>SDBT01003943.1_pt1 | contig 25429 bp, 19 predicted proteins | sample 2277101 | NCBI WGS metagenome assembly SDBT01 (sample SAMN10404973, study PRJNA504765) | marine sediment metagenome | isolation source: marine sediment core GS10_PC15, 103 cmbsf | place: Arctic Ocean: Southern Knipovich Ridge | collected 2010 | reverse complement strand
TCACCTCAACTGCGGCCGATACTTCCTCGAGGCCGGACATCCCGGTTGAAAGAAGAATGGGCCGCCCTTTCTCCGCGAGATACTTCAAAAACCGGTGGTTGGTCAGCTCGCCTGACCCGACCTTGAACGCCGGCACATCGAGATCCTCCAGAAGGTCTGCGCTGACCTCGTCGAAGGGCGTCGAAAGAAACATAATGCCAAGGTCCGCACAGTGATCGCGCAGGGCCCGGAAAGCCTCCGCCCCGAGTTCCAGTCGCCGCGCCATGTCCAACTGGCTCTCGACGCGCCCCGTGTTCTTCGCCTGGTAATCGGCCTGAGGTGCCTCCGGGCTGACAACTAATTCGGCCCTGAATGTCTGAAACTTGACTGCATCAACCCCGGCTTCGACTGCCACCTCCACCAGCCGTTTCGCTCGTTCGAGGTCCCCGTTATGGTTTACCCCCGCCTCGGCAATAACGAAGACCGGCTCTCCGTTGCCCACCCGCCGGGGCCCCACCTGGACCGATCTCTTTGCGTTCAAGGTGTCGTTCATCAGTGGATTACCAAATGGTCCAGCCGCCGTCGACGACCAGGTTGTGACCGGTGATATACGAGGCGGCATCGGAAGCCAGGAACACTACAGGAGCCGCGATTTCATCGTATTCCGCCTTGCGACCGAGAGGCACCCGCTCAGAGTACCGGGCAACAAACTCCTCGTTCTCCCCGGGGTGAGCAGCCCCTCCGGGACTGACCGAATTCACCCTGATACCGCAGTGACCCCAATATGCGGCCAGGAACCGGGTCAGTGAGATGACGCCACCCTTGACAGCCGCGTAAACGCCTGGCCCGTAAATCCGCGGCGGCGGCACTCCGTCTTCTTTCCCATAAAGCTCCGCGAGATTCGCCCCCTCGTAAATCCTCTGGTCGTTCCCCACCACACCATAAATCGATGAGATCAGAACCATCGAGCCATGGCCCTGTTTCTCCATCACGGAGCCCGCCCGCTGGGTGACGAGGAATAGGCCGTCAAGCTCAGCCCTGATGACCCTCTGCCACCCTTCCAGGGTGCTTTCCGTGTACGGCTTGTAGGTGTCTCCGGTCTTCGATGTCACGCTATACACGAGGATGTCCAGTCTATCGGCCTGGTCAGTGATTTCCCGCAGACATGCCGTGACGGATTCCGGATCGGTCACGTCAACAACCAGCTGACGAACTGACTCCGGAGTATCGGCCGAGGACGGGTCGGTCTGGGCAGCTACTGATGTCTGTTCGAGATCGGCTGAGAACACGACCGCACCCATCTCGTCGAAGGCAGCGGCCATTCGTCGGCCGAGAAGCCCCCTGCCGCCGACGACAAGCGCCGTCTTTCCGTCAAGGTCGAAACGTTGGCGAATCATTTTTGTGGTGTCTCCGTAATTGGCCAGATTTTTATATCGAGGAGGGCGTGATCCAGCTCCCGGACTTTTCAGAATCAAACGCGGCACATACGACAGTTAGGTCTTGTGCGCCGTGCCAGGCATCCAGCTCGTGGCGAACGCGACCTTCGCGGACAAAACGCAAGAACGTCTCCATCATTTCCAGATAGCACTTGTTCGCATCATAATCCTCATCGGCCCAGAGGGTCCTGGGCTTTGCCTCGTCGCGCAGCTGGCAGGTCACAGATGACGAAACAAAATCGTAGCGAATCCACCCATTCACACATGAGATCACGCCCTCACGATGATATGGGCGCTGAATGAAATCCAAATGGAGCTGGGTGGTCGACCCGCTCTCGTGGCACAGCATGAGGTCGGCGTTGACATCCACATCCAGGGGCAACGTATCGGACGGCGGAAACGCCGCCGCCACGCGTTGGACCGGTCCGAGCCAACCGAGAGCCATCCGAACCTCGTGGATCAGCGTGAGGGCGGCCCCGCCACCGAGATCCTCGCGAGCCGTATACGCCTTCCGCCAGTCCTCGTAGGGATGCCAGTCGGGCAGCCAGTGCCCGACCGATCCCTGGAAACTCAGCGGCTTCCCAAGGCCGCTGTCGGCGAGCGCAGCCGAAACGGTTCTGACGATCGGGTGGAATTGGAGGTTGTATCCGGTGAAGACGACCTTGCGACCGGTTTCCACTTCACCCAGGAACTCGGCTACACCGTTCATCGAATTCGACAGAGGTTTTTCCAGAAAGACTCCCCGCACGTATGGCAGTATTTTGCGAGCCGTTTCAATGTGGAGGGATGTCGGGTTGGAGATAATGGCCACATCGTCATTGCCGGGCTGCAACTCCTCCGAGACGCCAACTTCCGTGACCCCAAGAGATGCATCAAGCTCCTTGGTGTGACCACGCCGTGATCGAATCGCCACAATTTCATCTACCCCGAGGGTGCGGAGATTCTTGATGTGCCGTTGGCCGATGGAGCCGGATCCAAATACAAGCGCCCGGCGGACCTCGTATCGAGGTTTGATATGAATTTCTGCTTGCTTCGAGAATCGCCTCCAAAAAGGATCTGCGCACTTCCTGTTGATCTCCACGACCTCAGGATGTGCCCGAAGAAACTGAAGAGTATCGTCAAGGGAAAACACCCGGGCCGGATCGTACAGCGCGGCGAAAACGGCTTCGATAAATTCGAGATCCTCCGGGTAATCCACTGTCATGCGCAGGTCGGGCCACCGATGGTCCGCATCTTCGATCGGTAAGTCGTACACGGAAAACAGATCGGTGTCGGTGAAGTACCTGCCCCACACTTCGGTATGGTCGTCGTTCTTGAGCTCCACGACCTTCTTGAGAGCCGCGGGTTTGATTCCATAGGAAAATGCGCCGTGAGGAAGACCGAACGAGCGGATCAGGTCCGCATCGGTCTTCTCAAAGGCCTCCACAATCCGGTCTGCATAATAAGGATCAGCCAACGGACAATCGGCGGTGATGTTGAGTACGTAATCAAACCCGAAGCGAGATGCCGCCTCGCTCAGCCTGAGAACAACATCTTCCTCTGAGCCCCTAAAACACTCAACACCTTCGGCAGCCGCAAATTCTTCCAGCGGGTCGTCCTGGGGGTTGGTGGAGGTGCACACGACGATTTCGTTGGTTCTTTTTGCTAACTTCAGCCGGTCGATCATATGTCCGAGAAGTGGTCGTCCAGCAACCTCGCGCATCACCTTTTTGGGAAGCCGGGTCGACTTCAGACGCGCCGTGATGAGGTAGCCGATATTCATCGAAAATCGTCATCAGATACGAGAGAAAAAGCGGCCAATTTCTTCGCCACCGTGCGGCCGAGTAGGCGATCGATGTCGGCTGGTGGGATTCCGATCTCAGGTGCGCGCATCGCGACGAGGTCTTGCTCCTCCAACATCGCCCCTTCCGCGATATCATGGGCGGCGACAAGGCTCTTTCTCGCATAACGACGATACTCGAGCTCCTCTTCTGAGAACGGTCGAGGCGCCCCCGATCCCATCGCCGACTCGATCTCACGTACCATTTTCACGAATTTTTGGAATTCATCAGGGTTCAAGGCAGCCTGATGGTCGATACCTTTTTTTGATCGATCGTGGGTGATGTGTTTCTCGAGCACATCCACCCCAATCCCAACAGCGGCGGCCGGCAGCCAGAACGCCTCCTCACCGTCTGCATCGGCGTGATCCTGATATCCCACTGGAAGACCGAATCGTTCCTTCAACATCACCATAAACCGTAGATCGATTGCGCCTGGCGGAGTGGGAAACAGCTGGAGACCATACATAAGCCAAATATCGTTGTCTCCGGAGCCCCTCAGCACATCCAGGGCGGACTCAATTTCTTCTAGAGACGCCGCCCCGACGCTCAGGTCGATTCGTTTGCCGGTGGCAGCGACATGTTTCAGAAGCTTCGGATTGGCGAGGTCGGCGGCATGGAGTTTCAAGGCATCTACACCCAGGGAAACAGCCAGATCCGTTGCATGAGTGTCGTAGACGCACGAGATGATCTCCATCTCTGGGAACCGATCGCGGCTGTACGTCGCGAGATCGCGCCAGGCGTCAGTAGATAGTTCGATTTCGCGCAGGGTGGTCATCACAGGATGGTGTGGGACAACCACGTCATCTGCATGCCAGATTTGAAACTGGATGGAATTTGCATTGGCGTGACCTGCACCATCGACGATTGCCTTCGCCAGCTCGATACTTCCATCGTGCGAGCACGCCATTTCGGCGATGACATGTGTCATCGACTTTTCCCTTCCACAATTCGCCAAATGTTAGAAATGGCCACCGTCGAATTATCCTCAACCGGATGCACGGGATCCAACCATCGGCCTCAGGTGTGTCAAGTACAGGTTCCTCATCGTTTCCGCATGTTGATGAATGCTGTATCGTTCGATCACCCTCTGCCGCCCACCCACACCAAGGGTGCGGCAACGATCCGGATCGACAAGCAAAGCTTCGATTCCTTTTGCCAAAGCCTCAGGTGATTGCGGCGAAACGAGAATACCGGTGACACCGTCTTGCACACCCTCCGCAACTCCGCCCGCGGCCGGACCAACAACTGGTCTCGCCGCGGCCATAGCTTCCAGAACCACTCGCGGGAATGCCTCGATTTCCGAGGCATGTGCAACGACGTCCAGCGCGGTCATGAAGACCGCGGGCTCATCCAGGGCACCCGCCCACACAAGACGATCCTCAAGGCCACATTCGAGGGCCAAACGTTGCAGCCGCCGATGGTATCTCTGTGTTCCCCTCCGCATCCAGCCGTCACTCTCTGGCAGCGACCCTATGACGACGAATTTCACGTCACGATGCGACCTGGCGATGAGGCTGGCGGCACGTAAGAACAACTCGTGGCGCTTCACCTCCCAGACCACGTTGGCCACCTTACCAACGAGCACTTGATCGTCGCGGACGCCCCATTTCCGGCGTAATTCGCGAGACTGCGAATGAACCAATCGATCGACAAATGGACGAGGGTCAACACCGTCATACACAACGGCTACGCGACTGGCGCGATGTTCGGAGCAGAACGGCTCTGCCGCATAACGGCTCACAGCAGCGATACCGGACGAAAGTGAGTGCACTCGCTGAGCAACCTTCCTGTCGCTCATCCGGAACCGGATCGAGCCGCCGCTACCAGCCCGCTCACGGATATGCCAGACGTGAGGCACGCCCTCCTGGCGCGCCGCTAAGGCCCCATCAATGTTCGTAACGCAGTTGGTTGTGACCAAGTCGATCGACCACTCTCGAATGGCTCGCAGGAGCTCGCGCTGACTGCGCAGACCCCACTGGGTATTTTTCAGCTCCAGAGTCTTCCCAACAAACCTGCGTAGAGGTGCCAGCCGGAAGTGCGAGTTCCAAGTCCTGAGAGGAGCTGTTCGGCACCCGGCACTGACAGCCGCAAATGCCGGATCCGGAGGCCCCGGCGGCCCGGCATACACGACGAAGTGTTCCATATCCGATGAGTTTTCAATTGTTGCGCGAAGGAACTCCAGCAGACTAACTGCCGCCCCGCCGGTGGTCGCATTCAATACGTGAAGGATTCTGGGCACGCTGGATTTGCCTGCGTTATGGCGTCACGCCAGAAGGGCGGCCGGAACGATTTGAAACAAACGCTTGCAACTCTGTAGCCACCCTGTCGGCCGCCTTTCCGTCCACTCGGCCACACAGGGCGTGGACCATCTTTTGCCGCTGACGACGACCCTCACTCGGACTCGCCACCGCCTTCCGTAACAGGACGAGAAGTTCGCGCCAGCTGTGAGCCATGGACAACCCGCCGCTCTTCACAAGCGGCTGATAATACTCGGATCCATACTCTGCGAAATACACACCCGCTGGACAATCTGGCTCGCCGCTTAACTCCAACGAAATGACTGGACGATCGAGGATCGCAGCGTCGAGTGCGATGGTCGACGCGATGTTGATGCAGGCGTCTGCGTGACGCAGCGAGTTGACCAACAACCCCTGATCTTCCAGCGAAGAGATCGACCACCCACGTTGATCACACGGCGGCTGAAAAGGCTGGCAGAGCACCACCCGATCGCGGTATCCCTTGGCGCCCTCCCATCTTTTGGAATCATCCAAAGGATGTAACCGGACCAATACCTGGTGGCCACCCAACACATCGTCGCCGCTCAGATGATCAACTAGGCGACGCAGCAGCTCCGGTTCGTCGGGGGTATGGTCCACATGGTTCGCTGCATAGAGGACGTACCTTCCATTTTCCGGGAGTCCCAATTTGGCGAGCGTTGTGTCACGTTTCCACCGAAGCTCCTGCGAACAGTGAAAGTCGAATTGCGGTGTGCCGGTGATCGAAATGGCGGCCCGATCGAGGTGAGGTTCGAGTTGGATGATCGCGTCTTTCATGAACTCGTTCCAGACCAGATACCGGTCAAACCTCGGACGAAAGCCCTTTGTGAACGGGTTGTCGAAACCCATGATTGAGGTCACGGTTGGGATTCTCATGGCTCGCGCGGCCGCCAGGTACGGATCCTCGCCGGCCAGGCCACGCAGCGTCATCCAGATGGCATCCGGACTCAGGTGAGCCAATTGTTCTCTGATGGCACCAGACGTCTGCCGGCGTAGCCATCGCCTTTCATACCAGCTTCTTACAATACGAAAAATGGCTGGGCGCCCGAGCGCCGTTCCTGCGACGCGTACGAACCGCGCCCGCAACCGGCCCCTCGCGGCGGCGTTCCGTTTCAGCCACGAGTTACCAAGACGAAGGCTGGACATTCGCGCGCGGCAGTAGAAGGCCTCCTTCAGCACGGAGTCCATCAAGTCGTCGAACCGTGAAGTGGCCGGTCGGTGCTGGATCATCTTGCCGCAGCTGGACGCGCGTTCGAGATCAAGCGCGCCCGCGATTTCTCTTTCAGCAATCGGCCACTGAGCCATCAGGAAATGTACGTTTATTCCGCTATCGGCAAGGCGCCGCAGCACACCGGCGTGGACAACGTTACGAACGCTCCACACCACCGGCAGCAGGATCACCAAGCTAGGACGCCCAGCGCTTCTCCCGGATCTTTTTGACGCCGATTTGTTCATTTCAGTCGCGATCTTGCATGAGCCGCTGAACTCCCCAGCAGAGGACGTGCCAGACGAGCATCTGGCGTTCCCAAATCTGAGTAGTGGTCATAGCCGGAACCGCCAGATCGGCTTGACACATCCCAGACCGAAAGTTCCGGGACGGGTTGGATCTCGGTAGTCCGGTCCTTGGAAAATCAGAGTGTAGAGGTTTCGCATGAAGTGTCGCGCTTCGAGAGTCTCGGCCTATAAACCACCCAGGCGTACGATCCGATCCAGTGCCTCGAGGAACCCAGTCGAGTTGTTCAGATGCCCACTCCAGATCTCCGGAACCCAGCTGAATTCAGCCTTCTCCAAAAGCTGGAGGATCATGTCCCACTCGATAACACCCTCTCCAATCTGGAGACCTTCTCCATCAATCCCGGTGGCATCCGCGATATGGAGATGACGACTGAGGGGCAAGCACCTCTGGACGTACTCGGCCAGCGAAGTGCCTGATACCGTGCAGAACAGCTGGGCATGGGAGAGGTCGAGGGTCATTCCAAGACCCAGCTCCTGGCAGAAGCTCACCATTTCCTCAGGCCGGGTGAAGATGTTCTGGTACCACTGCCCCCCGAGATACCACGGTCGGGGGGGCAGGTTTTCCGGCAGCACCACGATCCCCTTCGGGTCGAGTCGACGCAAGGAATCCACCGCCCGGCCGAGAAGGACGTCGGTATTCGTGATCGGCGCATCCATCGACATGCCGCCAACGTGGACCACCAGCGCCACGGGGCCGGCGAAGTGTTCACGCAACTCAACCGCCTTGTCGATCGTCCGTTGCAACAAGGCGACCGACTGCGACCGCTGCTCATCGGATTCAGCTGCGAGATCCAGGAGCTTTCGGTCGAAGAACTCCGGTGCGTGAATCACCAGGCGCTGAGGGTACGGCTCCTCGGGCGGCCGGAACACATGGTCAAGGTCTTTGTCCGTGAAGTGCAACTCCACCATCGGGGGTTGATGGGAAAGGATCTCGTCAAGGTCGTGGAATCTGGCCTTCAAACCCCACTGTCTCCTCAACGAGCCTCTCTTGATCTCCAGCGAACAGTGCCCGCGAAGATCCCCCTCCACGAAGAAGTCCCCCTTGGCAACCGGCCTGGCCAGCCTGACCCCGACGAGATCCTGGATCCTCTGAGGTGAAATCCCTTTCCCCGGCCCTTTGACCTCGACGGCATCCTCCGTGACAACCTCGCCGAGTTTCATTTCCCTCGCGGCAACCAGGCTCTTCCTGAGCACATGCCGGTTCAGGAGCTCGATCTGGCAAAGACGCTTCGTGGATGTACCAAGTGCCTGTTCGGCCACCCGGATGTCTCGCACCATCTTTTTGAAACCGTGGGGCTCAAGACTGGCGGCATGGTCCGGCCCGGGAAGTGTGCGATCCATCGTGATGTGTTTCTCAATGATCGACGCTCCCAAGGTCAACGCAACGATAGGTGCCGAGATCCCACGTTCATGACCACTGTAGCCAACTGGGACACCAAAGCTCTTGAGACTTTCAATGACCCTGAGATTGAGCGATTCGAACGGCGCCGGATACGCACTGACGCAGTGAAGCAGAGCGAATTCAACCCCCCGCTGTTCAAGGTGCCGTGCCGTGACCTCGATCTCGTGCCAGGTCGACATCCCAGTGGAGAGAATCAACGGTCTGCCCGTATCCGCGACCTCGTCGATCAGCGGGAGATTCACCAGGTCTGCTGAGGATATCTTGTAAGCCTCAAGGCCAAGGCTCTCAAGCAATTCCAGGCTCACCGAGTCCCAGGGGGTACAAAGAAAACGGATCCCTCTCTCGTCGCAATAGGCTTTGATACTATAAAAGTCTTCGTCAGTGAGCTCACATTCCTGGAGATAGGGAATCAGGTAATGAAACGCCCATTCTCCCCGATTCGGATCTTGAAGAAGTTGCTCCGGATACAAGCTTTCGAGATGCCGCTTTTGGAACTTAACGGCATCCGCTCCAGCCTCCACTGCAGCATCGACCAATCTCAGCGCAAGGTCAAGTCTGCCATCGTGGTTAACCCCAGCCTCCGCAATTACGAAACAGGGTTCCCCAGCTCCGATCTTTCTGTCGCCTATACGAAGGAACTTTTCAATCATACGATTTCCCGTTTTTCCTCACCCCCACGCCGAATAGATCAGCCCGAAGAACCTGCTGCACCCTGACGGCTCCCCCCGGGCTCCGTCTCATCAGCTACGGGGTTGAAACCCGCCCCTTGGTCCTCATCCACTGGCTTTTCCATGAAGAACTCCTGTTTGAGCTGAGCGAGGGCGTGAAAGACCGCGTCGCCCTCGTGCGTCTCGCGCTCCGCGATTCTGATCATAGGAAAGAGATAACGGGGAAGATGGACATAGAGAGGAAACGTCCGGAGTAGGCCTCTCAATTCTTCCTTGGTCATGTCGGCGGGTACGAACTGCGGCTCTCCGAGAAAGCTGGCGTAGCTCGGGTAATAGCTCTCAGGTAGGCCCTCAGCCTCGCACAATTGGCGAATTGGCGTATTGGGGTACGGCTCGAGTAGAGCACATGAAGCGTTGGCAATGGGAGCTTTTCTGTTGAGTTCGATGGTTTCGAATATCTTCTTCCGGTTCTCACCCGGGAGACCAATTATGTTGTAGGAAGTCACGCGGATGCCAGATTCCCTTATCAGCCTCAGCTTGGACAATATTTGCTCGTCACTCACCTGACGATTCAGTACCTTTCTGCGGGTCTCTTCGTTCCCGGATTCGATGCCTGTTGCGATGGTCACACATCCGGCATCGGCCAGCAACCTCAGCTTCTCCTCAGTAACCGACTCCAAACGAGCATAGATCAGGAACGGTAGCTTGATCGCCACTGAGTACGACGAAAGGAACTGCCGAAGCTCACTGACAGGGAGTGCAGTGAAATCCTCATCCCAGAACCTGATGAACTCAAAACCATGGCTCTCCTTAAGGAGCCGGAGCTCCTCAATGGCCTTGCTGACTGACTTGCGTCGAAGCCATGTAGAGGCTCCGCCGACTTCATGCAGTAGAGCGTTGATGCAATAGGAACAGGAATAGGGGCACCCACGGCTCCATGAGTAGTTGAGCATCTTGTATCGCCTTCCGTCAAAGGCGCGATAAAAGTGAATGCTGTCAAACCCGTGGAAATCAAGAGGTGGAAGATCGTCCAGATTCGCAAGTCGACCCCCAGGGTTCTTATAAAACACACCATTATGTCTCACAGTCATTCCCGGAGTCCTCCAAAACTCACCCCCTCGTTCCAGAGTCTCAAGGAACTCCAACAAGGGCGCCTCACCCTCGCCGGAGCAGATTCCATCACAAACCTCGGCACCCAGTGCGTGATCAGGCATCGAAATTGCGTGAACGCCACCGACAATACATAAGAAACCAAAACGCTTCTTGAATGGTTCAATGAACTTGGCTGCGACAGGGAAATCGGCCGTTAACGACGAAATACCAACCACATCTGGCTGATACTCCTGGCATAGCCACTCAAAATCCCGCTCGGGATCTGATATGCATGACAAGCCTTGCCGCGGCCGTTCCACCCAATGTTGACCATATCCGCGGTACTGCGCGGATCGCTCAGCAGCGACTCTCTCTACATCGACGGGATCGGCCTGTTTGAAATAGAGTTGTGGAACTGACCACTTACCGCCCCGGGTACCCTCAGAACCCTCCCAGATCGAAGAGTCCAGCGCTTCCGGCTGAAAACACACGTAGTCGGAGAAGTCAAAGATCCTGGTTTCGTGGCCCCCTGCCTTGAGCACTGCCTGCAAAAGAGGAAGGTTGACTGGAATGTTCCCAAGGCCGGCTCGTGAGGGGTTAACCAGAATGACTCGCACCTTACGCATCCTCCTGCGTTCGGAAACCACTTCCCAGTTTCCTCAAGTGCAACTCGGCAACCTCCAGATCTTCGGGCCTGTCGACGTCGACCATGGAGAGCCCATCCATCACAAAGGGTGTATACCGGCCGCACAAACGGTTTTGCTCTGCAAGGAATGCTGCAGTTCGCATCACGTAAATCGAGCCGTTTTCGACCAGAAACGGACGTAATTCTTGGCTTCGAGGCCTCCGCTGGGCGTCATAGCTAAGCGGTGTCAGGCGGCCCTCAATTTTGGACCACAAGAAGGCCTTCCACTCGACAACCGAGAAAACGCTGTCCATATTCTCGCTGAGCAACAGCTTGACCGCGGCGTCGATATCGCCTGAGCGCCGAACCGGAGATGTGCATTGGAGAAAGACGATGAGATCCGGCGTAAAACCCTCGTTTCGATCCAACTCATCGAGAACGTGGAGAATTGCGTCTTCTGAAGACGCCTGGTCGCCGCTGATGGCGATCGGCCGACGCACGACCTCGGATCCGCGTTGAGCCGCAGCATCTGCGATTTCTTCTGAATCCGTGGAGACGATCACCCTCCCCACGGCCTGAGCCGCCAGAGCGTGATCAATCGTGTGAACGATGAGTGGCTTGCCGGCTACCATGGTCAAGTTCTTCCCTGGGACGCGTTTTGAGCCACCTCGCGCAGGAATGACGCAGATTGTTCGTGACGAATCCAACACCTTAATTCCCCGGCCGAATCTGAGAAACGGTGACGCTCCGTCCAGCTGAATATGGGCGGAGGTAACTGCCTACGCCGTTGGCGGGGTAGGCACCGACGCCGGGCCCACCTGAACCTCCCGGTCCATTGGAAACGATGTGGATCAGGTCGAGAATCCTGTTGACGTCCGAAGCATCGAACGCCCTCCCCGCGCTATCCCACGGGATGGCTCCACGAATTCGCCTGATTCTACGAAATGAAAAATCTAGTGGTACGTGGAACATCTTTCGAAAATGGCCCGCCATCCGGGACATCCGCGGGCGATGCTCAGGAAGTGTGCCTACAAGCCAACACAACGCCTTATCCCTGTTTACCTTTGGTTTTCGACCATCGAGCGTCTCAACCACGGCGTCACATACGCGTTCGTGTGCCCTGCCATCACACTCTGCAAACCAAGATTGAATTTCGCACATCGCCTCGCTCGACAGGGTGAGGCTTTCGGGGTGCCCCTCCACAATTGACTCCAACACCCGCACTAACTCTTCAGGACTGCCACAACCGGTGCTTACCATTCGAATAGCCTCAAGGCCGGACCAATCCGGAAGCCAATCGGGCGTCAACACCGGGACTCCAGCGATCGCCGCTTCAATCGCCGTTGTGCTACCGCGCTGAATGAGAGCATCCACCGAAATAAGCCATTGCTGGATCGAGCCATCGCTCCGAAGGTGAACATTGTCGGAAAGTGCAGACTCGTAGGTTTCTATTCGCTCGAACGGGTGTGGGCGAAAAACCCAGTTCACGTCTGGGATTGCTCCGGCCACATCGACGCAAAGCTCAACCATCCCACGGAGTTTTTCTCGATCCCAGTCCAGCCAGCGGCGGGCTGTCGAAGGATCGAAGTTGGCCTGATCCACGAGGAGAGCAACCTCTTCTTCCGGGCTCATAAAGCGCGGGTTTGCCAAGGTAGAGGTACTCGCAAACATCACCATGGGCCGCCCGAGCGAAAACCCAGCAAAACCTGGGCCGACAATGGCCCTCTTCCAAGGATCGGAATAGTAGTCGAATCGCGGCGGCCCCGTCGCCACAACTCTTCCTCCACCAAACCATCGCTCCTCCTTGGCCCTCTCCGCTATCCGGGGACCCCAAGCGCAGTAACAATCGACCGCTTCCCTAATCTCCACGCTTGGTGTCAGCGCCCGGCGGTACGCATCAAAGCTATCGAGTACCCCACCCTCGCTGTCCAAGACCGCTACCTTCGAACCAATCTCCTTCAGGAACGCGATACGATTTTCATCGGCTTTCAGCACGTGATTCATCAATACGAGATCAGGAGCGAGGCCGGCAATCTCTGAAGTCGCCATCCGATTCGGGACAAGGTGGCACATGATGCCCTCTCGGCAAAGCCGGTGAGCTACCAGCACCAATCCAAGCAAATCTCTCTCCGGGTGGTCGACAACCAGCGCAACGCTTGGCACTACCCTTCGTCTCCCTTGACCCATTCCGGCAGGTCCCTGAACTGTTTCTGACGATCTATTTTCTCGAGTTCAGGACTCTCGAGATGTTTCATGAAAAGCTCCGCGCTGTTACCTTCCCCGAATGCCCTTGATGGTTTGTAACGCTGAGGAAGACCCTGCAACGTCTTGAGGATTCCCTCGCTATCTTCAGAAACGTTGGTGATCGACTCGTGACGCCAGCGATTTTTTTGACGCGTGCCGATGTTGACTGTCGGCACGCCGTATACCGGAGCCTCATGTATTCCGGAGCTTGAGTTACCAACGATTGCCCGCGCACTGCGCAGAAGGGTCAAGAAATACTCGAACCGCATAGATGGAAGCACTTTGAACCGAGGGTTCTCTTCCAGAGGGAGTATTTCATCTAAGACAACACGGGATCCAGGGTCATTATTGGGGTAAATCACAACGTAGTTGTGTCCGGATCGAATCAGCGCATCGACGATCTCCCGCACGTTTGCTCCGAGTCGCTCCAGCTCCGAAGTGACGGGGTGGTAGAGAAAAATACAATAGTCTTCATACGGGATTTCATATTTTTGTTGTACCTCCGCCAACTCGGGCAGCTGTTCCGAAAGCATGATGTCCACGTCTGGAGACCCTATGACATGAACTGAGGACGGTTCTTCACCCAACTGAATGAGCCTCTTGCGCGAGGTTTCATTCGACACAAAATGGACGTGTGACAACTTTGTCACCGCATGCCGGATCAACTCGTCGACTGTTCCAGACAGCTCGCCCCCTTCCACGTGGGCCGTCAATATGTTGTTCAGCGAACCAACGATTGCCCCTGCTAAGGCCTCGACACGATCACCGTGAACGACAAGAATGTCTGTCTTGAACTCTTGAATGAAGTGCCCGAGTCCCTGCACCGTATTCGCCAATACGAAGTCCATTCGACCATTCATCAGGCCGTCTTGGTTGATGTGGGAAAAGACGTTCCGAAAGCCCTCCTTGTGGATTTCATTGACCGTCAATCCGTATCGCGGCAACGTGTGCATCCCAGTCGCAAACACGGCACAGTCAAAATCTGGCGCCTTCTCAACCCTCCTCATCAGCGGCTTGAGTTTGCCGAAGTCAGCCCGGGTTCCTGTAAGAAACAGGACCTGTCTATTTCTCTGCATTAAAGTCCTGACCTCTGCTGGGGTATTACTCGCGTTCGCAAAAAACAATCATCTTGTCCGAAAGGCCCCAAGGAGAAGACCCTTCCTGCATCGCCAAACGCCTTTCGGTCGAACTCTCGAGTCATCCCAGTCGTTCCCTATCGGGATTCATCGAGATCTCTCCACGACAACAATTCGTCCTTCTCGATCGTTCTGGCCGCCCGCCGGCCGATCACCTTTTCGAAATCACCGGCACGGATCTCCCCGGTTCCAGGCCTTTTGACCCACAGATTCCCGGGTGTGAACGCCTCACCTCTTTCGATCCTGCGCAAGGTAACGACCGAAGCATAGGCGAAAGCGATCGTAGGCCCTTCTTCCTCCAGGATCTCCTTGCTCCCACCCAGCGCCTGAAAGACAGCTCGGGATCCCTCGATCAACTCCGCCAACTCGACTGGATCGATGGAAATTGGGATATCCGGGCCGGGCCAACTCTTGTCCGACGTAAAGTGTTTCTCCAGGATCCGGGCGCCCAGAGCGACGCCTGCGAGCGCCGTATAGTTCCCGATGGAATGGTCACTGAGCCCGATCACGGCATCCGGAAACACCGTTTCGAGTTGGCCCAGCGCACCGAGGCGCACCTTGTCGTAAGGCGTCGGGTACAGGGAGGTGCAGTGGAGGAGAGCGAAAGGCACCTCGGCTCGCCGCAACACCTCGACGGCGGGCGAGATGGAATCCAGATCGTTCATGCCGGTGCTCAGAAGAACGGGGCGGTGATACCCGGCGATGAGCTCGAGGAGTGGGTAGTTGTTACATTCGCCAGAACCGATCTTGAACCCGGCCACCCCCATGCGGAACAGCCTCTCCGCGGCCGCTCGGGAAAACGGGGTGGACAGGTAGATCATCCCCCGCTCCTCGACGGCCTTTTTGAGGATCGTGTCCTCCTCCTCGCTCAGGGCACAGCGTTTCATCATTTCCCAGATCGACTCACTCGCGTTGGCCGGTACGATATCGTTCGGAACCATCTCGTCTTCGACCACGTGGCACTGAAACTTCACGCACTCGCACCCTACCCGGGCCGCGTCCTCCACCATCCTGAGCGCCTTGCCGAGTTCACCCTCGTGGTTGATCCCGATCTCAGCTACGACGAGCGGACTTTCGTGGGGCCCTATACTTCGCCCACAAATTTTGAAACCGGTGTTCATATTCTACCGACACCCCGTCCGCGCAGGAAATCCACAAACTCGAGATCGATCTCGTCATCGATGTCCCAGGCACGCTCGCGGGGAATTACATAGATGGCCATCGGTGCCAGCGACCAATGGTCCCACTCATAGAGTGCCGACCTTTTCACTGCAAATACCGCCGGAGAAAGGGAGAAAACCTCGGGCGCCCGCTGTCGATCGTGAACTGGAGCTGCCGGGGGTTTAACGATTCGGACAAGGGTCCGGCCCGCAGCCTCGACCATGTTGTAGTATGGATTCCTGTGCGCCCGAAAGGCAGTGAAAGCGACACCGACTTCGCTTTGAGCGAGGAGACGGAGGCAGCCCTCGATGTCACCCGTCTCGCGCAAGGGGGCGCTGACATCCAGATCAACCAGGGTGCTAATCTCCGCACCAATATCCTGTTCAATCCACTCAACGAGATGGCGAAAAACCTCCCATTTGGGAGAATTATCGAGCGCCATTTCCGACGGTCTCAGAAACGGGACCTCCGCGCCCCACCGGGAGGCCTCCTCCGCGATCTCCGCGTCATCAGTCGAGACAACCACTTTTTCAATAGCATCACAGTTCTTCGCACACTCGATTGCGTGAGCAACCAGCGTTCGGCCTCCGAGCATCCGCAATGCCTTTCGTGGCACGCCCTTGGATCCACCCCTGGCGCACACTGCGCCGAGAATCACAGGCGCCTCCTTCCGATGCTAGAGCACATCTCGGACCATCTCTCCAAGTCGTTCAACACGGGCACGAAACCCCTCGGCCTTGGCTGCGGTCCGCGCCCGAATATCCTGGTCGGCGAGAATCACACGCGCGCGGTCAACGATGGCATCGATATTCGACCACAAGTCGGTTGCGTCGAAGACCTCGCCTTGCTCTCCGCCGAGGAGTTCCCAGAGGCCGTCGATTTTGTGTGAGCTTGATCGTAGCGGAATTCCGGGGCAGCCCGAGACCGCAGCGAGTATCAAGTGATGGTATCGCCCGGACACCAGAAAGGACGATTGAGCCAGCACCGCCTGAACATCGCGAAAGTGAAACTCTGGGCCCACGAACATCGAATCTGTTGCGCGAGCGAGTTCCCTCATGATCCTCTGGTCCTCAACGTCTTTCGCAAGAAGAACTGACCGCGGCGCAACGCCCTTGAGAGCCTCGATCAGGGCAAGCATCGACGAAGTCTCCGCTCCGAACCTCATGTAACCCTTTTGCATGGACTGCAGCATAGAAAGGCTGAGGCAGAAAAATGGTCCGCCATCAAGCCTTTCAAGAAGTTGCCGCGCTTTCGAGCCAACAGAATCAGGCTGAACCGGTGAAAACGAAAACACCGAATCCGGGATTAACTCGGCAGCGATGTCCGGTATCCAACGCTTGACGCTTCTTTGTGAGCAAGGCTCCCGGACCGCCACCCCGTCGATGGCCCTGAACGTCTTTGCAGCTATCGCAGGGAGAACAGGATCCACCTCGGTGAGCGTCACGCTTCCGTTGAGGAAGAGGGCGGGTATTCCAAACCGAGTTTTTGCGAGCCAAAGGGTAAAGAGACAACGAATCGCCGACGCATTATTGCGGTAAGTGCTTCCTTCCGCATGAAAGACCGCCACGTCGGCACGGCTTAGTTTTTCGAGCACCTCCTGGGTTGCCGCCCCACCACGCCCGCTCAACCACTCCTCAGCGACGAGGTCAAACTCATCCGCAACGCTCGGTGTGAAAAGGAACGGCCTAGAGAATCGATCGAGAATTCGATTCCTCTGCCAATACACCCCGCCACCGAGTCGTGCGGGCAACTTTCTGAAGCGCCTAGTAGTCCAGCTCCCGTCAATCGACTCGATGCGAGAGTCCGGGCATGACCGGGCAATAATCGACTTCAGGGATTGCGCACCAGCAACCGAACCCCAGTTTTGATGTTCGGACGAGTCGTTAAGCAGAAGGATTGTCGGCATATTCGTTCCTTCGATAATACTTCTCGAGCTCAGAACTCCGAGTGCGATCGGTCTTTCGTCCACCCCGCGCAACCATTTTCATCCTTCGCGGTGTTGGTCCGCCAGCATGGCGACCCCTGGGCGCCCGACTCCGGGAGACCATCATCCAGCGCCCCTGGGCGAACAGAGATGACGGAAATCTGTCAGTCTGAGCAAAGTCGGGCTTGACCTCCTCCATCAGGGTGGGCGCACAGGTCGTACGCATGGATTCGCCACGAGTCCCGAACCTTGACCAAAGGTCTCGGGTCTCTGTTCGAAAAAAATCTTGGGTCGCCACTCAGGAGATACCGTCAAGAAAAGATGCGGACCGGTTAGTCCTCCAGATGGACGTCGTAGTATTCGTCCTCGTTGCATGCGGCGCAAACTGGAAGTGTCGAGAAATCACCCGCCTTATGGAGCCGTCTTACCCTCAGTAGCCCGGGATCGCGCCGCCAGTAGTCGACCAGATTCACGTCGGCGGCGTTGCCCATATTGAATTCTCTTCCATAACTGTCGAAGCAACACAGGGTAATCTGGCCATCCCAGCAAATCTGGATTTGGTGCCGGAGCACCTTGCAGGCCGTGGTCCGGGTACCCCGCCTCTCCACATCAATCGAACCAGCCCAGTTGTGTAACACACTGGCGCGCACATTCTGCACCCGTCCAGCCCAGGCCTTCTTCAGCCGTTCGGCAACCGCGCAGTCGTCCGTGTATAGAGTCACCTTGATGGTGATCGTGCAGGGCTCGCCCATTCTCTTGTTTATTTCGCAGAAGCTCGAGAGGTGTTCCACTACGGTGGCATAGGCGTCGCCACCATAAAGTCGTCGGTAGGTCTCCGGATCGTCGGCATCAAGGCTGGCTTTCAATCGGGTCAGACCAGCCGCCAGAAGACGCTCAGACAGATCCGGCGTCATTTTCACCATATTGCTGGCAAAACCTATCACCCCGACGTTGGGAACGGCGCGAGCCATTTTCACGAAATCAACGAGTTGGCTGTGCAACGTAGGTTCGCCGGCGCCGCCAAGGGCGATCTCGGTCGTCTCGCCGGATTCTCGGATATCTTCCAGGATTTTACTGAAGAGTGCTGCGTCGAGGAAGCCCCGCGGTCGCTTCACGGAAACCCGAGCGCACTTGGCGCAGGCGAGGTTGCAGGCGTTGGTGAGGTCGATCGCCACCATAGGCGACAGACGGCGTGCCGCAAAAGCTCGGTGATCTCGGGCCCGGCGGAAGAACACGACCAAAGGTCGCAGACCCGGGACTCGCTTGAGTTGATCCCTAACCGTCACCGGAATATGGAACGCCACCAATTATCTCCCCTTCATCAGGCAATCCCTGAACTTCGGCTCTTTCAGCACACTGCCCAGGGCTTTCCTTCTTGAAATCACTGGATGGCCGCCGCTGGGGGTGCCGCCTCAATCACCCTGACCCCTGGGGCGAGGTCCCACCCTGGGGGCCGTCAATCGCCTTGAGAGTCCACCGGGCTTCGGGAGCGAGCAACTGGTCCCAACCGGTTTCCAAAAAACTCTCGGCCTTGACCTGGAACTCTATCAGATTCGATCTGTACATTTCCCGGGCACCTGATTCAGTATCGGCCGAAACCCTGATTCCAGCTAAGTACGCTCTCGGGCGAAGCCATAGGGCAGGCAACTCGATCTCGACATGGTACCGACCCGGCTTGAGCAGCTCGGGGATCTGGTCATTTCCCGCCACCTCGACAACAATTTGTAACCCCTCGTGTGTGGAAAGCCCGAACTGGACTGCAACGTTCCAGTATCGCTCCCAAATCGCCAGGGTGAATTGGACACTGAAAGGGCATCCAGAATTCAAAGCAGATTGGTTTTCTGTCTGAACACAAAAGTCCGAAATACCAACCCCGGCCCGCCGACCGGAATCAGTTTCATCCTTTCCGGAGGCAATTAACTTCCCGTAAGCTGCGATAGCATCATCGGCAGAGCCGAGATTCGCGATCGAACCGCCGTCAAGCACGAGGCCCTTGTTGCACAATCGAGCCACAGTTCCCAGGCGATGACTCACGAATACGACGGCTCTCCCCTCGCGGGTGATACTGCTCATTTTCTCGATGCATTTCTTTTGGAAATCTGCGTCGCCAACACTGAGGACTTCATCCACAAGCAAAATCCCGGTGGGAAGGTTAGCGGCCACCGCAAAGGCCAATCGAAGGTACATGCCGCTGGAATAGCGCTTGACGGGCGTGTCGATGAACTTCTCCACCCCGGAAAAGGCCACGATTTCGTCGAACCGGGCTGCCGTCTCGTGCCGACGCATCCCAAGAATTGCTCCATTGAGGAATACATTCTCGCGTCCGGTGAGCTCAGGATGAAAACCTGTTCCAACCTCGATCAGCGACCCAACCCGGCCAAAAACGTCGACTTCGCCCTCTGTCGGTTCGGTAATTCTCGAAAGGATCTTCAGAAGAGTGCTTTTCCCTGCTCCATTGCGGCCGATCACTCCGAGCGTGTCGCCGAAATCGAGGTCGAAGGACACATCCTTCAGCGCCCAGAACGTATCTCCTGCTGACCGGTGTGAAGTTCCTGGTGGGCCCTGGGGGCGACGGAAGGGCGCGGAGAACCTCTCAGCAATACTTTCCCGAAGGGTGCGATATCCCTGATGCCGCTGGCCAATCCGAAAACGCTTACCGATGCCTTCAGCCCGAATAGCTAGCTCACTCATGGGTTACACCACATCGGCAAAGGTGCTCTCCATGCGCCTGAAGTAGAAGGCACCCGAAACGAGAACCATGCAGGCCACAACGGCCGAAACAGCGAGCATCGGCCCCGGGGGGCTCGTCCCCAACAGGGCCCACCGGAAACCCTCGATCACGCCCACCATCGGATTGAGTCCGTAAACCGTGCGCCAGGGTTCGCTAAGCAGGCTGCTGGGGTAGACCACGGGCGTCGCGAACATCCAGAACTGCGTCAGGAACGGCACGATGAACCTGAAGTCGCGGTATTCAACATTAAGAGCCGAGATCCAAAGACTCACGCCTAGAGCTGTCACAAGGGCGAGGAGCAGGAAGGCAGGAAGGAGGAATATGGCCATACTCGGCCTTGCCCCGTAGAACACCATCATGACGATCAGAATGACGAAGGCGATGGCGAAGTCCACTACACCGGAAAGAACGCCGGAAACCGGCACCACGAGCCTTGGGAAGTAGACCTTCTTGATTAGGTTGGCGTTCCCCACCATGCTGTTTGATGCATGGGACAACGCGTTCGAGAAATACTGCCACGGCAACAACGCCGCAAAGCTCCAGACGGGGTACGGCACACCGTCCGACGGCATCTTGGCCAGTTTTCCGAAGAAAATGCTGAACACTACCATGGCGAAGAACGGCTGAATCACCGCCCACGCCGCCCCCAGGACAGTCTGTTTGTATCTCACCAGTATTTCTCGCCAGGTGAGAAAGAAGAGCAGTTCTCGGTACTCCCAAAACTCGGCCAACCCCAGCGAAACCCAACCCGTTGAAGGCCGAATCTTCACAATAGGGCCGTGGGTAGTGACTTCGATTTGTTTACTTTTCACTTGCCGTGTTCCCAGCGGCTAAAGAGGACCCGTCCCCCCGGTTGCCGGAGTCGTGAATTCCATGAATCATGGGCAAAGTGTGGGCCAAGTCGGCATAAGTATCGAAAGGTAATCGTGGAGCATCGCGCACCCGTGTGTCCGCGCTGCAGTTTTCCCCCAGTAGCCAACCTCGAGCGAATCATCTACTACCTGCCCGGAGGTCGGTCATCAGGTTTTGAACGTACGGTAGTCGGCAGTGCCAACAGTCATCTCGTCGGGGAGTGGCGTGCCCTCGCTAACATCGAGGCACGTGACTTGGTCTTCTTGGAGCCGGTAGCGCAGGGCACTTTCGGGGCAGGCGGCGAGCCCTTCCTGGTCGAAGCGAAGGCGGTGGCCATGGCGGCTCATCCAGCCGACCCTGCGCGCCGGGACACCAGCCATCAGAGCGTAGTCGGGAACATCCTTGGTCACGACGGCGCCGGCGCCGATAAAGGCGTAGCATCCGATGGTCACCCCGCACACTATGGTGGCGTTGGCGCCGATCGAGCAGCCTCGGCGAAGGAGGGACTTCTCGTAGAGGCTGTGGCGGTTGACCTGCGAGCGGGGGTTGGTGACGTTAGTCAACACACACGAGGGGCCAAGGAAGACATCGTCCTCGATAACGGTGCCGGTATAGATCGAAACGTTGTTCTGCACCTTGACGTTGGCGCCGATCACCACATCGTTGGCGACGTTACAGTTCTGGCCAAAAATGCAGTCCTTGCCGATCTTGGCGCCCGATTGGATGTGGCTGAAGTGCCAGATCTTGGTGCCGTCGCCGATCTCGCAGGGCTCGTCGACGTAGGCCGACTCGTGCTTGAAGTAGCTCATCGTTTTAGCGCCTCTGCCGCAAACGGGTGGAGGCCGTTAGGCGCCCCCTCGGGGTCCTCCTGACGGAGCTGCTGCACCAACTCAACTGACGGGCGGGCATCCTCGATACCGAAGCCGCGGCCGGCCAGAGTCTCCTCGTAGACACGAGTGTGGAGATCGGTGAAGCCACCGGTGAACTCGATCTCCTCACCATCGACGGTGATCGACCGGTAGGTGGCGGGCTTGCCGGGCTCGGGCTCGAAAGGAAGGTCGTTCCGGTCAATGGACAGGAACCACGAGACGTCGGCGCGCTCGAGGATGATGGCGCCAGCGGAACGCTCATCCTGTCTCAGGTGAACCTGGCTCTGCTCCGCGGAGCCGAAGAGCCACATCAGGAGATCGAAGAAGTGGATGCCGATGTTGGTGGCGATCCCTCCGGACTTGCCGGCATCGCCCTTCCACGAGTAGCGGTACCAGGGGCCGCGGGAGGTGATGTAGGTGAGGACGACCTGGTGGCGGCGGCCGGGAGTCTCGGCGGCGAGGCGTTGTCTGAGGTCGATCAGGGCCGGGTGGACCCGGAGCTGGAGGATGGTGAAGACCCGCCGGCCGGTCTCGGCCTCCAGCTCGGTCAGGGCGTCGAGATTCCACGGGTTGAGCACCAGGGGTTTTTCACAGATGGCATCGGCACCGACGCGCAGTGCGAGCCGGATGTGCGCATCGTGCAGGTGGTTCGGCGAGCAGACAGTCACATATTGAACGTGGCCGTCCTCTCCCCCACGGCGCAGCTTCTCCAGGTGACGATCGAAGCGCTCGAACTCGGTGAAGAAGGCCACGTCGGGGAAGTAGGTGTCGAGGATCCCGACAGAGTCGTGAGGATCCACGGCCGCGACGAGACGGTTGCCCGTGTCGCGGATGGCCTTCAGGTGGCGTGGGGCTACGTAGCCCGCCACACCAGTGATTGCGAAATTGTACAAGATTTTTTCCATTGTGGCCAATTCTCAATTCTCAATTCTTAGTTCTCAATTTTCGGACGGCCCATCGGAATTTCGAATTTCGAATTTCGAATTTCGAATTTGGCGGCGCGGGGAGGCGATCAGGTTGATTGAGGTGGTTTGCCCGCGCTTGGGCGATTGCGTTTTGCCGGGGCGGAATTGAATTCTCAATTCACAATTCTTAATTACGAACGGTCATGCTTGGGTTCCGGAAAGGTTTGGCCGTAGACACAATGAATTGCTGGGTTATCAGAAGAGGCTCCGGGGGTGATCAACAATTCTTTGGTCGAATCCGGGGGGCATGGTGATGATGCTGGGAAATGTTGGGTTCGTGGGTTGTGGGATACGGGGCGAGTTCTCAATTCTTAATTCCGGGAAGGCTACGCTTAGGATCCGGGAGTGACGCGAGCTGGCACACCGACGGCCGTTACGAAATCCGGAACGTCGCCGATGACGGCTGCGTTTGCACCTACGACCGCCTGCCGGCCCACCGTTATTCCGGGCAGCACCGAGGCCCCCATGCCGATGAGCGAGTAGTCCCCTAACTTTACGTGCCCCCCCAGTTTCGCTCCTGGGCAGAGCTGGCACCAGGATCCAATAACACAGTCATGGGCCACAAGCGCACCTACACTCAACAAGGCACCAGCTCCAAGGTGGGAGTCAGCGCCAACGTAGGCATTGGCCAATAGCACCGAACCTTCGCTTATGACCGAACCTTTTAGGATAACTGCTGTCGGGTGAATCACCGTCGGCAGCCCGAACCCGGCTTTCACAGCTATTTGGGCGGCCTTTGCGCGGCCAACGTTGTCGCCAACCGCTACGACCGCCTTGGAAATACCTTGTTCTCTGAGTCGCGTCAGTTGGTCGGAGCCACCGAGAACTGGATGTCCATACCATGTGGTTCCATGTTTTGATTCATCATCGTCCAGCAAGCCGATGACCGTGAACTTTGCCTCGGCCTCAACCGTCGCGATCACCACCTTTGCATGGTCTCCTGCGCCGAGCACGATGAGGTGGTTGTTCTCTTTACTCATATTGCTGATAGAGGTTAGGGGGTTAGGGGGTTAGGAGCGAATTCTCAATTCTTAATTCTCAATTCTCAATTTCGGACGGCCCATCGGAATTTCGAATTTCGAATTTCGAATTTGGCGGCGCGGGGAGGCGATCAGGTTGATTGAGGTGGTTTGCCCGCGTTTGGGCGGTTGCGGGTGGCTGGGGCCAAATCGAATTCTCAATTCTTAATTCCCGCACGGTCACGCTTGGGTTTCGGAAAGAAATAGTGGTGGGCATAGTGAATTGCTGGGTTATCAGAAGATGATCCGGATTCGATCGGGGAATTCATGGTTGATCTCGGGGGGCAAGGTGATGATTCAGTGGATTGCTGGGTCTTGGGCGGACGGAATGCGGGGCGAGTTCTCAATTCTCAGTTCTTAATTACTGGCGGGCTCTGGACCGGCGGCGGTCCGGGAGTTTTGAGTTACTGTCGCCCTGCGGGCGTCGTTACCCGCCACCCTGAGCGGGTGCCCGTTGGCCGGCGATCCCCGGCCACGGTTAGATCCGTTTCCGTCAGCGGGTTGCCAGTGCTTGGGCGTGGTGGTGCATCTTGATTTCGGATTCAGGGTTTTCAGGTGGAGTTGGCGAGGCTGCCGCAGGTAGATCGACACTCTAAAGTGTTGACCGGTAATGAGTTACTCGAGTAGTAAATCTGGCAAGCCATGAATTTACCTGCGCCGTACCAGGATAGCAGAGGTTGGCATCTTTCGCGGCTCAATTTTTGATTCTCGATTTTTTCAGGGGTTAGGAGTTAGGGGGTTAGGAGCGAATTCTCAATTCTCAATTCTCAATTCTCAATTTCGGATGGCTCATCGGAATTTTGGATTTCGAATTTCGAATTTCGAATTTTGAATTTGGCGGCGCGGGGAGGCGATCAGGTTGATTGAGGTGGTTTGCCCGCGCTTGGGCGATTGCGTTTGGCCGGGGCGGGATTGAATTCTCAATTCTCAATTCTTTATTACGGACGGTCATGCTTGGGTTCCGGAAAGGTTTGGCCGTAGACATAATGAATTGCTGGGTTATCAGAAGGGGCTTCGGGGGTGATCAACAAATAGTTGGTCGGATCCGGGGAGCATGGTGATGATGCAGGTACATGTTGGGTTCGTGGGTTGTGGAATGCGAGGGGAGCTCGGAATTTCGGATTTCGAATTTCGAATTTGTCGGCGCCCGGCGCATTTGGGTTTCTTGAGGCCTGTTACCCGCGCTTGGGCGGAGGGGTGAGTGCGCAGTTTTGAGTCTTCAGTTTTGAGTTTTGAGGTTTGAGGTTTGAGTTCCCCATCGCCCGCCCCTTGGTCCATTTCGTTTCTTGGTCTCAGATTTCGGTGTCCAGCTTTTCGGGATGGTTGCGAAGCCAGTTGAGGATGGCATCCAGCACATGATCCACGTCTCCGAGCTGTCTCGTGCAGATGTCGTAGAGCTCTTCGTGGCTCACCTCGTCATAAAAATGGACGAGGCGATTTCGGTAGCCCGCCAGGTCGGTCATCAAGAGAGCATCGGCCGAATCGATCACGCCGTACTCGGACAACGCCGCGGGGATTTCCTTGTACTGAACCACGCCGCGTCCGAATCCCTTTGCGAGGACGTGACGGCCAAGGTCGAGCAGAGCCTCCAACCCACGCCTGAGGTATGACTCCGCCGCCGAGGGGTTGCGCGAGTCCGACTCGAACTCGTCGATGGACTGGATTGGAAGGGCCCTGATCGCGTCGAGCGCATTTCGGATCCATGCTGATTTTTC
>SDBT01003942.1_pt1 | contig 25430 bp, 33 predicted proteins | sample 2277101 | NCBI WGS metagenome assembly SDBT01 (sample SAMN10404973, study PRJNA504765) | marine sediment metagenome | isolation source: marine sediment core GS10_PC15, 103 cmbsf | place: Arctic Ocean: Southern Knipovich Ridge | collected 2010 | reverse complement strand
GAATCGGATATTGTTTGGTGGACGAAGGCTAGTGGCGGTACTACTTCAGCTGGTCCTTCCGCAGCAGATGGCTTTAACAATGCTAACTCGACGAGCTTTAAGTGCTCACGGCGTGGTGGCGTTTGGGCATATACGGATGTTGATTTTACAGGAGGTGGAACGGGTGGTCAAATACGTGTTAGCACAGTGGTATTTGGATCATCGTCTCGAACCGGCGTAACTGAATCAGCAAGCAACCAAGGGGATATGACAGAAGTTAATTTCTTCTACGATTCGTATGGTGCACCTCATATTATGGCAGGCGGCAGTGGTCCAACAAGAGAGGCTATATTTGCTCTGGATGGCCCAACAAAAATTGCACATACTGAGTTTAATGGTAACCAGCGCGGCGGAATTTATTATTCCCCAGAAGGCGACCCGAGAGGTATATGCACGGGTGTGGCGAACATGCCTAGTAACAGTGGAGATAATACACCTGGACCAGACTTGATAGCGACAGTTTCTCCAGAAGCAGATAATGCCAGTGGACTTGTTAATGCGAGCCCTGAACTAAACTCATTGAATCTTACAGATTCGGCTATGCAGGAGATGGTGTGGGAAAATTATAACTGGGATGGTGGATCCTTTACGAAGGGATTTCATGTTCCTGCAGTTGATACTGCTCCAGGTTTTGGTAGTGGGCTTCCTCCATTTCCTGGTCTTCGAACAAACTTTCATACAGAAGATCAAACATTTACAGGTCGGGCCCTAACTGATGTTTCAGCTATCTTTACTGGACCAACATTTACTGGCCCAGCCTCTGATGCAACGTTTACATTTACAGTTACTCCAGCCGACAAGTTAGATACAGTAAGCGCGAATGGCGAACAGAGACAAGAAGATGAGCGAATCCTTTTCTCGATAGAAGATCCTGCAGTTCCAGGCAGCACATTTAGAGTTTGGTGGCAGGATCCAGGTGGCTTTATAGCAATTGAAAATGCAACTGGGTCCCTCGTGTCAACGGGTATTCCAACACCAGCTGATGGAGCTCCATATAGAGTAAATGTCATCGTTGATCAATCAGGTACGAGCGGACATGGACCTCCTGGCATTTATGTATTTTGGGATGCGGGGATTGGTGTAGTAACACCAGCACCAGTATTTCCTATTCCATTAGCACACGCATATGATTGGTCGGGACCTACTCCTATTGGTTATCTCGGCTCACGAGTATTTCCACCTTGGCAAGTACCTGTAACAACTCCTCATCCTTATTACTTCTATAGAGGTGCAATGGTTAACGTTCAATATTGGAATACTCCATTTCCAATACTAGCAGTGTTTGATGACATCACAACTCTAAGTGGATTAGGTGTCACCGTGCTTGTTCCACCAGGCCCAACTCTGACAGCTCTCGTTGCAGTTCATGATAATACAGCAGTACTAACAGGACTCGAAACAAAGGCAACACACTTTTCATCTGATACACTTATCAACGGTCTAGATATTGCGTTTGATGATGGATCAAGTGGTGATTCATTTGTTCCAACTGATTACTTCACGTTTGGTGTTTGTGATGGTGTTATGAAAGACAATGCCATTGAAATGACACAGCAATTCTCATTGTATACTAAACCAGTTGATTTGACATTTTCTGATTTTGAAAATGCTGGAGCGACAGCCACGGTTCCGGCTGGCACTGCAACCGTAACAGAAACACTGATATGGCAAGAGCGGTCACTCTATAATTCTGGATCGCGTGGCGTTCGTACTGCAAGTTCTGACGCACTTCGCCCTGGAGAATGGGTGAATGGAATTCTGAATCTATCATCTCAACCTGGTGCGGTTTCCCATCAAGGGCTAACTGGTGACGGTGAGTTCCAGTGGACATTGTTCTTCGGAGGCCAAGATGGCATGCATATCGGCTTCACTACTAATCCAACATTTGGTGGTGGGTCTGAATCACATACATTTACTACTGCAAGCAATTTGAATGCCAGTGCAAGGTTCAATGCTGATGGATCTGTTGATACTTATGAAGGTGCTGCTCTAGATAGTGCTGGGGTTACGACGTATGTTACCGGGGACGAATTCCGCATGGTAAGAGTTGGAACAACAATTTCATTGGTTAAAGTTACTGGCGGACCAGTAACCGTTCGAACCTTCCCTTCTGCATTAGCGGGTACAATTGGTGTACGTGTTAATGTACAAGCCGGATTTTCCGATGGTGTTACAGGTGCAACGATCACATATACACGACCAGCTCTGTTCATGACAATTGGACACGACGATGGAGTGCCTGCTCTTCGAACAGGCATATTTAATGCTGATTATCTTCGCTGTGAAACAGATATACTAGATTCTATTAGTATCGAGGCAGATGCGGTACCGTTAACAATAACTAAATCGGAAACGTTTTTGACCTCTATGGTAGCGCCAGGACCAGGCGAGGTTATTATTAATGGTGAAGCAGGATGGCTAAAATTTAATGCAGGAGAATCAGGGAAAACGATAACAGGCAGCCTTACCGTTATCTTTGATAAGATTTAAAATGAGATTTACAGAATTTTTAGTAGAAGAGCCAGAGGTTTTAAACGAAATGCCATTTGGACCATTTAAACGAAAGGCCCCACCCCCAGCTCCTGTCGCGGCTCCAACGCCAAGAGATCCGAACGAAACTCCCGACCGCAGGTTCAAACGAAAGCTCGATGAAATGTATACACGGATGGCAAGATTGGCTTCTTATTGTTATGATGCTGGTTACAGTGCAGATGATTTGATTGAAGAACTCGGTGAAGTTGTCCACGAAATGTATCGAAAGAAAGAATCGCGTAAGGGACATAAAGACCGTCCGTTAATGCGTGGTGAGCAAGAGGTAGAGGATAATTCATCCGCCCCAGCTCGCCCCGAGGAAAAATAATGGCAAGTATATCTTTTCGCCAAGGAATCGTTCGACATACAAAACCTAATTTTCTAGCACTTAACGGACAAGCTGTCACGTTGCTAGCTGCGACCGATTCACTCGTTGAAATTGCTCTCGCTCAAAGCCTCAAAGATTATCTTTACACCGAGCACCAAACTATCATAGATGCTTGGACAGGACCGTTTACATCCGGAAAAGATTACTGGTTGTTCTGGGACATCAATCTTGTATCCGGCGTTCGCACATTTGGTCATACGTGTGTTGCTCCGATCGCTCAGAGTGTCGCTCCCCCTACTAATCAACTCGTCACCGATCTACATTGGTTTGATCTTTCTGTAAATCGAATGAAGGTGTATAATGGGAACTCATTCGTAGAAGTACTACGCGTGTTTGCGGCAAAGCTAATCAACGGAGTAGCATTTCAGAGCATGAGTATTAGAGCACCTGATTTCACGGGTACACAGGTCGGTCTAGAGGTTCCTTCCTCACCTGGTGCATTGGTGTTTGATTCATCAGGACAGCCTATTCGAACCGGAGAGGGTGCATTCTTCACGACAGAAGACCCGTTTGTCACAGGCGTCCCAACTGGCGCTTCACTCAAGATTAATAGTGTGCTTGTACCAGCAGCAGCGAACCAACCCCTAACAAAATTTCAAGTCGTTCAGTTTGTTGCTTTCAACAAAATTGGACCCGCTACTCCATCCGCAACTAATGATGTTATACTAGGAATGATTGATCATAACCTAGCAGCAGCAGAAGTCACTAACGTTAACATTCAAGGTCTCGTGTTTAATGAAGAATGGGACTTCACGTCAGCAGGTGTTAACGCTCCAATATATATTGGTGTTGGTGGAATAGTTTCTCTAACACCCGTCCTAGCACTTCAGCCTGCTGTGGGTCGCGTAATGGATAAGCAAACGATTCTCTTCTCACCAACGTTGTTCTCTTAAACTTTCTATAGTAGTCTTCGAACAATTACTCCAATAATAAAAATCATAAAGGAGAATAATATGCCGCATCGCCTCTCACTTGAGGAAAGGCAAGTCCGTAACCGCTTCGATAGAGCACTAACGGGTATCAAGAATAATATCTCGGAACTAGCTGGACAAATTGCTTCGATAGAGGCAGACCTTAAACAACTCAAACCGCTCGTACTAATTTACAAACGTGATAAGACAACGAGGGTAAAGTCTCGTGTGGTGTTTCTACAAATGAAGGTTGCAATTCAAAAGCTAGCTGATGATCCCAAAGAGCGTGCAACAGAGTGGACTGTTCTTTGTCGTCAAATCGGAAACTTCATCTTTGATATCTCTGCCATCTGGACTGGGTATGAAAGTGAAGCATTGACAAAACTAAGAGAAGAAGATCCAGACGTAAAAGAATGCAATGAACATTTCTTTCCCAGACAGCGTGCTGGAGAGTTCATAGCCAAGTCATATCTACACAACGATCAAATGACACTTAGTCGTTTCTACACTCTGATAAACCGATTTAGACTCACGCATAAAACAACCTCTGATGAAAATGATGCACTTCGAAAAGCCCAGCGCCGTAACAAGTCACTTTTCAATTGGCGGAAGAATTATGCAGATGCAGGGGTCGTACTCCAAAAGCGAGAATCACGCCCCTTTCTACTAACAACATATCGTCGACAAGTGATCAAAGAACTGCTATCTGCGCTGGAATATTATCAGGGTTTAAAGCGGGCAATGGTTGCCGAAAGAGTCTCCCTAAACAAGACGTTAAAACGGCGTAAAAAGCTGTATCAACAAGGGATTACAGGACCCTCAGAAATGGTAACTTTAGGCGAGAATCCACTAAATACTATTAGTGTTGAAGGTGATGAATCGTTCACGTATGATTCTCATCTCACGGTCAGTCGAGGGGACTGATCGATAATAAAAACAACCCTATAACAATGTACAAGAAGCGAACGCATAATAAAAATAAGGAGAAGCGAACATGACAGTACAATCCCTAGAATCCCTAAAGGCAGCTTTTGCCAAAAACGATAATCAAAATCGATCCCGCCCAAATAATTATTACCCGTTCTGGTTGATGAAGGCCGGTGAATCTGCAACAGTTAGATTCCTACCTGATGGCAATCCAGAGAATCCTCTTGGTTTCATGGTCGAGAAGACTATGCATAACCTCGAGATTAACGGCGAACGTAAGAGCGTGCCATGCATGAAAATGTACGGTGAGGATTGCCCAATTTGTAAGGTCGCATCTGACTTCTACAAGCAGGACGATAAAGCTAACGGTAAGAAGTATTACAAGAAGCGTCAGCACCTCACACAGGCATTGATCGTAAGTGACCCACTTCCAGCTAACGACGAGACAGGTGAAACCCACGAAGGCAAGGTTCGTTTCCTAGCACTTGGGTATCAGCTTTTCAACGTCATTAAGGAAGCTTTTGAAGGTGGTGAACTTGAGACAGTTCCTTACGCTTTCGAGAACGGTTGTGATTTCGTTATCAAGAAGACACAGCAGGGCGAGTATGCTACGTACGCAGTTGGTTCCCGATTTGCTCGTAAAGAGACAGATCTTACGGATGATCAGGTTGCATATGTAACAGACAACGTCGTAGATCTTAGCACCCTACTTCCAGCTAGCCCTGGTGTAGAGCGTGTCGAGTCTATGCTCGAAGCAGCAATGACAGGTAAGTCAGCCGTATCAGGTGGCGAAGACGCTCCTTGGAATGACGGTGCATCTGCGAAGGCTGAAACCACTGATACAAGTGATGGCAGCGACTTCGACCAGGCAGCTGAAGATATTTTGGCTGACATTCGGAAGCGTCGTAATACCAAAAGCTAAACCACTTAAAGGGAGAGCATCGCTCTCCCTTTTCCTTTTTGGAGAGTATCAATGGACTTTATGAATAAAGTACAAACTGACCTTTTGAAATCTGGCATTGAGTCTGGCTCATCTGAGCCACCTCGTTACTGGTTTTCAACTGGAAACTATGTCCTCAACAAATTGATTTCTGGTAGTTTCTTTCGGGGAACTCCTCAAGGACGAATCATTTGTTACACAGGACCATCGGGAGCTGGAAAAAGCTTCCTAATTTGTAACGCGCTTCGTGAAGCGCAACGGAAAGGTGCGTATATCGTTGTTCTCGATTCCGAGAATGCGCTTGATGATGAATTCGTTAGTAAGATCGGCGTTAACGTCAACGACGGATACACATACTACGATGTAGACACAATTCCTAAGACAAACCAAATTGCATCAAAAATTATTCAGGGATACAAGAAAGAGTACGGTAGTGATCCTGATGCACCACCTCTCGTCATCGCTATTGATAGTCTCGATATGCTTATGACAGAAACAGAGGTCAAGCATTTTGATGCTGGTAAGTCGAAAGGTGATCAAGGTCAACGAAACAAACAGCTTAAGGCCATGCTTCGTGGTTTTGTTCAAGCTGTCAAACATCCCAATATCTCTATGCTTGTTACGTCTCAGGTTTATCGAAATCAAGATGTTACAAACGGTGAAGGAGTTTGGGTCGTTAGTGATGCAACGAAATTCTCTTTGTCACAAATCGTTCTCTTGACGAAATTAAAGTTGAGAGTTGGCGAGAAGAAACTCGTTGAAGGTATTCGGATGAAATGTGAAGGATACAAGACGCGATTCACAAAGCCATTCCAATCTGTAACGATTGAAGTTCCATACAACACTGGAATGGATCCCTATAATGGGTTACAAGATGTAGCTGTTGAATTGGGGGTTCTTGAGCGAAAGGGCTCGTGGTACCACTTCGGCGATACAAAGTTTAATGGGAAGGGTAATCTTCCTAAGCAAACATACGTCGATGATGTCCTTACCGCATGTGAAGCAAAGCGTGAGTTGTTTATTGAAGCTGTGTTAGATGATGACGATGAAATTGATTTGACGGCAGGTCCGTCAGCGAAGTCTCAACGTAAAGCAAAAGCCGACTCTAAGTAAGTTGAAGGTCATAGTTGGATCGGGGAATATATCTTCGATCCAACTACCTTTACTGGAGGGGTCATATGAGAGACGAAGAAGTCATTCGAGAAATTGACGAGAGCCTAAAACAAGAACCTAACGCACAAGGCATGCATCCACTTTCACTAGAAGCAACAATTGTTCTTTGGAACAAATGTCCGGATGTTAAAGTCGGCGACACGACAATCGGTCACATCGCACAAGGTGCAAGGATGATGTATTTCGATATTCAACTTCCGGCCGCCAATCTCAGAGAATTACGCGGAGCACTATTAGCAGCGGGTGTAGGTCTATGCTAATACGACCCGAATTAAAACTTGATTATGGTGACGTGTTGTTTGAGCCACAGCGCAATGACATGACGAGCCGCGAAGACGTTTCTCTCACACGAACAATAAAATTCCCCCACGCATCTATTAGCTGGACTGGCGTACCAGTTATGGCAAGTAACATGGATGGTGTTGGAACGTTTTCGATGGCGAAAGCTCTCTATCCGTATGAGATGCTTGCCACGATTCGTAAACATTATACGATTGATGATTGGGATGCTTTCATAGAAGAGACAGAATGCCAATATATGGAAGGCATTTATAATCACATGGCGGTCAGCACAGGAACAAATGCGATCTTTGATGACAATGCTCAAGACTATACGGTCTTAAAGCATGTGATGGAAAGGACCGACATTCCATATATTTGCATCGATGTTGCAAATGGGTATCAACAAGCGTTTGTTGATTTCTGTAAGCGTATTCGTGATGAGTTCCCCGACAAAATTATCATCGCTGGTAATGTGGTCACCGCGAACATGGTCGAAGAGTTGATTCGAAATGGTGGTGTCGATGTCGTTAAGGTGGGCATTGGTCCTGGATCTGCCTGCACAACACGAATCGTTACAGGAGTAGGCGTCCCACAATTCTCCGCAGTCGTCGAATGTGCAGGCGCTGCCCACGGACAGGATGGCCACATCATTGCTGATGGTGGATGCTGCGAACCAGGCGACGTTTCAAAGGCTTTTGGTGGCGGTGCCGATTATGTCATGTTAGGTGGTATGCTAGCAGGCTATGATGAGGGAGAATATGAAGATTGCCACAATGGCAAAGTGCGGTTCTATGGGATGAGTTCCGAGGCAGCATACGAAGCACATGGTCACCGAAAGGATGGCTATCGAACAACAGAAGGTCGAGTGCTTGAATTACCTTATCGTGGAAAGGTAGAGAAGCAAATCGAGAACGTTTTGGGTGGAGTTAGAAGCACGTGTACATATATAGGTGCACGTCGCATAAAAGACATGCCTCGATGTGCCGTATTTGTATTAGTGAATAATACACATAATAGAGTATATGAGGGGAGAGACGTATGAATGAGGAAGAGTGGGAACTATGTGGATGGGAAGTAACCTATAATGAGGAGTTAGGCCTCTGCATTGTGCAGGAGGCAGGAGTTGGACAATATCTATACCACGAACGAGAAGTTCTCGTCGCAATGATTGAAGCGCTCGACGCAACGAAGAAAGAAATATCTAATGATTCGAGTGATGTTGTATCTACTGATTCGATTAATATATGAAGAGTTTATTTGTTCCTTTATACACACGATGGTACGAAGAATTCGAAGCGGGAACAAAGACAGTCGAGCATCGAGATTATGGTCCTCGCTGGAATGAACGCACCTGTAGTATTGGACGTCGAACAATTCTCTCAAAGGGATATGGGAAACAAAATCGCCTAGAAGGCACGGTTAAAAATTTCTGGGTTGAGGACAACACAGCGTGCATTGAAATTGAAGGTATTAAACCTTGGAACGGAACATTATGAAAGTAAGAACAGCTAAGGAGCTGATGACAGATAATCTGATCGTAAAGCATTTGGCAGGATCACATGCTTACGGTACCTCTATGCCTACGTCTGACGTTGACTATCGTGGAGTATTCTGCGGAGACCCAATCAACATTCTTACGCCATTCTATCCTGTTCGTGAATGCGAAGACACTGACGAGGAAGACACGAAGCTTTACGAACTTGCACACTTCATGAAGCTGTGCCTCGATTGTAACCCAAACATCATTGAAACACTTTGGATCGACGAAGCGGATATTACAGAAACGAGCACCGCGTATAAATTGTTACGAAGTAATCGACATAGACTTCTGTCATCCAAAATTGCATTCACCACAAGTGGATACGCATTCGCTCAACTGAAAAGAATTAAGGGACACAACAAGTGGATCAATAATCCGCAGCCCGTTGCCGTTCCTAAACAGACTGATCATATTTCTCTCGTGCAATCGTTCATGACTGAGAAAATGATGCCTCGTGACTTTGACATTACTGAATACAGAGACGACTATCGATTGATTCCGTATGGTCGTGAAGTGTTTGGTGTGTACTCCGCACCTGGCTATCAGCTGTATGACTCCATTCATAAACTCAATACAACGTTTGAGGGTGATCGACATGAGTTCGGCCCGCCGCTATTCCTTATCAAATGGAACAAGGAGGAGTACAAAACTGCTAAGGAGAGGCACCACAATTATTGGGAATGGAAAAAGAACCGTAACGTTGCTCGTGGTGACCTTGAAGAGGCACATGGGTATGATACAAAACATGCTATGCATCTCGTTCGCCTTTTGCGAATGGGTGTTGAAGCATTACGCGATGAAGAAATTGTAGTAAAGCGTCCGGATGCTGATGAACTTTTGGCAATTCGTAACGGAGCGTGGACATATGAAGAAATTGTGGCATACGCTGAGAAAATGGATGAGGAAGTTAAGGGGCACTGGTACAAAACTACCAAACTCCGAAAGAAACCCGACCTCCACTTCGCAGCCAACCTGCTCATGGAAGCACAAGATCATGTCTGGGGATAAAACTCTCAAAGACATGTTCAAAGAGCGCGACACTCAATTTGAGCAGTGCTGTGCCGAGATCAAAGAATATCTCAAGCCAACGCTTGAAGGTCTCGAGACGTTCTTCAATCTTACAGCGGACAAAGAGGCTGGTTGGTTTTCTTGGGAAGTATTTGAGATTGACCAAGAGGTCGAAGATCTATTAATTGTCGGAACCGTCCGGTATAATCCAGGCGACATTCTAGTATACGGAGACCAACCACTTGAAGTCACAGAAGCAAACGCACACTTACTAGAACGAATATTTCGATTCGTTGTTCCTGTTCAGGTGGCTGATAAGCAGTCGAGTGCAGAAACGATCAAACACATGGAAAAGGTGATTGATGCGAATCCAGGAGACGCTGAGCAAGCAGAACAAATACAAGGTGGCATGAAAGTCACAGATGAGCCAGAACTAGCACCACCAGAATTCGATCTTGAAGGACTGACAGACGATCAAAAGGAAAAGCTATTTCTGACCACAGGATTTAAAAATTGAGTAGACTACCAGACTTAGGCGCTAGATTCAAATTTGACAAACTTCCACAGGTGCTAGAAGAGTATGCGAAGGAAGTAGACGAAGCCTACGTGAAAATTAAACTGAAGGGACAATTGCTAGAACACGCGAATCGCGAGAACCCATCATGGGCCGCGTACTACGATCAACGTCGCATTGAATTATCCACAATCGTTAAGTGGCTTGATGCAAACGTTAAGCGTGTGAGGTCCACCCTGTTTAAGAATCTATACAAGAACCAACCATACGATCTATCCGATAACGCAAAGAATAAGTTCGTTGATAGTGAGCCCGCTTACCTGACCGCATACGAATTGTATCTGGAAGGCAGAGAGATATATGAAACGTATCAAAGTATCGTAGATGCGTTTAGAGCAAATGGCTATGCACTCAATAACATAACAAAACAAAGAGTAGCGGGTCTAGAGGATGCCATCATCTAATATTGTTAGAAACTGCACAGTAAAAATACTCGACGAGGTACATTGCGTCTTCATAGGACTCCATCCAGATCATCTAGGATATTTCTACGACGCGTATGCTCGCAAAGCTCCAAACTACTTCTTCAGTCCCAAATTTAAATTAGGTCAGTGGGACGGAGAGATTCGTTTCTTCTGGAAGACAGGAAAGACGTATAATCGTCTTCTCGACGAACTAATTCCTCGTGTCGTAGGTCTTGGATACAAGGTACGCGTAGAAGATGATCGAGTTAGTACGTGGGTTGAACCGGACCCCATCGACGAAAACTATTTCAATAGTGATGAACTCTCAAAGATAGTCGACCCAGAAACAGGTAAGCCTATCATCATGCGGCCGTATCAAGTTGATCTGATCAACGCATTGCTTGAGAACGGTGGAGGTGTTGGCATTGCTGGAACGGGTGCAGGCAAGACGTACATAACAGCAGCGATTGCTGATGCGTATGGTCGCAAAGGAGATCTCAATACACTTACAATTGTGCCGAGTCTCAATCTCGTATTTCAAACGCGCGACAAATATCGAGAACTAGAACTCGATGCTGGCATCTATTGTAAGGATGAAAAAGACCTCGACCACCAGCACGTTGTTTCTACGTGGCAGTCACTTCAGAATAACCCATCGCTAATGAAAAAATTCCAAGTGGTTATTGTTGATGAGTGTCATGGGATTAGAGGAAACGTCCTAACGAACCTATTGAACGAATACGGGAACCATATTGCACATCGATTTGGTGTTACCGGAACTCTTCCAAAGGAAGAAGCTGATAAAATGTCAATACGATGTGCGGTCGGTGCGGAGCAATTTGCGATTCCTGCTCACGAATTAATCGAGCAAGGATGGTTGGCCAAACTGCATATCGATGTTATCGAGATGACAGTCAATATGATGGAAGAATACGAAGCGCATCTTGCGGATATCAAAGGTTCTCTCGACAAGCCACCAACATATCGTCAATTTAAAGACTCATACTTCCCAGACTTCCAGGCCGAGAAACGATTCCTTATTACCGATCAGTCGCGCCTCGAGTGGATTTGCGATTACATCGAAAAGAAGCGAGATGCACAAAAGGGTAACGTTTTATGTTTCATCGATCGGATTGCTTTCGGTAAGAAGCTGACGAGTATGATCGAAGGAGCTCACTTCATTCACGGCAAAGACCCAATGAAAGCCAGACGAGAGATATATGAATTGTTTAAACATCATGAGGACCTCGTTGTAATCGCAAATGTTAAATGTGCAGGAACGGGTCTCTCGATTGATCGAATCTTCAATTTAATGTTCATCGACATGGGAAAATCCTTTATCCGTGTCATCCAATCGATTGGTCGAGGGTTACGGAAGGGACATGATAAAGACTCTGTACAGGTAACTGACCTATGTTCGGATCTTAAATACTCCAGACGACACTCAAGAGAACGGATAGGGTTTTACAAGGAAGCGAAATATCCATATAAAAAACGAAAGGTTGACTACTCTTAACTGAGTGGGTACAATTACTGGCTATGCTCATACTAGACGATAACAATGAACCAATAATAATAGAGAGCGTTCACACACCAACTATCACAGACTACATGTGGACTCTAGACCTAACGATGATGGACTTTACCATCTCGCCAATCCTTACGTTTGAAGAGATCACCAGCAACTCGATTAAACTCCAGGTACTGGGATTTGACTTCATCCTTCCAACGAACTGGAACATCCTAATCGTTGATGAGGAAACGATGGCAATTGATATTGTCGAGATCAAGGACGTCGGTGGTAAAGAACATCTTGCGCTACTATATGGACCTGAGAAAAAGATGATTGAGTCAGCGCCAATCATAGCAGTGGATTACTACCCGCTGGCCGTGAACGTTGCACCGCTCCTCAGTAAACACCAGCTGTTGTGTCACCCCGTTGCTCCAAAAACCTGGGTAACTGTGGGTCCTTTAAGCAAGGGGACATACAATAAATATTTGAAGAACCAATTAGCTGGAGACCTACTATGATAGAAAACCAAGAAGAAATTACATTCGCAGAATTCAAAGCCTGGCTTGCCGGATTAATCCGAGGCAAGGGAGGCGCATTACCCGATCTAGAAGATTGGAAAGCAATTAAGGAAACGATGGACAAGGTTGTTCCTGACACCGTCGATGGTCCAACTTGGCCCGTATTTCCATTTAATCCCGTTCCACCACATCCAGATTTGGTCCCTCAGCCATATACACCTCAGCCATATATTACACCCCAACCATACGTTTGGCCGAACGACCACACAGGTAATCCACCTTGGCAGCCGTTCCCAGTTTGGTGTGATGACAACATCGGCGCCTGGTGGGGTAGTGCACCCGACGGTAGTGGCACAGTCACAACAAGCACTCCACCATCCACAAGTGGTGGATGTGTCGCAGGCGATATGATAAGTGGTGACGCAGGCGTAATGGGTGGCAACGACTTTGGAGCAGGCGTAATGGGTGGCAACACAGGTGGAATGAGTGGCAACACGGGTGGAATGTGTGGCAGTACAATAGGTATGTCGGCTGGTACAGGAGACCTTACATTCAGCGGACACGTTAAGCTAGCGGAAGACGCAGGACTCGCCGAAGCACTATCGGAGATGTTCGCAGCACAAGAGACAAAGTAAAAATGAAGAAGAAAATAAGAAAGAAATATACGCTAAAAGAGTTTCAGGCATGGCTTTCTGGTATTGAAGAAATTCAACCAGACAATTGGCATCCCGATTTAGATCAATGGAAACTCATCCGCGAACGGATGGATAACATTATTGCGGACGTGCGGGAAAGGGTTGTCGAGGTAGAAGTTGTCCGAGAGGTCCCTGTAAGGGGTCCTGCGGCAACTCCTCCACCTCCAATGCCCCCAGTACCACTTGGTCCTCCAGCGCCGCCGCCCCTTGTACCACCAGTTGTTGTACCGGAGAATAGTATGACACCAGCGGCCGCTGCTGCACTAAAGGGTGAGTTACCTGTAGACGGCACAACCCCGCCCGGTGGACCTGTTCACAGATTACCAACTGACCCAGCAACACTAGACCCAAATACACCAGGAACACCATATGCAACATCCTTCGCCTAAGACAGAATTGAAGGATCGAACGCTTTGGTTTGATGGTGATTCAGTTGTTCCAGCTGAAAATGCGTTGGATATGATTGAAGCAGGATTGCCAACAGGTAGTCTGTTCGTTGACGCGATCACAAAAGATATCGCGAACTTCAACGAGTTAGTTCCTACGGAAGAACAGATCAAACTGAAGACAGAAATGCGACCGATTCATACCGTCTGGAATCTACCCGAATGGTACGACAACTATTCCGCCGCTGACATCATGTTGGTTCTCGAAGGATTGCAAGAACGAGAACGTGATAAACGCACCACAAAACTGGGCAAATCTCACTATGATTGTGTCTGTGAAGAGCGCATCAGCTTGGAATTTCGTCGCTTTGAACAACACGGTTTACTAGACGTTTTGCGCACCCTCATGTTCATCATAAATACCCTCGAGGAAGCAGGAGTTCCATGGGGAGTTGGACGAGGCAGTAGCGTGGCCTCATACATCCTCTTTTTGCTCGGAGTCCATGACGTTGACAGTATTGAATATGAGTTGGATTTTGACGAATTCCTACCACCTCTATAACCAGAGGGAGAAGACATAATGCCAAAAAAAGTAAGAAGTATGCGGGGAGAGATTCTAGACTTTGATCTATTGAAGATTAAGGAACAGATGGCCGCAGTACCTGAACCACAAGAATTGAGAGCGCGTGAGGACTTCATTGAGAAGCGCCTTCGTCGCCGTGTCCGTCGTGCCAAAATAGCTGTAATTGAGAAGGCCGAGGTTGACGTAACGCCAAAGATTGTTGATGAGGCCGAGCCAGAAGCGGCAAAAATCGAAGATCAGCCACCAGTTGAGAACGTGGTCGAGAAAGTTGTCGAGAAAAGCACCCTCACAAAGAAAAAGACTGCAAAAAAGAAAATCATAAAACAGAAGGTAACCCCTAAGACCGATGAGTAATCTACGACCAATTCATGACCACATTGTTTTTCAATTCATAGACGAGTCTATCGTACTAAACGGAATGACGCACTTTGTTGATAAAACCAAGTGGGGATTTTTCACTTCCAACGTTCAACGAGGGATGGACTATCCACGCGTCGGTAACGTTCTTGCTGTTGGGCCGGAAGCCCAAGACAAAGTTAAGCCAGGTGATCAAATTTTGATCGAACCGCTACAGTGGACGTTCGGTGTTGATTTTGAATGTGAAGAAGTTTGGAGAACGGACCTTACACATGTGATTGGTGTAATGCCTGAGAAGGTTGAATTGCAGCCTGAGCCAGAAAGACAAGCTACCTATTTGAGCTAATGCAGCTTTACGAAGATTTTTGGAGTGCTACTGAATGTATGTATTTCCGTCGAGCGATGGAAAGCAGTCAATGGTTTTCATTATCAGATATGCCATACGTTCAAAGTCAATTTCCGGGTTGTGGTAATTGGAGCGAAGGAATAATAGCTCCCGATGAATTTGAATACCTACAAGACCGCCTTGACAGCATAGTTTCGATTACCTCATACACACTCGCATTAAATTACTTTAGCTACGGAGTTGGCGATTCTTTGATGTCACACGACGACTCTGATAATGTGGCAGGCGAGACAGGAACTAATTTTATACAGTATAGGGATGTGCGTCACACAGCCGTAATAAGTTACGTGCATGAACAATGGGAATCAAATTGGGGAGGTGAACTCGTTATTAACGGAGAATCTATTACTCCTCGTCCAGGTCTTCTCGTCACATTTAAAGTTCCGCAAGAACACCGCATAACAAGAATCAAACCACAAGCTGGCGCAAACCGACGTTTATCCGTCAGTGGTTGGATTGTGGAGACAAAAAAGCCATAAATACCCTAATTGCCAGGAGGGTACAATATGGGTTTTATAGCTATTCTTATTGCGACAGCAGTAGCAATCGCCGGATCTGCAGCATACTGTAGCATATATGGTCTTGCACAAATTTGGAATGCTGCGTTCTGGACTGTGATTATTCTTGGAACTTCGATTGAATTTGGTAAACTTGTTACCGTATCGTATCTTTATCGGTACTGGAATGACACTGCCAAACTCTTACGGGGATATATGATGGCAGCGATCATGGTTCTCATGCTCGTTACGTCTGGTGGCATCTTCGGATTTCTTAGCGCCGCATACCAAAAAGACATTCTCCCACTCGAGCAAATGAACGCACAGGTCGCGCAGCTCGTAGCACAGAAGACTGAGTGGTCGGAACTCAAGACGGAACGATTGGAACGCAGAAAGCAAATCGATACCGATATTGCCAGCTTGCCGAATAACTACATTACTGGCCGACAGCGATTGATGAAGTCTTATGGTCCTGAGTTAATTCAGATTCGCCAAGACATCGAATATTACACCGAGCAATTACAAGCTGCAACAACACAAATTCACGAGTTAAAATCGCAAGTAATTCAGCAAGAGGTTCATACAGGACCAATCATCTTCATTGCAAAAGCGTTTGACCAAACGGTTGACACGGCTGTAAAATGGATGACTCTACTAATTATTTTTGCCTTTGATCCACTAGCGGTCGCATTAACTATTGGAGCAAATATTGCTATCATGAAACGTAAGCCACTAGAAGTATTGCTTGAAGAGATAACACCAGAAAACCTTCACCCCGAAACAGACACAGGTGAACCTGTAGGTCGTGAAACGTTCGGTGACGAACTTGTATCTGCTGATGGTGGAAAGAAACACGAATGGGTTAAGACCTTCAACGACAAAAGTTGACATATAGCTGCCAACTAGTATAATTATTCCTCTGAGTAGGAGAATAATAAATGGCGGATAAGCACGCTTTGTGGGTCGAGAAGTACCGACCTAAAACTCTAGACGAATACATCTTCCACGACCCATCACACGAAAAAGCATTCAGAGGAATGGTAAGAGACAAAACCATTCCTCACCTTCTGCTATCTGGTGTTCAGGGAGCTGGCAAAACTACCATCGCTCATATTCTAATCAACGCACTGGATATCGATGACACTGATCTGATGATTATCAATGCATCGGACGAGAACAACGTCGACACGGTTCGTGAGCGAGTTAAAAGTTTCGTAACGACGTACGCGATGGGTGATTTCAAAATCGTTCTCATGGAAGAAGCAGACTACATGTCGATGGCAGGTCAAGCAATTCTTCGTCGGTTGATGGAAGATTATGCAAATGAGGCGCGCTTTATTCTAACGTGTAACTACGAACACAAGATTATCCCAGCTCTCAAGTCGAGATGTGGGGCTGGTCACTTTCGATTCAAAGCACCGAATCGCGATGACGTAACAGAGTTCGTTGCAAAGATTCTTCTGACAGAGAAGGTTAACTTCAACATTGAGTTACTAGATAAGTATGTTGCCGCAGGATATCCTGACATTCGCGTAATTATTGGAATGCTACAAAAGAATACACACGACAACAAACTTCATGCGTTAACGGAATCAACGGATGGTGATTACAAGTTTCAATTGCTTGATCTACTTGAGCGTGGCGATTGGGTTGGTGCAAGGAAACTAACGTGTGCCAACGTCGCAGCGGAAGAGTGGGAAGATGTATTCACGTTCCTATATGAAAACATACACAGGTGTCCAACATTCTCACAAGACAAATGGGAAGAAGGCATCGTAATAATAAATGATCACATGATCAAACATACATTCGCGTCAGATCCTGAACTAAATGCAGCAGCACTTTGGATTAGACTCGGACAAGTATAAACGGAGAACAATAATGAACGGTGGAGATTACTTAATAATGAATAGTGGAACGGGTGGAACTTCTGCAATGGGTGGATGCATAACGATAACAGGTGGAGTTGGCGGCCAATCAGTCCCTGATTATTCTAACTGTGTTGGAACATACCTTGGCGAAGACCTAAAAGATCCAAACTCCCTTCGCAATAGTTGGGACAACATCGAGAGTGCGCTAAGAGATATGCCGACTGTTCGCAAGTATATCGATAACAACGACGGCAAGGGCTGTGACAATACACTCATCGAGGTAGATACCAATGGGACGTTATCGTTCGTGGGCAACGGAGTTTCTGTAATGGATACTGATGGTGGGGTGTTATCTATTAAACTCGATGAAACCCAAGACCAGCTAAATGACCACACCGAACAACTTAACGACCTTGACGACACAGTCAGAAATCTCGACACCGCAATACACAACCTAGAGATGGCGTCACAGGGCTTTGAGGATGGACATTACTCAATGCCATCGATTCGCTTCGATAACGACTATGGCTTAGGTATGTTTAGGAAGGGATATGGTGAGATTGGCTTTGCCGTTCATGGCGGTGAGGTTGGATCAATTGATCGCGACGGAATACACTTCCACAATATCGATTCAAGACATGATGCTCTAGAGGTTCGAATTACTCTACTCGAAAACGCACTCATGGAACTGCGAGCGATGACATAATGGAATATTTTTCGAAGCGGTTCATCATGGAAAAGTTTCTGAGTTTCAAAGATGAAGATATACAAATGTCAGAACGGATGGTATTCTCAGACTTACACCGACTAATGCTTGAGTCGAAAACGGTCGAGAAACATTTGTTCGATCAAGATATTGCTCTCCAATATCTTGATGATATAAGGAATGGTACGCCCGGTGTCGATTACATGACGCAATCAGTATTACCTGGAGTGTCCAATCGAGGCGCTGGCGACATCCAGCCACGAGATCTTCACGCAAGTTGGTCTATCGAACCTCATCAACATCTTCAATCGATGCATGGTATTGATATAGAGAATGAATTGATTGCTGCTTTGTCACATGAACTTACGTGTGAGATCGACAGAGAAATTATGGACGACCTTCGTAAGCTTGATGATGAGATTGACATTCATTCCATTAGCTTACCTCCCGAAGTAGAACTCGCACCCTATAAAAGTCGAACTGTTTTTGAGGCTGGATTCTTTTGGTGTCCCTATGTGCCTATTATGACTTGGGATAAATCAATCACACCAGAAAATCTTGCATACGAAGCAGGAAAAGAGGTAGTATCTCGATACGGAGTAATAAATTTAGACTGCACAGTGTAGAGAATCATGCCAAAGTTTTGTAAACGTACATACCGTGATCGCGATACGGAAGAAGTGGAGAAACCAAGAAAACGGTATCTTCCTCAGGCACGCAGACGTATAGGGTTATATGAGCGAGCACATCTGCGCTTTTGTAATCGGACTCAACGATTGAATACGTCGCCGAACGGAATTTTGCTATATGAATTGGAACATTGCCATGAGGACGAACAATTGTCTAACCATATGGGTCATCTATTCATGGAATTAGTTGGCATAATGTTGAATAAACAACGGTTTCAACGACTTGTGGACCCAGAAGATATGGCCGGACTCGCCTTATGTAATTTGTCGCGGACGTGGGGATCGTTTGATGCAACGCGCAGCGATAACCCGTATGGCTATTTCGTACAAATAATTAAGAGCTCGTTCATTCAGCACGCATCGCAAGAACGAAGACATGAAACAATAAAGGCAAATATGGAAGCGAGGTTATAATGGCAAGACGTAAGAAACCAGAGAACGAATCCCCAACCGAAATGAGGGTTCGTCAAATCAAAGAGGCAATCTCGAACCATGCAAACCGAAGTGAAAAGGTTTCGTGGAATCGAAAGATGGACAATATGGTTAAGCTCATCGCAGAGCTCAGTCCCATCGAGCAGGAGATACTTGCGCTTATGGCTGCAAAGAATCCGATTCTCGATAACGTCCAAGTGCTACGAGAAGTTATGGTTAAGGAATGCGTTCATCCGTATGAGCACCTTGCCATTCATGCTGATTATGTGGAATGTACATTCTGCTTTAAGAAACTTTCTATACCCTCCGAGTTCTTGAACAGAGAAGAGGATATGATACGAACGTGTGATGATGGCGAAGAAACATAAACTTGACATTTTCACGGTGCTCGAGCAAATCAGCACTAAGAACCTAAATTACTATGATGCTCTATCTGAGGAAGAGCAGAAAGCGTTCATGCCACTCGTCGTTATGCGATGGCTATCCGGCACTCGTAACGCTCGTCAAGTGTACTTCCTCAACGAATTAGTCAACCCGTCAGTCTTCTCTCTACACAAGCACAAGAAGTTCCTGTACTACCTGATGACACTATGCACAACAGGAAGTGGACAGCGATATTTCTGGAATAAGACCCTTTCAAAACGATCTTCCGCAGCTCCAACCGTGAACGCTACGATTCGCGAATTTTTCGGATATAATTCCCGCGAAGCAGCAGATGCATTACCGTTGTTGTCCAACGATGATGTTCTTAGTTATGCTGAGCAATTGGGTAAACAACCTGACGATATACGAAAAATTAAGAAGGAGTTGAAGGGTCGTGAAACAAACTGATAGGGTCGTGAAACAAACTGATAGAGAGTTTCTTGTTGAAGAAATTCGTACACACATTGAAGATCACGAGGATCGAGCTGCCGAGCATATAGAGCGACATATATCACGACACTTGACGAGTGTTGTTGATTTGATCCTTGACTACGAAAAGCATTCACGTCGTCGTAGTTGGATATCGTCTATAGTGACAGGTATCCTTGCTATTACAAACGTCGCACTAATAACTATAATTTTAATGGGAGGAGCTGAATGTCTGAGTTGGTATGGTCCGTTTTAGAATCACAAGAAGATAGCAGCGTAAATTTTGTTGCAGAGACGGAGGATGGAGGAAAGATAGAAACAAGATTTGTTCAACGCTCTCCCGAATACTTCATTGTTTATTTGAGTAGTCATACAGGCTGTAACAAGAGTTGCAGAATGTGTCACCTAACGGCTACTGGCCAAACATACTTCACACCAGTTACTCCAGATCAATATTTGCAACAAGCTCATCAAGTATTCAAGCATTGGGACTTGATTGAACCCGGTATTCGTCGGTCAGACTTTGGGGAATATGCAAACATATTAGATATTCCGACTCGAGAAGATAAGCACGTTCACTTTAATTTCATGGCGCGTGGCGAACCGCTTGCGAATGACTTTATGTTGCGAGACGTTTCGTTCACGGATGAGTCAAGCATAGCAACCATTTTCTTACCCCTTCAACTTCTTGCGAGTGAGTACTTCTTATTTCCAAAGATCAAAATTTCAACGATTATGCCTACAGAGGTTGAAGACATAGACCTTCACGATCTTACGTATGGGACAGCACAGTTTTATTATTCGCTGTATAGCGTGAGCGATAAATTTCGTAAGCGGTGGTTACCGAAGTCACTTCCAGTTCATATTGCTTTAGAGAAGCTAAAAGCATATCAGAATGTACCTGACGATGGAGATACAGCTGGAACCGTAATCGATCCTGTTGTATTTCACTGGGCGTTCATTGAAGGCGAAAATGATTCTACGGAAGATGTGGAAGCCACCATCAAAGCAATTGAAGATAGTGGCGTGACAGGTAAGTTCAATCTCGTTCGTTACAATCCGCCTAACAATAAGAGCAAAGAATCTTCTCCAGAAGTACTCCAACGAAACTTCGATATTATTAACGATGCGTTCCGACACCCTGGAAGTAAGATCATCCCTCGTGTAGGATTTGATGTAAAGGCTTCATGTGGGATGTTTGTATAGATGAATGAATTAGCACCGAACAGTTTCATTTATGAATTTCACAACGCTCTAGAACCAGAATTCTGTAGGTCAGTTATTCAGAAATTCGAGGATGATCCAAATAAAGGAGATGGTCTAATTGGAGTTGGAGTTGGAGTTCATAATCCCGACGTTAAAAGTTCAAGCGACCTATCCATCACCGGTCGTCCAGAGTGGGAGCCTGAGGATAATATATTCTTATCTTCCCTCTCAAATATCTTTCGCTGTTTTCACTCACTTATGGGTTGCGAGACTGAATTTGACGACTCAGGATATGCTATTCAAAGAACTAATATTGGTCAGAAATATGACTATCATGTTGACTATGGCGTAGCGCCTGGAAGCATTAATAGAATTTTGACCATTATCTGGTATCTTAATGATGTAAAGAAGGGTGGAGAAACAGAATTTCTAAATCAAGAAATAGCTGTTCAACCAGAAGTTGGTAAAGCGATTGTCTTTCCTCCATACTGGACTCACGTTCACCGTGGACTTACTCCAATATCTAATACAAAATATATAGGCACGACGTGGGTGCGTTTGAAAATGTAATAATGAAGAAAAATATACCTCCATACCAATGCACGTTTTGTAACAAGAGGTTTGTGCGAGAAGTCAACTTCTTGGCGCATCACTGTCGACAAATGGTCCGCGATGATGAATTTCGCACACCACTTGGCCAAGCTGCATGGTCGTTTTATCAGCGGTGGATGAAGGAGCACCGTCGAATTGTTCCGCGTCCGGAATCGTTCCTCCAGTCAAAATTCTACGGCTCGTTTATGAGGTTTGCAAAATTTGCACAGAAGGTTCAATTGCCGGATCCTGAGTCGTTTATCTGGTTGATGAAAGACAAAGATATGCCCCCATCAATTTGGGTGAACGATCAAGTGTATACGGCATATTTGGAATTCTTAGACAGAAAAGCAACACCGCTCGCCCGAGCAAAAACAACTATCGACACATTATTCAAGATTGCTGATAGTCATGATGTTGCGGTTGAGAACGTATTTGATGTTCTTGAGCCGACCGAAGTAATTGACCTCCTACGCGAACGGCGCGTTTCACCTTGGATCTTGCTAAACAGCACAAAATTCACACAATTCTTCCTCAACGTATGTTCGCCAGAACAACGAATTATTGTCGAATCGATTATTCGGCCGGTATATTGGGGCAAGCAATTCAAGTCATATCCCGATGATCTCACCGTGATGAGGAAAATGGTTGAAGAACTCTCCCTATAAATACTACCTATAACCAAATGGGAAAGTTTAAATGGCCGAAATATATGTAATCACGGACACTCGTGGTGTTGATCAATTTATTATCAATCCAGGTGACACTAATTCTGACACCGACCTAAAGCTACCTGGCAAAGGTGCTATTGTTTGGGGTGAAAACTTAGACGAAAATGCTTATCGTCTAATGGAGAATTTCGCTGTCGAGGAGAAAGGCGGTTCACCAGGCAATCCTCAAGACGCCATTGATCTTGGCACAGGTAATGGTGTCAACAATCCACTTGAAGGTCAGAACTGGTGGAACATCACACAAAAGAAACTATACGTATTTGACGGAACTAATTGGCAAAAGATTGGAACGTCAACAGGATCTGTTCCACCGTCACCAGCAAGTGAAGGCGATTTGTGGTTCGACGATGTTGCTCAACAGCTAAAAGTTTTTGACGGTGGTTCGTTCGTTTCCACCGCACTTCAATATCTTCGTTTAGATGGCGCCTCACAAATGTCTGGTGCTCTTGATATGGGTACCAACTTCATTACCGATGTGATCGATCCGGTTAATCCACAAGATGGTGCAACCAAGAAATATGTTGATGATTTGGAAACGAGTCTTAGTGGTGGTTTCCTTGATAGTCGTTACATTGAAGTTGCTGGCGATACAATGGTCGGGGATTTGGTGCTTAATGCCGATCCAACATTAGCTTTAGGTGCTGCCACAAAACAATATGTTGATGCGGTCGAGTCAAGTCTTACTGTTGTTATCAATGACGTTGTCGCTTTTGAGCCGGCTGATATCAAAGCATCCGCCCTTCAAACGATCGCTGGACTCGGTACCGATTGGTTATTGTGTGATGGTTCTGCTGTCAGTCGAGCTACATTTGCTGCTTTGTTTGCGGCTCTCAATGCAGAAGGATTAGTATATGGTAACGGAGATGGTGCAACAACGTTTAACGTACCCGACTTCCAAGGCCGATCTCCAGTTGGCTCTGGCACAGGTTCTGGCCTATCACCCCGAGCACTTGGCGCTACTGGTGGTGAAGAGGACCACCAACTAATAACCGCGGAAATGCCATCTCACACTCACACCGCTCCCTCACTTCCCCATAGTAATGTGAACATTCCAACTGGCAATAATCCACGACAGCTTGGTTTTCCAGGAGCTGGGCCACCTACTGGCTCAACAGGCGGCGACGGTGACCATAATACTATGCACCCATTCCTAGCGATTAATTACTTTATCAAGACGTAAATTGGGTCTCTAAAATTGTTAGTTGCAAGCACATAAATACGTGTTGACGCATCATATATTGGAGACTTGCATGGCAGTCGTTTATATTATCACAAATACAGAGGGTTCGGATGAATTCGCAATTCAGCCAGGAACGCTCAATGGTCCGGACGGAGTACAGCAAAACACCGATTTGCGATTACCAGGTAATGGTCTCGCGATTTGGGGTGAAGCGTATAACGAAAACGTATATCGACTAACCGAAAGCTTTGCTGTTCCAGAGAAGGGTGCGTCACCAGGTGTTCCTCAAGACGCAGGTGACTTGGGTACAGGGAACGGTATTAACATTCCTCTTGCGGGCCAAATATGGTTTAATACAACGCAACAGAAACTTTTTGTGTTTGATGGCGCAGATTGGGGAGAGCCAAATGTAGTTGGTTCTGGCACGACAGCCGAAGTTCCTGGATCTTGCACAGCTATCGGCGATATGTTTTTTGATATAGATATTGAACAACTTCTAGTTTGCGATGGAACTGGATTTGTTTCAGTTGCTGACCGATATGTGCTTAAAGCAGGCGATACGATGACGGGTAACCTCGAGATGGGTACCAATGTCATCAATCTGACAAATCCACCTACGATTGGTACCAATGCCGTAAACAAAGCATATGCCGATAACACATTCGTTGATGTGGCAGGTGATACAATGTCTGGCAATCTCGATATGGATGGGAACGAAGTTGAGAATCTTCCAACGCCCGCTGTAGGTACTGGGGGAGACGAAGGTGCATCGAGAGACTATGTTGATACATCAATTGCAAGTCTATCGCTTTCAGCTTTAACGGGCGATATAAGAATGACTATTGATCAAGTTATAACACCAGGCTGGTTAGTATGTGACGGTGCTCTCATCGGTAATGCAGCGTCTGGAGTACCACTAGATCACCAGCTGGCGAATGATGCTCTATTCAATATCGTCAGGTTGGGATTCGGCAACGGTGGTGGTGAAAGTTTCGCCGGTAACGATACAGTTAAGTTACCCGACTTTCGAGGTCGTCCTGCAGTAAGTGCTGGTACGGGTACTGGGTTAGTAACAAATCATCCATTTGGTACTTTCACTGGTGAAGAATTCCATACATTAACTATTCCTGAAATGCCTGCTCATACACATGGAACTGATGCTATCAATAATGTATTCAATCTTGACACGCACGTACACAATCGTCGAGTTGGATTTAATCCACCTTCAATAGTGCAAACACAGTCAACAGGTGGTGACGGTGCTCACAACAACGTGGGACCAGCTCTAGCAATCCTCTTTCTGATAAAGACATAGGTATAACATGACAGTAGAATTTAATAACGACATTTACACAATAGACTTTACTGATCCGTTTAACGGTAGTTTTGCTATTCAACCGTTTACGACGAATGGACCTATCTCGCCTACGAGCGTTTCACTGGCGCCTGGTGCAGTAACTGCTAGCACAACACTAACGTTGATCGGTAGAGGATTGCCT
>SDBT01003941.1_pt1 | contig 25433 bp, 30 predicted proteins | sample 2277101 | NCBI WGS metagenome assembly SDBT01 (sample SAMN10404973, study PRJNA504765) | marine sediment metagenome | isolation source: marine sediment core GS10_PC15, 103 cmbsf | place: Arctic Ocean: Southern Knipovich Ridge | collected 2010 | reverse complement strand
TACCTTTCTTGATAATCGCAAATGCTTTCTCAGCTTCTAGCATCTTCAAGACCACGCATCCACCACAACCCAGGAATGCGGGTTGCTTCAGTATCTTTCTCCATTCAGCTTCGGTTGGCATCGCCTATCCCTTTCGCTAGTTGGTCGAGAAAGTTCTCAAATTCTGGAACCGACATAGTGGGTAAATACCCAAATCTCACCTTCTCAATCATGTCCCGCCGGCCCTCGCGTTTGGCGGCGTCAAGCATTTTCTTCATCTCAGTCGGCGTGTAATCGGTCATGTTAGCCTCCTTTGTTTACACAACGAGCAACAATGTCGATCGCTATAACCAGTGCGATACCTATTACAAAAGCCCAATAGACCCACCCAATCATTGCTTTACGGCCAGCCTCAAACGCCATCTTTAGCGACAGTCCACGGCAGTGGGGCTGCGATTCTAGCCATTTGTTGTAACTAGACATTGGTGGACCCCTTCCTTTGCCACTCAATCCACACTGAGTCTATGTGAACCTCATTTATCCAACATCCGTGACTACCGCTGTGGTTTTTGTCTTTTTTACACCGTAGTAATATTCGACCAGTATGCTGATAAACATAAAGTTCTGTGTTGCAATGCTCACTCATGCCGGGCTCCTTTTGAAATGCTGGGCCTTGCGGCGAATGTCGGGATAGTGCTCATTGTTTCCATCCTATCCAGTGATCCTGGGCAGCTCGCATAAAGCACGCCATCGGCTTATCGGCTGATTCCGCTGATACAAGCATACCCACAGCATGGCCTAGCTGGGCGTTGGTGTTAGTGGGACACTTCTTCTCGATATGCTCCCGCAATTTCTTAAAACATGTCTGATCTGCCTTTTCCTGTATGCGTGTCCTGTAAAAACCCCTTCTTTTGGTGATTTCCCGTATAAGCGTGTCCATCACAAGACAAAAAGAATCAGGGTGAACCGAATCCGAAGCGAATGATAGCTGAGAAGAATCTTTTTCTGGTTTTTGGGTTTGGGGTTTCCCCTCTTCGTTTCCTTCTCTTTTCTTCTCTTTGCTTCCCTTCGGTTTCCTTTCCTTTCCTTTCCTTGCGCCGCCACTTGGTTGCCGGGTGGTTACCACGTGGTTGCCACCTGGCTGCCACTTACATAACCATCCTATTTTTAAGAGCTTAGGAATAGCCAACTTTATAGACCTGTCCGATTCGAGCCTTCTTTGGTTGGCAATGTCTTTTATAGTGGCTGCCCTACCTCCCGACCCCCACAAAAAACCACCCTCCCTAAGTCGCTTAGTCTGAGAAGCCCAATAACAGGCAATAGCAACCCAGCCGGCATACCTCAAATCGCCGTCTTTGCCCCCACCGATAGCAATGTAATTGGCTGACCGAACCTCTGTTGGCAATAGGATATTTGGTATCTCCTCAAGATACTGGTTTTCACGGTCCTTTCTTTCTCGATACAGTTTTTCCCATCCTAATATCTTCCAGCCCATATCACTCACCCTTTACCGGCATAGCTTCCTTCGCCAATTCTAGGGATTGGTGCCCACTGCTCACAATCGCAATTCTCCCATCTGGGCTATCTATCCTGCGAACGACAAAGTTAGAATATTTCTTGATAGGCCCATCGGGATTGCCAAACACCAAAGAGGTTATGAAATAGCCACCCAGCAGGAGGTCTGTATGTATTACATATCCTCTCCTGAAAAATTCTCCCTTACCGGGGAGTCTTACCTTGTTGGCTTTTTTGAGCTGATCCATTGTTTCAAAACCAAACCTCATTTTAGTCATACTTGTTCTCCTAACCTAATAAATAAGCCCCGAGACGGCTGAAGCACAGAACGACAAAGAACTGTACCGAATCGGGGCTACAAATTTGGGCGTGAAATGTACTGTCATTCTATGCTTCATACTCACCATCCTACCACACTTCCCTGTCCCGTCAAGGTTATTCTTTAGAAAACAACGCCATTTGCCCAGCCTTGGCTTCCTTGGCGGGTACGCCAGTATCGACGGCCTTGAGCCTAGCTCTGGCAATCTCGCAGTATTCCTCAGATATGTCTATGCCGATGTAGTTTCTGCCCAGCATCTTAGCTGCTACACAGGATGTACCACTGCCGCACGTCGGGTCAACTACGAGGTCTGTGGGCTTGCTGTATCGCTTAAGAATCCACAACATCACGCCAAGGGGCTTCTGGGTAGGGTGCTGTCGGTAGTCTTTTTTGTGTCCCGGCTCTTGCAACATGCCCTGCCATTTCCACTTTACTAATCGCACGGCTGTTTTGAACGATGTCCAAACCAACTCACAGTCAGCAAAGTCTGTAGCCCCATTGTCTTTGTCCCAGACAATCCAGCACGACGATGGAGGAAGGGTATTGGCGTAGTAGTTGCCGCCGAAAACAATCAGGTTTCTACCTGTTCGTAGTAATTCCCATATATGGCGGTTTGAAAGTTTATCGTCGTCCCAATCTGAATCCCCATAATCCTTAGCCACCCCTAAGCAACCTCTGGATTTATTTTTGCCCGCTGCCTCACCTATCCCATACGGCGGGTCAGTCAGCACCAAATCCACGCAGTTATCAGGCCAGTCCTTCATAACCTCCAGGCAGTCGCCGCATATTATTTGGTTTATGGGTAGGTTCATCATTCACCTTTAGAAAACACGAGCTTCTGGAAAGGGAAACTACTCATCCCCATCGTCCTCGTCGTCGTCGCCTAGGAAGCCGGGGCTAGAAGGGAATTTCATCTTCCGGTATCGCAGGTGGACCAGCCTGCGCAGCCGGTGCTTGCTCAGTGCTAGGCTTGTTCAGGAACTGAAAGGACTGTATGAATATGCGGTGCTTGCTACGCTTGGCGCCGCTCTGCTTATCGTCCCAAGTGTCAAGCTCTAGCCGTCCTTCGATGAACAACGGATCGCCCTTGTGGACGTACTTATGGAGCGTCTCAGCCTGTTTACCGTAGCACCGGCAGTCTACAAAGCAGACTTCCTCTTTCTGCTCACCAGTAGCCTTATCGTTCCACTTGCGGTTAGTAGCCATACCGAACTCGACCACGGCGGTCTGGGACGGTAGGTATGACATTTGGGGGTCGCGGGTTAGGTTCCCGCCTATGAATACTCTATTCACGTTCATTGTTATCCTTTCGGTTGGGTGGCTATTTCGGCTAGTGAGCCGACTGATATGTCGGTAGCCAGGTCAAAGTCTACCTGGGTGTTCAGTGGTGTCGGCAGGCCAGCAGACTTACAAGCCGACTGGATGAGCCTTATCGCTGTCTTGCGGTCGTAATTCAGGGCAAGGTTCCTAGAGTCAGCCATCACCCTGGATATCAGCTTCTCTTGCTGGTCCTTGGCGTAAGCTTTACCTAATGCTGGCGGAGATGGTGGCTCAGAGGTCTTAGCAGGGGGCTTAGATGGGGGGCTAGCTGGTGGCTTGGTTGTCCTCTTGGGTGGCTTGTTAGCCGGGGGCTTACTGCCAGCATTGCCATCATCGTCCTTGTCCGTAACCAGCCCTAGGATCGAAGCATAGGAGTATCTACGGGCGTAGGTGATAGCAGAGCCACGGCCTTGGGGATCGTTCTTCACGGGATTCAACTCTAGCGTCCCGCTAATATACTCACCGCTAATGTGCATCAGCATCGTAGTTACCGCACCAGCACCTTCGGTTATCTGGGTTACGCTGAGCCCGTGGGCAGGCAATAACGGCCCAGCAGCCCCCACCAAGCCCGCCAGCGTAGCGTAGCTAGAGTGAAAGAATGGGTTTGTGGCGTCCTGGCTGACTGTCGGCATATCTTTCTGGAACGCTCCCAGAGCCGTCGCTAACTTGCCAATTGTTTCTGACTGATTCATGTTCGGTCCTCCTTAGATCGTTTTGTTCAAAAGCATGTTCTGGATGCACGGTTATTCTCCCGGTAGCCCCTTGGCCAACGAAGCTGAAAACACACGGGGTTTAGGTAACGCAGGGTAAAACTTGTCCTCAGCGGGCCATACATGGCAACCGTCTGGGATAATACCTTCTTCGTCAAATAGCTCCTTCAGTGGCGTGGTACGGGCAATACCTAAAACAGTGCTTAGTTTGTCTTTGGTAAAATAGTCTATAACCCACCGAGTAGCTTTCTTCTGGTCCACCACCTCAATCCTAGTGCCAGTCTTGCGGTAGCCTGCCTTGCCGCCCCAATACTTGACGCTCTTGGTCTTCCCTTTTTGGTTCTCCAGGTCATCATCCACTAACTCTTTGAACTCACGGCCCTTGAACCAAAACAACGCCCGCTCAGTAGCCTTGATCTCAGCCTGAAAACCCTCGTAATCTTCCTTGAGACTCTTTTTACGTAGGTCGTATTCAGCGTCTAAGGCAGCGTACCGGGCCTGGACGTTGCGGTGTTCCCGCATGAAGAACTCTGGCAGCGATGTCTCCACAACGTCAAGACTGTCGAATGCGGATTGGATGGCCTGTAGAGCTTCGCCAATCTCGGCAAGGTCTGTTGGTGTGTCAGCCATGTCAATCTCCCTTTATGTCTTCAAAGGCAAGACGGTCTATCATTACTTGGCGGCCCAAAGACTCATTGTTATGGGCACAATAAATGTTTCATTTGCTTTTCCAAACGCCGTCTCTAGCCGCTCTCGTATCTTTATACAAGCGGCTTCCATAGCAACAACGTCGCGGTAAATTTGAAACAAGTCTTGCTTTACGTCCACAGAGGTTTTCATTGTTGTCTTTTTCCATTTCTTTGTGGGTTTCTTTTTTACTTTCTTCTTAGCCATCTCAAATCCTTTCTATATTGGAATTACTTTACCTAGCTTACTTTGTTCCTCTTTATATTCTTTTCGCCATTTCTCACTAGCTTCAAAACCCTCATCCGAATACCAAGCCCCGCTTTCCCTGAAGCTACCTTCTTCGCATTTATAGTATTGCCCGTTATAGCCACATCGAATGTTTAGATCAGGAACGGCAGCCCAGAGAGAATCAATACATTTCTTGGCATCGTGTTCAACGCTTTCCACAGAATAACCAGCTTCACAACCCCTATCCCAATAATGCGTATAATCGCAGCCCATCTTTATGACAATAGGTGCATCGTCTACGCCGTTTGTTTTGTGATAATATGTAATGCCGTAGTGCCAAGCCAATTCACATATCAAATCACCTGAGGAGTATTTGTAATGAATTCTCCCCTTATCATCTTTCGGCTCTGGCTTGACGTTGAATTGGTCTTTTTGCTCATCAGGAACTTGGGCAAGTGGGACAATCAAGTAGAAATTCCAGGCCCATCTCCCATCATCGATATCTAAGCCGCCCATCCACCACTTGACGATTTCATAGCTGACACCCTTGTATTCGCCATTCCACACGTCTTTATGTCTTAGTGTTTCCTTAGCCATCTCAAATCCTTTCAATAGTTATCTATCGTCCCGTAATGATTTTGCCATAGCTTTGGCCCTGGCTCCTATATCGTTCATAGATGTTCTTTTTGTGTCGTGGTGCTTGGTCAAGATTTCTTCACGATCTTTTTCGTCTGGAACCTTTGACAAAACATGTTCTATTACATCACGACTTGAGAATGATCCTATCAAGACAGAGTCTAGGCAATCAGCAATTTGCGGAGATCGTTCTTCTATATAATTAGCCAGGTCATCCTCTCTAACTCCAAACTGTTCTTCAATCCATTCCTTGGCGCCAAAAAGAAGAACCGGCATTATTGTTTCGCCATCGGCATCGCAAAGACCGTATTTGCCACCTCCGAGGATCAACGTAGCAAGCTGCATACTCTCCACGTCGTCGCTCTTAATTGTGTATGTGTCGCTTGGGTTGATTATTTCACAGATCATACTTTACCTTTCAATAGAGTTATCATCAACATCATGCTCAAAATCTTTGTAATCCGGGCACATAGCGTCCTCGTTGCAAAGGCAGCACTTGGGGCCATTCTGCCGCCCTCTCTTTTTGCAAAATTGTACCATCGCTGGGTAACTTGAATCTATCACCTTGCGGAGCCAGAAAACTTGGTCCGTGGCCAGTAATTGTTTTTTTGCTGTGTAGTTGTCCGAGAAGTCTAGTTGTTCACATGCTGTAAACTTAGCCATCTTAGTTCCTTTCTAATATAGCCTTCACTTTATCCCAATAAACTTTCGTAGATTCCTTACTCATCCCCCGTGGCCCACCGTTCCAAATTCTAGCGGCCTGCTCATTAGTTATTGCATTATATCTCTGGAAGTAGAGCTTCATAATTTGCTGACAATGAGGCCAAGAATAGACATAGGTATCATAATCCCAATCCAAGCCGCCCTCTTCACAAGCATCTATCCAAGCCGCCCTTGAACATTGCACTGGACCACGCGACCTACCATCATCACCTACTGCATGGCTATCCCCGCCGGACTCCACTTGCCTAATAGCGTCGAATAAAGCAACCACCCCGCCGTGAGTACTTTTGACGGGGTGGCCTGTTTCCTGCATACCTGAGTACACAGAAGGGTCCACAGCCCTACCAATGCCATCTACACGCGCATCGGGCCGTACTCCGACAGCAGCGTTCCGATCATTGGCAGTTAGTAACGGTTTATTTGCGAACCCTATAACATATAGCACCAGGCATAGCCCCAGCATTACGCACACGGCTACAATCAACCCTGAATCTCGCTGTTGGCGTTTCATCGCTCTACGTCTCCACTGTCGATATCTAAAATGACAGTATAGATGCCTTCGCGTAGCTGTGAAATTCCCACATCATCGGCTTTGGGTATCGCTCGTTTGACAAAGGCAATAACCTCTTCGGCAGTCGCCGGCGTAGCTTCCAACGCTTCATTCGTCTCATTCGTTCGCATGTCGTCCGGTTCATTACCTGGCATAGTTTCACCTTTCAAAGCTCGCTCTGTACTTTCCTTGACCATAGCTAACGCACGTAATTCGTAACTCATGGCGTGGGCTCCTTGAGGGCTTTGATCATGTCGCAGGCAATCGAGCCATCGGGGTCCATCCCGTATTCAGCAAACACAGTAGCACTTGCCAAATCCAGCGTGGCGTTGAAGGCGGCGCGGGTTTCGGAGAGAGCGAAGGACCATTGGCGCTCAATTTCTGACCAGGGAACCGTTAGCCAATTCTCAGTGCCAGACCTGGCAACTACAACCTTCCTCACTATCCCCTGAAACGCCGTCTCAGGCTCAGGAGGGGGCTTGGGGTCAGGGGCAACCTTGCCATCCAGCCTGCATCCGCAGTTTGTGCATAGCGTCTCCGGCGGGATTACATAATCCTTTTTCACTACACCCTTGAGGATATGAAGCTCTTGGTTGCTTGAGCAATTGGGACAACCTATAAGACGTCGATATGTTTCTATTTTTTTCATGTCATTCTCCTGTAAATAACAGGGCGGATTGCGTCACCGGCCCAGACAACAACAACCCACCCTGACGGATAGTAAAGGCTTGGGCAGGGGGGAACCCAAGCCGTACAAATGTGGACCATTGCGGTCCGTGTAAGTAAAGTCGCCGCCACCCACGAGCATCCTTGCCCACGCTAGAAACATCGTTGTCGCTTGCTTGATGGCGGCTGAGGGGGTCATCTCTCGTCTCCAGTAATGATGCGGCCTTGGTTGACGTTGCGGTAGTTCGCAAGGGCCTTGAGCGTCTTAGCCTTGCACTTGACATATCTATCTGAGCTAACCGGGCAACTGTCCCAGTGTTCGCAGTAAGTACAGAACCCAACTCGCCAATTCCACCAATCCTCTACCGTCATAGCAGGCTTGGGCTTGTGCTTGTTCTTCATAACTTCATAGTGGGCACGACGGGCACGCTCGTCATATGTACCCCTGGCATAGCCCGCACTGTCGCCAATGTTGTAGGCCTGAGCAAGTTTAGGTGAGCATTGTGAGCAGATACCATCTTTACAGTGTTTTGAATCATCAAATAATTCACAACAATCCCTTTCTGCCCACTTCTCGCCCGCCGTCCGGGGCTTAGGTTTAGCCTCAAACTCGTGCTTGCATGTATCGCAGCTTTTGCAGTCATCGGACATTATGTGCTCCTTTCAATCAATGGGGCTGGCCGGGTAGAACGAACATTCTGGGCGTTAGCCCGGTAAGTTACCGCCAACGCAAGCGGTTTCGACCAGCCCCGGAGGTAGACTTACTCAAACCATATATACTACTTGCTTGCATTTACTACAGAATCTAGGACCATGCCCTTTATGCTGCCCATCTGGAATAACACGGGACTCGTCTATAGGTGCTTTACAACAGGACGATACGCCGCTCTCGATGTCTTTCATTATCTCCTGAATCTCTCTTTCCTCTTGCTCGATTTCTTCGTCAGTCAAAGGGCTATATTTATTGCAAGGTTGGACAGTGTGGCCCCTAATTACAGAGCCAACTGGCTTGCCACGACAAGGCAGTCTCACCATGCAGCCCACCTGTCCTAATTCTTTCCGCTTCATAATCTCATCATAGGCCATTCCGGCCTTGCAGGTTTCATGGTCTCGTATAGATGTCGCATGTCTGCAGCCGCCCTGTAGTTGGGATTTTATGCTCATCCTACACCATCCTTTCAGTTTGCCCCAAGTGCTGGGCCAATTCTCCTTAGCAGCCCGCCGCTTGGATATGGCTGAGGGGGGCAACCAATATCCGTGGGTGCGACGGACTGCATAGTTAATCTAAACATCTCGCTCTATATCCCGATCCCTATAACTAAGTGCCTCTCTCAAAAGCACTTGCGTCATATTGGAACGATTGCGATCCTCTTTTTGGCCTAGCTCGTCAATGGCCACAATAAGATCACTATCAAGATTTATGGATACTGCTTCTTTGCCGTCTGTTTTTGCCATTATGATTCCTCGCTTGTAATTGACTCTCGTACCTATCGAAGTCTAGACTTCTATCGTCATAAAAGCAAGGAAAAAATAGGAGAAATTATGAGATTCTATTTAGAATTACAGAAGTGTTTGTCGTGTGGTATGTTACAAGAACAAGAAAACTTCCCGGCTTGAACGTATTCTTATATGTCAATATGACTATGAATCAACGTTCACTGAGAGGCAACGCTATTTATCGACGGCCTTCTTGACCTCAGCAATAGCACTCAATAACTCCGCGTGTCTCTCGTCAGCCCTTTTGTTCTCTAGCCGGTGCTGTGTCTCGCACACGTCCCTAAAGACCACACTAGACCTCTCCGGGTGTATCTTGTTATCGGTAACGTGGGTGGATATCTGCTTATTCACAGCCTGGCTCTGCCTGCCCATTATAATGTAGGCTCCTATGATCGCCGCAAAGCCGACGCTGGGAATTATGTACGCTGCTGCTGGTGTCTGGGCTAGTATGTCAATCATGGTTGTCCCCGGTTAGTTGAAAACTTTCGATCCTCTACGGCGTCGCTTCTTCGTTCTCTTTCCCTTCTTCTTAGCTTCTTGGTCAACACCCGCACCTGCTAGGAAGAACTGCCACTTCTGAACAGCGGTTCGTTGTAACTTATGCACGCCGCCACGGAGTTTGTACTCGTTGTCGATAATCTCTCTCAGTTGCCGTAATACCTTACGGTCTACATTCTTTTGGTCTGTGAGAGCTTCGTAGCCCCTGAGAGTGTAATCGTAGAAGGGAATAAACATATCAGCGGCCCTTGGGATGGCCACTACTAGGGCACCAAGGGCTCTCTTGTCGCCCTGGGAAGCCATAATCATGTTCCCACTTATCTCTGTGATAGCATCTACGGCGCCAATAGCCAAGCCGCCTGGGGTAAACACGAGCATATTCAGGGGGTTGTATGGATTCCGTGTTCGGCCTGTGATCTTCTGATAGATAGAACCGGCCAATAAACCACCAACTATCGTGCCAAATACTGTCTTTAGGCCCCTCCATCTGGCGTTATGGGTTTTTCCCGTGAATGTCTTGCGTGCGTTTTTCAATATTCGCTCGGTGTACGCTCTGGGGAATAGCATCAGGTTTCCGACTATCTTGCCTACTGGCGTGGTCTCCGCTGGGGACCGCTGGGCTCTATCGTACAAGAAGTGTATATCGTCCACGTGGACCCTGGCAATGTAGCGGGCCATCGCATCTCCACCATCTTTAGCTAGGATGCCCAAGGCTCGACGTTGTTCAATCTCTGTTATGTCGTTGAAGCGAGCTTCTTTCATCATCTGCTCTATGGTATCGGCCTTCAGTGCCCGCCTTACCTGGTTTATCTTGCCCCAAAAAGACCAATGGCGGTTGGCTATATCGCTATATGGGTATATCTTGATCTTGTCTACTATCTTTGTTAGCCAGCCAAAGCCAGGCAGAGGCTTCTCGCCGACCAAGAAATACTGCTCGACCATTTGACGAGTTTGCAACACAAAGGTTTCTAGGTAGGCAACATCTTCCTTGCTAAGACGTTTATTCCGGGGGTCTATTAATATTGTTTTGTCTGGTTCAAAACCTGGACTCTGGAACAAGTTTCTAAAGGACAACGCCGGGCTAGGCATGATGATAGTTCGCATAGCCTGTGAGTATGCCCTGGAGATAATCCTCTCAAAGAAGCCACCCTGTGAGTCGTATCGCTTCAACACCTTCAGGAACGACTCCACGTTATCCTTGACCCTTTGGGGATTCTTGAACTTAGCCAGGTTGTCGTCTACGAGTTGGATATAGGCATTTATCTTGGGTGTTATGTCGGTCAGTAAGTCCATCTGCCGCATGTATGCTGACAGTCGCTGCAGGATATTGCGCTCTTGGTCGCGGTACTCTAAGGACGTGCGTATCTGGATAGCGCTCTTGCCAACAGTGGCTGCGCCTGGATCGTGCAACTTGATCTTCTGGATAATGGATTCCATTGGGGAATATCCAGACTTGATAACACCCCACGTCTGGGTCTTCAGGTATTCAATAAGGGCCTCTTCGCCCTGCCCCTCGTATATATCCACCGCCTTATTGATTTCTTTCCTGAACTTGTCAAACTGGGCGATAGGCTTCTTGTAGTAATACCAGTTGTAGAACTTGGCTGTCCTCGCCTTGATTTCGTAGTCTTTGAATATCTGTTGAATTTTCTTAGCTACAGCCAACTCGTCTTTGGTAATATCCTTCGGTGTCTCAGGTCTCCCTTTTAGTGTAGTTTGGGATTCGATGTAGTCGGTAATCCTCTGGAGCGATTCTGGACTGGTGGCTATTCGTTTGAAGTTAGGGGTAGACGCTTCCAGGCTCGCCATCGTAGCGGCTCGTGTGCGTTCAACCGTGTCGTGAGCGTCTATAAGGCTCTGGTAAGATGTGAATATCGGGGCCTCGGTTACGTTCTGCATCTGCTGGTTGTAGTACCGCATACTCTCTAATGAGAACGGGTCGCGCTTGGGAACCTTGGCAAGTCTAGTATCGAGCTTGGCAACCTCTTTGGCTATATCGTCGTTAGCCTGGATAGCCTTTTCGACGGGTGTTATCTGGCTGATAATCTCAGCCGAATTGAGCATCCGCTTGATTATCTCTTTACCTTGCTGCTCGGTTATAAAGCTCTTGGCGTCGATAAACTTCGGTTCCTTACCCCTGATTTCCTTCTGAAGTATCTCCACAAAAGCCTCGTCAGTCATAGCCTGCTTCTTGGTCAAACTTGCTTTGAGCGACTGTATCTTACCCTCGGTTTTCTTGGTAATCACTTGGCGATGGCCGATACGCTTGGGCCTAGCCTTCTCTACCTTCTTGAGCATAGCCTCCAGTTCAACGTCGGTCATATTAAGTAGGCTCTTTGCTGTGCCTGACTCGGTTACGCTTTGTTTGATGGCCTTGAATGCTGTGTCGGTCAGCCCCTTAGTGGCCTTGATAGCTTGTATCTTCTGTCTGGTTTTCCTAGCCTGTGTTTCCTGCTCAGCAGTTCGGCCCACAAAACCCGTCTCTGTAATACCAGCCGCTTGACCCTTAGGTGCTGGTCGAACAACTGTAAACGCTCCCCGCTTAGGTGGGTTTGTGCTGACAGTGAATGGGGCCTTAGCTTTAGGTCCAGATTCAAATATATAGACGGGCTTTTGTAGCTTCTGTGCCTTTGTCCGGGCCTTGGCTAAGGTGTTTGCGGGGATTTCTCCTCGGTCGATTGCTTCGGCTGCTTTTCTTTGTTTGGCTCTTTTGGCTTTTGCAAGTTCTCTAGCCCCCGCATCTTTATCCACTTTGCCAGCCAGTTCTTTTTGTCCTTTAGCAAGGTCAGCCTCCGATACTTGTATGAGTTCCGATTGAATATCCACTGGGTCAATGCCGTTTATTTCGGCAAACTCTGTGATCTGTTCATTCACTTCGGCTGGCGTTGCTCCGTCCCTCAAGGCGTCCCGCTTGATAACCTCCACCGCCAGCGTTGGGTCTGCTTGGACGGCAGCGACAATATCAGCTTCGCTCACACCAGCCAGCCCAGTTGAAACGTCCTTGATAAACTGAAGCACCTCTTGGGGGTCATGGAGTTCTATTTGCCCCTGGGTGTTATCTGAAACTTGTTGGGCAAACTCATCCCAAGCCAAGCCCTTGTTTGGGTCAAATGTAATCTTCTTCGCCAAACTTGCATCGTGTCCGGGTTCGCCTGGTTTGCCAATAATATCTTGTACTTCCGTCTTGTCTCTGGGATTGAACTGTATTATACCAAAATCACTAACAGCCACCTTAGTGTCAAGTTTCCCCGCCGTAATAGCCTGAACCGCTTCACTTTCCGCTATCTTCTTATTGGATTCGGCTATCAGTGCCCGGCGTTTACCAGCGGTTATCTCACCTTCGGGTGTGGGCTCTACAGGTACGACAGGTTCGCCCGGAACGGCAACCTTGCCCGCTCGCAACGCAGGAGCCCCGGCCCTCACGCCAAGAGCGGCCATAGCTGCGCCACGTTCAAACGGTGTTAGTGTAGCATCAACAGCGGCCACGTTGATTTGACCACCAAAGACACCACCGGGGATGACGTTCTTGGGGATGGGCACTAGGTCCACATACTGCTCTGGGTTCTTACGCACAAGGTCTTTGAATGCGTTAACTCTAGCCCGCGACATTGTGCCCTTAGTAACTTTGCCTCCAGGCGTGGTTATCCTAATACGGCTAAACCTCCATGCCTCAGACGCCTTGAACTTCATTTGTTTTAGGAACTCAGGTACTCGTTCTAATTGAACAGCGGCCGCTCTGAAGATAGGAGCTGCCACGAAACCCACGGCGAACGACTGACCAATGCTCTGCGGGGTAGAATCTACCGCCGCTGCCTCCAACGCTGCTGACGTGCTACCAAGAGATAGGGATTCACGGAGCATTGTGTTGGCTAGGCTAATCTTGCCGGGGTCTATTGGGGGGATAACTCCAAGGCGAAAACCTGGGACCAGTGCTGTAGTTTTAGTTACTTTACCTATCCCAAGTAGTTTGTCAAAGCCCTTACGTAACGCCAAAAACTCTAGTACTTTGGCTGTGATCCTACCCACAACTCCTGCGGGTGTGGTAGGTGGTAACGGCTTCCTACTCGCCTCAACCCATGCCCCTATGTCGTCGGGAAGTGGAACGCCTATAATGTTGGGGTAGTCTTTGTCTGCCCTATTGTCCGCAGCCACGGCAGCGTTATCGGTGAAATCAGCACGTTCCCTGAGAGAGAATACCTCCGCTGTGGGGTCTGACACTTCTATTACGGTTGCAGCAATACGGTCTAGCCACGCACTTACCCGTAACCTAGTTGCATATATTCGGTCTGAGTTTAGCTGGCTGATAGCCGCTGGGATGTCTTGGCGAACTTGTAAGACTATGTTACTAAAAAACTCCACGACACCTTTAGCAATCAAAGGCCCGGCCACGCGTTCGTCAAAAACAGTCAAGAATGGTTTTAGGTCTTTAACAAAAGCCTCGCGCCGTGCTTGTGTGCGGGCAATCATCAAATCAGTTACAGACCTTGGCTGCTCACCCCTTCTTAGTCGCTCGTTGGACAAAGGAAGACCACGCTCTATGCGGTCTTTATCTAATATCTCCCGTTCCCGCCGTCGCTTAGTAGCTTCTTGAACAGACAGGGGTTTCTTTTCAGCTTCCGGTTCTTCTGGTAGTGGCTCACCCGCCAGCCCTGCCTGAAACGCGGCAGTCTCTGTTATCTCTAACGGCAGGTCCAGCGATTCAATAAAAGACTTCTTGTATGTTGCCTGTAGTTTGCTGAAGGTCTGCTCTGGCGGTATGCTTTCGTCGAACAAAAGCGTAGATGTTAGGTCTGGTAGCTCAAACGCTTCCTCTTCAGGAATGCCCATTAGCGACGAAGCGTAAGCGGCGGTCATCATCCGCTCGCCGGTAGCCTCAAAGTCGGCAGGGTCAAACGATGCAGCACGAAGAGTCTCTACCTGCACCGGGGGCACCATCTCAGTCCACTCTTTATCGACCATTAGTACGCTATGGATTTCCATTACTCAGGTTCCCCCGAAAGTCTCAGGGCCTGTAATCTACGGAGTTCCACCTCGTCAAGATATTCAATCACGGCCTGGCGGGTCCATCGTCTATCAAGTAACTCCCTGGCTCGCTGTTGTTGGTCGAATGTCCAATTATCCCAAACGCCTTCTGCGTCCAGGGTTTCTATCTGTTCCGCTAGTCTAGTTTCCTGTTCCTTTTTAGGGTCTCTAAATGGGCTTTCCAAAGAGGTGAGATTCCAGAACGTATTAATCTCGACTTTGATATCTTCTCTGATAGGCTCAGTCAGTGTTTTGATCTTGAGGCGTATTTCTTCGTCGGTAGCCTTTGGATTGTCTTGGAACCATTCGTCAAACTCAGCATTGATCCGAACGTACCTAAGTTGTATTTGCCTTAGTTCTTCCTCAGCCTCTTCGCGGGTCAACTCCTCATCCTTTATCTCTACCGCCTGCCGTGCCTTGACTTGGCCTATACGGAGCCCCTCGTACTGCGTCAAGAACTGTCGAGAGTCCTTCTCTGCCGTTGTCTGGTCAGCGGATAGTCTACTAGCCAGGCGGTTCACTAAAACACCTGCGTCGGCCACGCTAAGCCCGCCTTTTTCTCCCTTGCCCACCAGTGCGTAAATATCGTCTGGAGTTACACTCTCTGGGTCTGTGTCTATCCTGTGAAGGATGTCCAGTTGGGCTCCGGGGTCAGTAGTCTCTAGGATTCCAGGTTGATTACCCTCAGCCCTTATCCAGCCGGTGAAGATTCTACGGCTCGTGGAGTCTAATACCGAATTGGGGTCTTGTATAGCAGCACTGGCGGCGTTGAAGTCCTTAGCGGCAACCAACTGCACAATGTCGAGCTTGGCCGATTCTTGGGCTAGCTCTAGTTGTTCCTTTGCTATGTCCTCTCGTATTTTTACACGAGACTGGAGCCCGTTTCGTTCAGGGGTTGTCAACCATTTGGCTGCGTTTACAACCCTCTTGGCGTCCGCTATGGGCATAGCCTCAGTGCTTACATAGAAATTATTGACCAGCGAAACCCTGGCCACTTTTATATTGTTTTTGTCTGCCCTGGCAGCTTCATTCAAATCCACCTTCCGCGACCTGGCTGTGGCTGGGTTGTCGGGCAAGTGGCCCAGTGATATCCCATCGTTTATATGGGACTTGATATTATCCTGCGTAGTCTTTAGGTCTTGCTCTCTCAGCCGAAGTTTTTCTATCTCCCACTGTCTTTTCTCGAAGTTGTCAGCGGCCCCAGCATCCTGCACCATTCCAGCTTGTTGCAGGCTGATTCGCAGATTCGCCTTGGTAGACCTGAGCTTTATAGCTGCGTCTAAGTCGTCGCGTAGAACTGCGGGAAGGTCTTTGGCCCTTGCGTTGATACTTGCTATCTGCTTGGCTCTATCTTCAGTATAATCGCTGGCAAACTTGACTATAGCCCGCTTCCCGTCTTTTTGGCTATAGGCACCCTCAGCAGCGAGCAAGGCGTACTTCTTCTGAGTCGTTATTTGGTTTATGTCGTCATCTCGGTTTAGCTGAGAGGCAAGGTTCTGAGCATCCCTAAACGCTATATTAGTAGCCAGCTCCCCAATGTTGTCAGCCAACCTCGCACCCTGCTGGATAACCCCAGCACGCTGAATGTCCGCCTGTGCCCCCTCAGTGGCCGAACGCTGTCTTTGGGCAGCACCAGCCGCCTCAGCCCTGAACTCGTCTGTAAAGAAGCCCTGGGGCACCTCTGGCTGTCGTACCCTGGAACCGCCTACCCGTCGTCTGCCTTGTTGTATTTTTGGCATTATCTAGTCCTCAGTCGTCTGGATCGCTCAAAGCCTCTGGTGAGCACGTCTACGGTACTTAGCGCCCCGGACAGTAAAGAAGTGCCCGCACGGGTTTCGGCGGCTCTACGGGTAGCCCTGGCCGCTGTGGTGCCCGTCCTGAAGGATATATCACCCGCCCTACGCACACTTGTAGCCTGTCTCTCGGTTAGTTCGGCCCCCTGTTCTATGGCCAACACCCTGGACCGGGTCTCAAGGGCAGATTGGGCAAGGTCGTCTTGTATCTTATTAGCCGTATCTTCCAGGACTGCCGCTACCGATCCACCGCCGGCTAATCCAGCAAAAGCAAAATTCGTTCTCTGTCGCGCCTGGAATGCCTCAGCATCCTCTCGGAATATGTCCCGGTCTCTCGCACCTGCAATTTCCTCGACAATAGCCTGGTTACGCTGAATCTGGGCATTGAACTGGAGATTCTTGCTCTCCTGGATGGCAGCGTCCCTCTGGGCAGAAGCCGCATCTACCTGGGCTTGGGCAGAGGCTGTCCCTAGCTCACGCTCAGCCTGGGATTGCTTGATAGAGCCGTATATAGTCAGCCCCGCCGATACTACTGTCGCTGCTGTGGCTATCCAGGGCATAGGCTACCTCTCGAAAATTATACTGTGTAAAAGTGCATCACAGCCGTCAGGGTGAAATTTTCGCATCCTGCCTTCGCACGAGAAACCCAACCAGTTCGCAAAGGTTATCCCGTCCATAAAGTCATCCCGCAAAGGCGCTTGTATCCGCACAAGGTTGTACTCATCTGCCCACGTTCTCAATTGTCGCTTAGCTACGCGGGCCACCATTGGATGCTTGTAGATATCCTTAACACAGAGCATCCAAGCCTCGGACATTCCGGGCCAGCATATAGTCAGTCCAGCACAACCTATCACCTTACCGTCTGACAAGAACGTAACCGACGGCCCATTATCTTCATTGGCAACAGCCAACTTCTCGGACATTTCATCCAACGTAGCCCCCGGTTGTTTGGGTTGGCCCTTGAGTATTTCAAGAGCGTCGGCGGCTTTATATTCTCGCGTGGTTATCATGCGTTCGCGCTTCTGCTTATCTCGCGCCAATTGGTTCTATCCGTCACCAGCATAATAGTATCGTCGGCGCTTGTAACAAAGTCGGCTCCTCCTACTAGTAACAAATTGCCCCCGGCAGTGAAGGTTAGGATACCAGCAAATTCCAAAACAACCTGGCGCCCCGGCCAACTTGTGCTGGCCACGATACTGGTTATCGTCGTCGTCCCGGTAACCTTGAAATAATTACCCGTTACAGGAAGAGTAAGAACCCCAGCAGTCAACGGCGGGCTGCTATCAGAATCTAGGGTAGTCGATAGCCCGTCTGAGTTTCCAATCAGTTTGGTTCGCGTGCTACTGCTATTGACAATAATAGTAGCGTCGTGGTTGGAGCCAAATACATTGTTTCCAATAATCAAACAATCACTACACGCAGAATCTATCCTGATCTCGCCCCCATCATTATCAGTACATATATTGCCACTGACAACGCAGTTTATGGCTAATTCGAGGCTGATCCCGTAAAAAGTTCCGGAGTTGTCGACATCGTTTTCTATAACGATGTTGTTACTAATCACGCAGCTCGATACAGTCCCTACGTTCCTTATTAGTATTCCGGTTTCAACGCATTGCCCTACCGTGTTGCTGCTTATGTTGTTATAACTCTCGGTTACAACAATTCCGTTTTGCCCACACTCTTCGATAGAATTATTACTAATCTGATTTTTGTTGCCGGCACAGTTTATACCATGTCCCTGGGCTGCGGTGATGATATTATTGGACACTATGTTTTCTTCGCAGTCGGTTGCCGCTCCAGTGGGCACCATATAGATGGCGTCTTTGGTTATCTGGGTAAATATATTCCGGGATATAACGTTGTTGTCGGTGTCAGCGTTAGTGTTGCCATCAAAGTAGATACCATAGAAAGTGCTGTCCGTGGTTACGGTTCCAAACCAGCAATCAGTGATAGAAGACTCGTGTACTCCTTGGAAATACACACCCGCCCCGCCAGTGGCCGGACCACCAGACCCTGTGCCCTTGAACATTATATGGTCAATCTTTATTCCCCGGATATCATTGGGGTATGCCAGTGTTTCTTTGGCCTCAATTATATTCAACGTGGTGCTAGTGGTTTTTAGTATTGTGCCTCGGCCCATTCCTGTAATTCGGATACCACTATAGGTCTTGTCCACTAGGGTAATAGCCGCATCGAGTAGATAGAGACCGGCGGGGATAAGCACAGTTCCGCCACCGCTCACCAGAGAGTCTACGGCAGCTTGGATAGCGGCTACATTGGCTGATTGCTGTGCGCCACTGGCACTTGAACCTTCAGTTAGCGTCCCAAACGCCCTGGGATCAGCCCACGGCCCTTTGGTTATCAGGTCGGTAGCGGTAACGTCAGCAAACTCTACATCATCGTCAGTATCAAGCTCTAACAACCCACGAGCGGCGGCAGCGGTGGCAGCGTCAACTATGGTTAGACCAAAAGTATCGGTGTCGTCCAGGCTCAGAGCGTTCAAAGCAGCGGCCCCAGCGGCGGCGGTGGCTACAGGAAGCAAGTTGGCCTCAATAAACCCACTAACAGCAGCGTCGTTGGGCAATACGCTCGTTACTACCGTAGGATCGCCATTGGCATCGTAGGCCGCGAATCCACCAGCACGGTCTATGGCGTTGGGCAATGGACCAGGCGTGTCGTCGGTAATGGGCACAAGTGGTACACGAGCTATTTGTGCCTGGTTCTCTTGGACCATCGTTGTCAACTTGTCAAACTGATCCTCTGTGGTCTCTGCCGGGAACGCTCCACCCTCGACGTAGTCAGTTTCCTGGACCTGGTCTGTAGTCCTAGTGAATAGAACAGTAGACGTAGCGGCCAGCGAGCCAACCAGGGTAACAGTAGCACCAGTAAACGGACTGCTACCAGTGGTGGCCACCGTATAGTCGGTAGTCTCTACCAACGTAGCCTCAACACCAGTCTCCGTAACCCTGGAGGTGACGACGATTTCCGAAGTAGCGAAGAACTCGAAGCTAACCGTAAAGGCTTGACCGACGACGGCGTTGCCGGTAAATGGACCACTTGGGGAATATGCTGAAATAGTCATTAGCTCACCTCGAATAATGTATCTATGGAAAGTAGTGTTAGTGGCAAAGGCTGGTCCGATTCGACGATCAACGTGCCGTCCTTCTCGTACCCACCTGGGAAGTTTATATTCTTGACACCCGTGAACAAAGGCACGGGATTGTCCATTGCGTCGTTGGCGTCCCTAAAGGTTATCTCCAGCTTGTTGGTAGCAGTTGATCCTATCTTGGCATATCCAGTGTTGTAGAAGTTTAGGGCGGTGTGCGATATTCTCTTCTCGGACCCGTAACCTAGTGTGCCCTGGGGTATTTTCATGGGCTTCAGCGTAGCTGTATATGCCAAGCCTACCTGAGCGACAGACACCGGGTTAGATAGCGTAATTTGCCCGCCTGATACCGTTTTGTTGGGTATTCTGGCACCATCGGCCAATACAGACACCTCTTCACCCTCAAGGTGATCCAGGCCGGTAATAGTAGTTACAGGTGGCCCGTCGTAGGTCAGGCCGAAGTCTACCAGGAAAGCGTCTTCGGGATCGCCTGAACCGTCTACGGTAGCCCATTCCTTCATCCTGCAAACGTATCGCTGCTCTATGCTGTTGATAATGATTCGTGCTGATACCCAGACTTCGTCCTCTTCCGGGCCGGGTATCACTGCCACAGACTCTACGGTAGCCCCACCACCTAGCACATGACGGTGCCAGCAGACTACGTCCTCTTCTCGTAGATAAGTCAAGGCTATCAGTACACCAGCGGCGGTAACACACCATAGGATAGGCTCAGGTCGATTCTGCAATGCTATTTGGACTACCCCGCTTACGGTCAAATGCTCAGACAGCCGGGTCATATCAGTTGAAACGAGTTTGTCTCGGTCGAAACTAAAGGTAAGTTCGTCAATTCTTCTACCACCCTTGCCGACGTATAGATGGCCCAAAGATGTTCTTTCAGGTGTTGCCCCAGAAGCACCCTCGATACTCTGTCGCTCGATACGACCTACGTTGGTCGGGGTCATCGGCTCAGTGGTGGTAGTTGCACCCGTAGCGTAAGGACCACCAGCAGTACCCAAGATCAGCCGCTTATCATCGGACATCCACTTAATCGGGTCTTGGGTTTCAGCTATTGTTCTAATAATAGCATCGTCGTCATTTGCCCCGATAAGGAAGTTAAGGTAATCACCACCAGGTGCAGACACACTAGGCCAGAAAGTTGTAGGCTGAAAGGCTGTGTTGGCGTAAACGATACGCTGCTCGAAGAACGATACCGCCGATGGCCAGCCCCTGAAAGGACTCCAAGCACCCTCTGCCCACACCTTTGTCTTTGTGTCAGCTCGTCCCAATGCAGCCTTGACCGTAGCTGTTGCTACCGTGGGGGATGCTACTGCGGTTACTTCCACTACGCCGTCCACAACAAACGCCTGAGCTACAAGGTTGAAATTGGCCGTTCCGCTCGTATAAGCGGTCATCTTGACCCGGTATACGGCATCGGATACGTCTTCTTTCCATTCCAATTTCTCTACGTTAGTGCTCACAGCATACATAGTCTCAAAGACATTACCCCCGTCGTGGCTGGCCTGAAGCTCAATAGTGCCAATCCAGTTACCCTCAATAATCAACTCTAATTGCTGATCTAAAGATACAGATATCTCACCCGATGTGGCATTCAATGAAGCCAAACTTCCATCTGCCTGGCTCGCATCTTTAGTGAGAGTGAGTTGCCATAGCGCACCTACATGGCCAGCGACGAATGTATCATCAGAGGCCACCAAACCAATATCTGCATCCAACGCCGAACCATCTGGGGTAATCGTAACGGCTGAAATACTCTCATCAAGGAACGGACCACGCAGAAAACTAGGGGCTGTCAATGTCCACGAGTCTACGGCCAGGCGGGTGAGTAATCGTGGCTTATGGCTGCCGTGGGTTACATAGGCCACGTCTCCGGTTTGATCTGCTTGGAGGTTGAATATCTGGCTTGTGGTATATGGTGTAGTAACCGACGTGGGTGTATTGCTTCCTGAGTTTAGGACCAAGCCTGACCCTGCCGATGTAGTGCGATAAAAGCGGTTTAGTAGGTTACTGAACTCCAGGACGTAAGCATCGGTGTCTGAGAACTTGAAGGGCATTAGCCGTACCGGCTGGGTTCTGTCGGGTACACGGTCTACGAACTGGAATCCAGGCCGCTTGAACGCACCACCCTGGGCGTGAACGATAAAGTTCTTGAGCGTGCGACAAGCAGAATAATACTTAGGCAGGTCTCGGCGGGCGCCCATTAGCGGCGACCATTCTCCGGCAGTGAACGAGTTTTGTATAGCCTTAGATTGCTTAGACACATTTAGCCTTTAATTGAAGTGCAGGATAGCGCGGGCCAGTCCAGCACCAACTCGTGTTTCGATACAATGCCCGATCTCTTGGAAATGTACGGCTACAGCAGGAGCATTGTTCACGTCTGCGCTGCCTGCGGTGGCTGAAGTGATAAACCTATCCGCAAACGCTGAGCCGCCAGCATCTACAAGAACATCCCCAATGCCACTAATAACAACCCACACTTCGTTACCGTCAGGAATCCCAGCATCGTAAATAACACCGAAAGGGTGTAGTTCGCTGGCTCCTGCCGTTTCGCAAGCATCCGCTGTCCCAGTGGAGGCTATTACTATTTGACCATCAACAGAAGGGGCGCCGGTCTTATTGGTAAGTCTTACCGCAAAGCCACCTATCGAGGTACGCTTGGTCTTTGCGTCTTCTTTTTGGTATTTTACGGTTAGTAAACCCATATTCTATCTTCCTGCGTCTATCCAGTCTTCGTTACCGTCCTCGCCTTTTACAAAAGATTCCGCTGAGTTGAAACTTCGTGCTCGTGGCAGCACATCATTGAGATAAAGATTCAGTAAATCACTGGCCATGCCGGGATTCTCGCTAAGTCTGGTTGCTAACTTGGCGGCTAATTTTGTGTAAATAGCCTCGTACAATATTGGCGGGAACTTCACGGGGTCAGTAACTTTCTTGATATACAAAAGGAAGCATTCAGGCTCGTCGGTTAGAATAACGTCACCCTCACGTTCCCACTTGATATCTTTTTCGTCGCCGGAACTTGTTACTTGTGAACGTACCCTTACTATGTCTGCTGGTAGAGTAAACTTATGAGCCCAGCCAAAAGCAGGCACGGGTGTCAATTCAGATAGTTGGGCACGTGCGCTCGCTATGTTCCAGTCAACGTCAGGGTCGCCAACCACTTCGTCTCTTGCTCTAGGGTAAAGCAAGGCACATACCCTGGCCCTCTCATCATCAGCGTCGCCTATGTTGATTATGCGGTCGTTACCCGAAAGCGACAGAGCTTGATTGCAAATATCAGTTTCAGACTGGGCGGATAATGTAGCCATGATAGACTCGCAAAATAGGGGGCCGGAGAAGGAAAGGAGGAAACTCCTCCGGCCCGCAGAGAGAGAAGGCTAGTAGTTACGGACCGTCATTGGTAAAGACCGCACCGTAATCAGCATACGTTACCATCACGGCATAGCGACCAGTGGTCAAGTTGTCCCAGTCCTCACTTGGGTCTACATTGAACCATATATGCCGGGCAGCGGTGGTTCCTATAACTATCGGGGAACCAGCGGCAGCACTACCAGCAACATTGCCAGCGGTTCCGATGGTCTTAGCCGACAGAACATCACCGGCACCAGTAGTCACGCCAATGTCGAACGATATAGTTCCAGCCGATATTGACTCGAAGCAGCGAATTTGAATGGTGGTAATCTGAGCGAAAGCCGGGATAAGCTCACCAAGGTCTAAAAACTGCTCCTCGTGAGTGCCAGCAGACGCAACAGCATTAAAGTCATCAGTAGAACCGCCAGGAACTAGATTGATCGTCTTGATGACTGTCTTGAAGGTGGATAGGTAAACATCGACGTCTGAGTCTGCCGTGATATTATCACAAGCGATGTTACCCACGTTGGTAAGATCATCCTCCGAGAAGGTGATGGTGCTACCAAGCACGGTTAGTGTAGCTGTGGTGTTACCCATAGTTACACCTGCCCCTGCCGTAGCCGCCATAGTTACGAGCTTACCTGTAGGAACCACCAGCACGATACCGCCCGCATCTGAGATTAACTCGATTGAATCAGCCGTATTACCTGTGTCGTTGTGAAGCGTCATCTCAGCTGTGGTTCCACCGGCTACCCTCAAAACAAGAGCATCGTCAAGGTTGGAGTCAGACTGGATACAGATACCACCAGCGTCAGAAAGCAACTGAATCGAAGCTGTGTCTTCCGTTACGGAGGTTCCAGTATCGTTGAAAATCAAAATGCCGCCCGCCGTGCTGCTATCAACCATAATGTTGATTGCATCAGCAGCGTCCATGCCGGACTTCAACTCGATACTGCCAACATCAGAGAGTAACTGAATAGACGCAGAACCTTCAGTAGTGCCTGTGCCCTGATTGGAATGAATTATAATCCCATCAGATACACCACCGTCTGTTTCCAAGCGGATAGCATCAGCTACGCCACCTGTAACGGCTGACCTGATACCTATACCGCCAGTGGCGGTAACAAGCTGTATCGCCGCATCTGCTTCTGTTGCAGCGGCTTCCGCTGTTCCGGTGGATGACACGATAACGCTAGCATCGGCTGCACCTAGTTGGGATATTGTCAAATCCTCACCAGCTCCACCAGTAACGCTGATGTTCGATGCACCTGTAGCGTCGATGCTCAGTAAGTCAACATCAATGGTTAGATCAGCACTGACTCCTGTGCCCGCGACGACCATATTGCCTGTGCCAAAATCTACCGTAATACCACCAGCAGCGTCGGTTGCGTTTAGGCTAATAGCAGATGCTGAAGCCTCCAAACCTTCGATATAGACAGAGCCAAGAGCGGCATCAAGCCTGATGTCCTTGCCTGCTCCGCTGGTATCAATCGTCACAGTATCAACTGCGTCGACGTCAATTCCACCAGCGGAATCAACATCAATGCCGTCTGCGGTTGTATCAGCAGAGGTGATGATAATCTGACCAGCGGCATTGGAAGTGGCTATGTTGATAGCAAGATCGGCAGCTTGGCTAGAGGTGATATTCACCGCCGTATTAGACGCTAGGGTTAGGTCTTCAGCACCGGCAGCGCCAGCCACAGTGAAGGTCATTCCACCAGCAGACGTTGACAAAGCAATAGCGTCCTCTTCTGTACCTGAAGATTGAAGTAACAACCTGGTGTCCTGGACCCCCGTAACTGAAAGCGTCAGGTCGTCAGTGCCATCAGCGGCCAGCGTAATAACTGCATCGTCTGCATCGAAAGCAATACTTCCTACGCCGGTGAAAGCATCAAGGGTGTCGAACTCAAGGGTTACTGCGCTACTGCCGCTGGTAAACTTGACGATATTTGTGCCCGTCAGGTCGATTTTGAAGTCTTCCAAGTCGTTGCTGGTAAACGCAAATACGTCATCGGAGGCATTGTCGAAAGTATCGCCGTTCTCCATAACGATGTCAGTACCGCCGACAATCAATCCGGCGAATGTCCCAATACCAGCCTTACTTATTGTGTAATTGGCATCTGACCCTGATATATCAAGTCCAGTGCCATTACTGTCGAAAGACAACAAGGCTCCAGTACCCGCACTGGTGATGGTCATGCCGACAGTAGCGCCTGTATCTGCTTGGACGATAGCGAAAACAATGTTGTCGTCATCGTTCCCAGCGGTAAAAGTAACCGCTCCAGCATCAACATCTATGGTGCTTCCAGCGTTATAAGCCGAGTCAAGAGAGTTGCCTGCCGAAGATGCAAGCGTTACCCAGGAACCATTGGCGTAAAGCCTTAGTGCGTTGGCAGAGTCGTTGAAATAGAGCCTGCCCTCGCCTACGGTAGGGGGGGTGTCAGTGGGGACAAACAGGATGTCATCAAAGGAAACATCACCCTCAAGGCCCCATAACTCAATAATAGTCTGGACTTCCCGCATCCACTTTAGGCCCGTGTCTCCATACCCACCACCCCACCAGTCGGCAGTAGCCTCTACTGGTGAGAGAACGCTGGTGGTCATAGCCGCTTGTGCCGGGGCACACAGTACCCCGATCACCAAGCTAATGACCACACTAGCTATAAGTTTTTTCCAATTCATGTTCATTCTCCTAAAAAGTAGGGCGGACGGTTAAATCCGCCCTGGGTTCGTTATGACGGCTCTTCTTGGATGTTGAGTCGCTCGTTGATCGGGCTCAGACCCGCCCATGCATCTATGACAGCGGTTCCCG
>SDBT01003940.1_pt1 | contig 25438 bp, 23 predicted proteins | sample 2277101 | NCBI WGS metagenome assembly SDBT01 (sample SAMN10404973, study PRJNA504765) | marine sediment metagenome | isolation source: marine sediment core GS10_PC15, 103 cmbsf | place: Arctic Ocean: Southern Knipovich Ridge | collected 2010 | reverse complement strand
GCAAGCTCTGGCATATCTAAACATAGACAATTTATACATTCAGAGTCGGGAAGCTCAAGCGGCTCTTGAACTTTCTCAAGCAAAACTTGCCCAGCTCTTGGCCGGCTCAAGCGACGAAGAAATTAAAGTTGCCCAAACAGCCGCCCAGAATGCCCAAGATTATTTAGCCAAACTTGAAGAAAGTACAGCTCAAGATATTACTAGTGCTGAAGCAAGCATCAGTTCTGCAGAGATAACCCTTGCCAACACCGAACAAGATTTAGTTGACACTAAAGTAAATGCCCAGAATAACCTGGACCAGGTTTATGAAGATGCACTGGACACGGTAAATATTGCCTATATTAAGGCAGATAGTGTATTAGTAGGTACTTATTACGACGTACAAAGGACTTATTTTATCGCCAACGATCAGATAAGTGTTGGGGTAAGAAATAAAGAAAATATTGCTCAGAATTACTTATCTAGTGCAAAGGATTATTTGGATATTGCTCAAACAGACGACATGGAAGAAAATGTTGATACAGCGCTGGTAAAATTAAAACTTGCTTTAGAAAAAATTCGCAGCGCCTTGGATTATATCTATTGGGCTATGAATCAGCCAGAATTTAACTATCGGGTAAGTTCTGCAGATGATACAAGTATTACTACTGAGCAAACCAATATTAATACATCTATCACTAATATAATCACTAGCCAGCAGGATATAGCTTCAACCAGAATTACTAATCAAACAAATATTAACAGCAGCGAAAACTCTATTTCCTCGGCTGAAAAAACTCTCGATTCTACTCAAGAAAGCCTAATTGCTACCCAGAAAAGCGCGGCGGCAAAGCTGGTTCAAGCCGAAGGCACTCTTAAAAGCGCTCAAGATTCCCTGGCTCTAAAAAAAGCCGGTCCCCGTCAGGTTGATATTGATTTGTATCAAGCTCAAGTTAGGCAGTCAACGGCGGCTCTTTCTTTGATACAAAGAAAAATAACGACCGGTACCCTGAGAGCCCCAATAAGTGGAACAATTACTTCGGTTTCCAGCCAGCCAGGGGAGGTAGCAACAACCGGAGCCTCTGTAATTACCATGATCGGTTTGGGTAAGTTTCAAATTGAAGCAGATATTCCTGAATCTGATATTGGCAAGGTTAGTTTAGCTGACCCGGCTATCATCACCCTAGATGCTTTTCTTGATGAAATCCAAAAGGGAAAAGTGGTAGATATTGAGCCGGCCGAAACTATTATTCAAGGAGTGGTTTATTATAAAGTAACCATTGAGCTTGAGGGAACAGACGAAAGAATAAAATCAGGGATGACAGCCAATATTATTATTATTACTGACACCAGAGAGAATGTGTTAGCTGTTCCTCAAAGAGCAGTGATAGAAAAAAATGAAAAAAAATACACGAGAGTTCTTGCCGAAGAGGGTTATCAAGAGCAGGAAGTAGAAACAGGGCTGATGGGGAGCGAGGGGCAAGTAGAAATTATTTCCGGTCTAAAAGAAGGAGACAAGGTGATTACCTTTATAAGAGAGAAAAAATGATAAAGGCTCGCAATCTTAAAAAGGAATATCGTACCGGTGACGTGGTGACAAAGGCCCTTGATGGGGTTTCTTTTGATATTGGGGAGGGAGAGTTTGTGGCTATTATGGGGCCTTCTGGTTCGGGTAAATCAACCTTAATGCATATTATGGGATTTTTAGATAGGCCCACCTCGGGTCTTTATAAATTCAGAGGAAAGAGCATTGATGAGCTTTCGGATGATGAATTGGCTAGGGTTAGAAATAAACAGATAGGTTTTGTTTTCCAAAGCTTTAATCTTTTACCCCGAACTTCTGTTTTTGAAAATGTAAGGTTGCCTTTGGTTTACACCGGGCTGGCTCATGAGAAAGAAAGTGAGATGATAAAAGCTGCTCTTGAGGCGGTCGGGCTCTCGCACCGCTTAAAACACCTGCCCAATCAGCTTTCGGGAGGCGAACAGCAAAGAGTAGCTATGGCCCGAGCTATTGTTAATAACCCGACTCTAATTTTTGCTGATGAGCCAACCGGCAATCTGGACAGCGCTTCTGGTCAGCAGATAATGGATACCTTACAGAAACTAAATGAGAAAGGACACACCGTTATTTTAGTTACTCACGAAAAATATACTTCGGAGATGGCTCAAAGAATTATTCGACTAAGAGATGGCAAAATAGTAAGCGACAAAAAAGTTGATCATAGAAGATTTGCTAAAGACGGTTTAATTAAATAAAGATGAAATTGAGAGAACACTTAAAAACAGCTCTTGTGGGGCTTAAGACCAACAAAACCCGCTCGGCATTAACTATGCTTGGGATTGTTATTGGTATTACGGCGGTAATTGTAATGATTTCTATTGGCAACGGCGCTCAAGAAATGATTATTGGTCAAATTGCCTCTATGGGCTCAAACAATATTTTTATTGAACCAGGCTCCTTTGATCCAAACCAAAGAGGAGAGGGAGGAATGATGCAGTCAATGGCAGAAGGAATGCAAATTAAAACTCTTAAGTATAGCGATGCCGTGGCCATAAGCAAAGACCCGACTATAGAATTGGCTTCACCGGCTGTTTTTGGAACCAGCCGGGTGGTTTACAAAAATAACGATAAAAAGGTTACCTTTATGGGTATTACTCCAGAGCTTCTGGAAATTAACGATACTCATATCATTCTAGGCCGACCTTTTACCGATGGAGAAGTTAAAAGCATGGCTCGGGTGGCTGTTTTAGGCTATAAAGTTAGTCAAGATTTGTTCGGCGAAACAAATCCTCTGGGCAAAATGGTTAGAATTCAAAAGACCAATTTTAAGGTAATTGGAGTGGCCGAGGAACAAGGAATGCAAATGTTTCAAAATCTTGATGAAAATGTTTATGTTCCTATTACTACGGCTCAAAAACTTTTATTGGGGATTGATCATGTGACTTACATTGTAGCTAAAGCCAAAAATGAAGGGTTGGTAGATCAAGCAGTGGAAAGTATAAGATTGACCTTAAGGGAGAGACACAATATCAACAATCCGGAAGGTGACCTAAGTAAAGATGACTTTAAGGTGATGAGCCAAAAGGAAGCAGCTGATATGCTTTCTTCGGTTATTGGTATTTTTACTTTATTTCTTTCTTCGGTGGCAGCCATTGCTTTGGTGGTTGGTGGAATCGGCATCATGAACATTATGTTGGTAACGGTGACTGAAAGAACCAGAGAGGTTGGTTTAAGGAAGGCGGTTGGGGCCAGAAAGAAGGATATTCTTTGGCAGTTCCTTTTAGAAGCAATAGTTTTGACTGTTCTTGGAGGGCTGATTGGTATTATTTTTGGTATTATTTTTTCTTACCTAGGTGGTTTAGTTTTAAGCAGAGTCTTGACGGCCAGCTGGGTTTTTACTATTTCGCCTGGCGCCATTGCTTTGGCCTTTGGAGTAGCGGCCGTTATTGGTTTGGTTTTCGGCATTTATCCGGCTCGTAAAGCGGCAAAATTAAGCCCGATTGAAGCTTTAAGATACGAGTAAGCGGCAAACAAAATGCCCTCCTTTTAAGTATGGGAGAGCATTGTTTTTTTGTAATAAGCCAGAGAGCGGCTAATTTGATACCGACAACCAAAGTTAGCGAATAGATAAATCAGCAATCTTATCAGGGCATCTGATGGAGATTTTTTTAAAAGCAGCCACCATTCCCTTTCGGTTAAAGGCAATCTTTCAAAGAAAGATGTTGGAGAGTAAAACTTTTTCCAGGCCCATATTATTCCTTTTTGCAAATCAGCTACTGACATTCTCAATGGCTTGAAAACTACTTTTCCAAAACCGTACTTTATCCAATCTCTTTCTATAATTCTTTTTTGACTTTCCATCTTTTTTCTAAATCTAGTTCCTGGCAGAGGAGTGAGTATGGTGTATTGAGTTATATCTAATTTTATCCTCTTAGCAAATTTAACTGTTTTCTTAAAAACATCCTTTTCATCGTTGTCGAACCCAAATATAAAGGCTCCGACAATAGAAATCCCATATTTATGGAATCGCCTGATTGCTTCTTGGTAAAATTCACGTTTGTTTTGAATCTTCCCCACTTCTTTAAGGGAAGATTCTTTAATACTTTCTAGCCCAACAAACAAGAACCGACAACCACTTTTAGCGGCCAGTTCCAACACCCTTTCATTTTTAGCTATATTTATACTGGCCTGACTGCCCCAGGATATTTCTAGCTTGGCAAGAGCTTTGAACAGTTTTTCTGCATAGGATGGTTTGCCAAAAATATTATCGTCTAGAAAGATAAAGGTTGGCTTTGTTGCCTCTTTGCCAAATACGTTTAATATTTTCCACCAAGGGCTTGCTTTGTCGTTTTCTTTCATTTCTTTAATTTCTTCCACAACTTTTGCGATTGGTCTAAATCGGTATTTCTTGCCAAAAGATTTAGTTACCGAACAAAAAGAACAACCGAAAGGGCAACCTCTTGAGATCTGGATAGTTTTAGGAAAAAGGTATTTGTACTTAGCTAGAAGTTCCCGGTTAGCAATAGGTAAATCGGAAAGATCAGGAAACTCATCATTTTTATAGATTTTTTTGAGACTTCCATTTTCGTAATCCTTGAGCAGTTTAGGCCAGACTCCTTCTGCTTCACCAATAACCACTGCGTCGGCGTGCTGAAGAGCTTCTTTGGGCCGGGCACTGGGATGACTTCCGCCCATGACCACTGTTTTACCCATTGCTCTTAATCTATCAGCGATTAGATAACCTCTAGGAGCCTGAACTGTCATCAAACTTATACCGAACAAGTTTGCGTCTTTGGTGTCTTTTTCAAAATCGAAGGCCTTTATATTTTCATCTATTATTTCATAATTATATTCTGGGGCTGAAGCTGCTACCTGAGCTAGGCTTATTGGTGGAAACCTGAGAAATTTCGAGATAACGCCGGACTCAGTATAGGTAGGGGTAATTAAAATAATCTTTCTTATCTTTTCCATTATCTACTCCTGATATTTTTAAGGGACAAGATATTTTAAGTTAAGTTTAATCTTTTTGTTTAGAAATGTCAATGGTAATAGTAAAAGTGCCTAAAAAAGGTGTGGGGGTTGACAAATTTATTTGCTTTTGCTACACTCTTACTAGCTGTGTATACTATGCAAACAACTAAAAAACATTTTAATAAAGGAAGCGGTCTTTGATTAGCCGACTTATGCTATTCTCTTAGGAAACCGCTTTCTGAAAGCGGTTTTTTAGTTCACAGCTGTTCGTTAAAAATATAATAAGTTTTGCCAATTTTCTTTCCACAGCACCGTGGGGTTAGAAAATTGAGCGCCCCGCCAAAATTTTTGCTTCACAAAAAAATTAGGCGGGTTAAGGTTTTGTTATCCCGCAGTATTGCGGGGGCAAAGCCCTTATATAATATCCTGTTTTAGCGGGATAGACTCATAAGGGCGTATGGTGGATGCCTTGGGATGTCGAGACGATGAAGGACGTAGCGTGGCTGCGATAAGCCTCGGGGAGGTGCTCAGCAACCTTTGATCCGGGGATTTCCGAATGGGGGAACCCAGTCCGACTAAACTCGGACTATCGCTGCTTGAATCTATAGAGTAGCGAGGACAACCAAGCGAATTGAAACATCTTAGTAGCTTGAGGAAAAGAGAACAACATTTGCTTTTCACTTTTGTTTGGAGCAATAGGCGACAGGCGAAAGTGAGAAGTAGTTATTCCCTAAGTAGCGGCGAGCGAAAAGGGAGAAGCCTAAACCGAACATACAATTTATTGTGTGATCGGGGTTGAAAGGTGGATACATTTCAGAGCTTTTTAAGCTTTGAACAGAGCCAACAAAATTGTAATTTGGTTAGTTGAATGTCCCTGGAAAGGGCTACCAAAGAAGGTAATAGTCCTGTAAGCGAAAATCATTACATGCTCTGAGTATCTATTACTTAAGTACCATGAGACAAGAATATCCCATGGGAAGCAGGCAGTCCTACACTGCCAAGGCTAAATACTCGACATCACCGATAGTGAACTAGTACCGTGAGGGAAAGGTGAAAAGTACCCCGGTGAGGGGGGTGAAATAGTACCTGAAACCATATGCCTACAACGAGACGGAGCTGAGTAAATAACTTGTTATTTGCTTTGTGACGTCGTGCTTTTTGTAGAACGAACCAACGAGTCCATAGTATTTTCTTGTCTAAGTCCGAGAAGGACGTAGGCCTAGGGAAACCGAGTCTGAATAGGGCGTTTATGGAAAATGCGTTGGGACCCGAAACCAGGTGAGCTAGCCACAGTCAGGGTGAGTCCGCTGTAACAGGCGGAGGAGGCCCGAACCCACCAGCCGTTCAATACTGGGGGATGAACTGCGGTTAGAGGTAAAATGCCAATCGAACCTGGCAATAGCTGGTTCTCCCCGAAATAGCTTTAGGGCTAGCGTTCTCGTGGTGACCGAAGGTAGAGCACTGAATGGAGTAGGATGGATTTTTCCTACCTACCCCAATCAAACTCCGAATTTCGCAATCACTATACGAGGGCAGTCAGACTATGAGGGCTAAGCTTCATTAGTCAAAAGGGAATAAGCCCATGATCTTTATCTAAGGCCCCTAAATTTGGGTTAAGTGTTAAAGGATGTAATTTACCCTAGACAGATAGGAGGTTGGCTTAGAGGCAGCAATCCTTTAAAGAGTGCGTAACAGCTCACTATTCGATGGTAGATTGCGCCGAAAATGTACCGGGGCTAAATCCAATGCCGAAGATAAGAACCTCGCAACAATGCGGGGTGGTAGGGGAGTGTTCTATACGCGATGAAGTTAATCTGTGAGGATTAATGGAGTGTATAGAAGTAAGAATGTTGGTATGAGTAACCGCAAATCCGATGAGATATCGGATCACCGAAAATCTAAGGTTTCCTGGGCAATGAACATCAACCCAGGGTTAGTCGGGCCTAAGGTGAACCCCAAAGGGTTAGCCGATTGGTCAAGCAGGTTAATATTCCTGCACCTCTGTTTCTTCTGATGGAGTGACGGAGCTTAGTAAGTGGGGCGAATTATTGGATTTTCGTCGGCTTCATAAGAAGGTTTGTTAGGAAAATCCGGCAAACAATACTTCAAGTGAAGTTGGGAAGCTGGCTTAGGCCAGCGAACTCCACCCAGCAGGCTTCCAAGAAAAACTTCTAAAGATTAAAGGAAACTGAGTCCGTACCGAAAACCGACACAGGTGGATGAGGCGAGAAGCCTAAGGTGAACGGGTGATTCCTCGTTAAGGAACTAGGCAAATCAACTAGGCGTAAGTTCGCGAGATGCCTTGCCAGTTCTGTTTCGACAGAACTGGTCGCAGTTAAAGACCCCCGAGCGACTGTTTATCAAAAACACAGGTCTCTGCAAAGCCGAAAGGTGATGTATAGGGGCTGATGCCTGACCAGTGCTGGAACGTTAATGTGCGAGGTCACTATGCGATTTATTGCGTAGTGGCTAAGCATTGAAGCGCCAGTGAACGTCGGCCGTAACTATAACGGTCCTAAGGTCGCGAAATTCCTTGTCATCTAATTAGTGACCCGCATGAATGGCTTAACGACTTGGGGACTGTCTCAACGAGGAGCCCGGTGAAAATGCAGTGCCGGTGAAGATGCCGGCTACCTGCGGCAAGACGAAAAGACCCCGTGAAGCTTTACTATAACTTGGCATTGAATTATGGTTTTGGATGCGTAGCATAGAGGGGAGGCTTTGAAATCCGTCTTTCGGGATGGATGGAGCCGCCAGTGAAATACCCTCCTTTTAAAATTGTAATTCTAATCTCTGTCTTTGAATAAAAGATAGAGAGACAGTGTCTGGTGGGTAGTTTATCTGGGGCGGATGCCTCCTAAAAGGTAACGGAGGCGCTTAAAGGTTGGCTAGCTCCGGATGGAAATCGGAGTGATCGTGCAAAGGCATAAGCCAGCTTTACTACGAGACCTATAAGTCGAGAAGTTGCGAAAGCATAACTTAGTGATCCGATGGTTCTTAGTAGAAGGACCAAAGCTCAACAGACAAAAGCTACTCCGGGGATAACAGGCTGGTCGGGCCCAAAAGTCCACATTGACGGCCCGGATCGGCACCTCGATGTCGGCTCGTCCCATCCTGGGGGTGAAGAAGCTCCCAAGGGTTTGGCTGTTCGCCAATTAAAGGGGTACGCGAGCTGGGTTCAAACCGTCGTGAGACAGGTTGGCCTCTATCTGCCGTAGGCGCTAGAAATTTGAGGGGTGTTGCTCCTAGTACGAGAGGACCGGAGTGAACAAACCTCTGGTGTACCAGTTGTCCCGCCAGGGGCATTGCTGGGTAGCTATGTTTGGATGGGATAAATGCTGAAAGCATATAAGCGTGAAGCCCACCCCAAGATTAGATTTCTTAAACTGGTCGGAGACCACGACCTTAATAGGCTGCAGGTGTAAGTGTGGTAACATATTTAGCCGAGCAGTACTAATAGTTATAATCTGTCCCGCTAAAAAAGGATATTAATAAAAATCGTAACTAGCTCATGGGAGCTATACTGGCATTGTCCCACCTGATCCCATTCCGAACTCAGAAGTGAAATGTGCCAAGGCCGATGATACTTAGACCGCAAGGTCTTGGGAAAGTAGGTAGCTCTCTGTGAACTGGTTGCGATTTTTTATTTTGACTAAAGAATAAATTACTGTTAAAATAGAATTAGTATGAAAAAAAGACTAAGAAAACAGATTATTATTGCTAGTTTATTTTTTTATATTGTTGCTGCTGTTGGGTTAAGCTTCTATTTTTTTAAAAAAACCCCACCTATCTATCCAGTAACATCACTTGTTAAGCTGAAAGGGATTCAGACTCTTTGGGTAAAATTAATACCAAACGGAGAATTTTATGACTTTGTGGCTCGGATTAAAAATCCAAACAAACATTACGGAACAAAAGATTTAAGTTACACTATTAAGCTATTAGACGAAAAAGAGAATCTTTTGGGAGTAAAAAATGATACTACGTATATTTTACCCGACGAAACTAAGTATATTATCGCTGTCTTTTTAAAAAGTGAAGTCAAACCTACCCGGGCAGAAATAGAATTTCCTGAAAATTTAGAATTAGAATGGCAGAAATTAAGAATCTTTGAAAAACCTAGAATTTTAATCCGCGAGCTTCGTTATCAACAGCTTAAAAATGAACCAGGGTTTAGTGAGGTTTCCGGGGTAGCTGTTAATAAAAGTTTTTATGATTTTGATAAGGTTGGGCTTAATGTTGTTTTGTATAATAAAGAACAACAGCCAATAGCTGCTGCTCGCACTCAGATTCGCACTCTTCTTGCTCACTCCGAAAAGGTTGCTGACACAGAAAGATATTTTGAGGTAACTTGGTATAATCCTTTTGAGGGGCTGGTAGAACAAACTGATGTTGAGGCCGAAACAAATATTTTTGACTTAGAAAATTTTATGATAAAATACGGCGTGGAGGGAGAATACGATCTTTATTATTATGAGTAAATTAAAAGTTGCACATCTTAAGGGCTTTGATTGGGTTATTATAGGAGTAGTAGTACTCCTTCTTTGTTTGGGACTTTTGACGATTTACAGTAGTCTTTATCCTACCAACACGCTTAATTTTAGAAAACAGCTTTCTTTTAGCCTTTTGGGGTTAGCTTCAATGTTTATTATCGGGAGTTTAGTTAATTACCGAGTATTTAAAAACAAGGTTGCTTTAACAATTCTTTTTTATATAATTTCTGTAGGTTTATTAGTTGGAGTTTTAGTTTTTGGGACAAAAATAAGAGGTTCCAGTAGTTGGTTTAGTTTTGGGGTGCTTAGTTTTCAGCCAGTAGAATTAGTAAAGCTTGCTCTAATTTTACTTTTAGCTCGTCTTTTTACGCGCAGGTTTAGAGAAATAGGTCGAGCACATCTAGTGGTGATTTCAGCAGTTTATGTGGGGCTGCCTTCAATATTAATAATGCTTCAGCCAGACCTGGGTTCTCTTTTGGTGGTGGTAGGGATTTGGTTGGGAATGATGTTTTTGGCTGGCGTTAAAAAAAGGTATCTATTTTCTCTTTTAATATTAGGGTTATTGTTTTTGGTTTTAAGCTGGGGTCTTGTTTTAAAACCCTATCAAAAGGAAAGAGTTTTAACCTTTATGAATCCTGAAGGGGACCCTTTGGGTAGTGGATACAATATAATTCAATCAACTATTGCTGTTGGCTCTGGTAGGTTTTTAGGGAAAGGTCTTGGCTATGGTACACAAAGCCAATTAAATTTTTTACCAGAGCAGCATACTGATTTTATTTTTGCCAGTATTGCTGAAGAGTGGGGTTTTGTAGGAGTTTTGTTTTTAATGAGTTTGTTTGGGATTTTGTTTTTACGTTTGATAAAGATATCTTACCAATGCCAAGACAATTTTGCCAAACTGTTTATTGGTGGAGTAATTATTATGCTTCTTCTCCATTTATTTATAAATATTGGGATGAATTTAGGGATATTTCCGATAACCGGTATTCCACTTTCTTTTATTAGTTACGGCGGCAGTAATTTAGTTATTACTTTAATTACTCTTGGTTTTATTCAAAGCATGAAGGTAAGAGGTTGACAAAGTAATAGCTTTTTGATATCTTTTCTTATATGGCTGAAATACAGCTCAAGGCTAAAATTAGAAAAACGCTTGGGAAAAAAGTAAAAACCCTTAGAGAAAAAGGGATTCTTCCTGCGTGCTTATATGGCTTCAAAGTAGAGCCTCTTTCTTTGGAAGTAGATAAGGGTGATTTTGAGAAAATTTATGAACAGACAGGACAAAGCATACTAATAGAGTTAAAAATTGGTTCTTCGCAATCTAAGGAAAAGCCAAAGTTGGTACTGATTCACGACTTTACCAGAGACCCCATAACTGACGAATTTCTTCATGTAGATTTTTACCAAGCAAAACTGGATAAATCCATTACTGCTGAAGTGCCGTTGGTTTTTGAAGGGGAAGCACCAGCTGTAAAAGAAGAAGAAGGAGTTTTGGTTAAAAACATAACTTCTGTTGAGGTAGAAGCTTTGCCCTTGGATCTTCCTCGTGATATTAAAGTAGATTTGTCTAAACTCAAAGCTTTTGAGGATAGAATTCTTATTAAAGATCTGATTATTTCTGAAAAGGTTGAAATAAAGGAATCTCCAGAAGAGGTGGTGGCTTTAGTTATGCCGCCAAGAACCAAGGAAGAGCTAGAAGCCCTGGAAGAAAAACCGGAAGAAAAGGTGGAAGAAGTTGAGGGAGTGGAGAAAGAAGGGGAAGAAGAGCTGGAGGAAAAGCTAGAGGAGAAAGAGGAACCTAAAGAAGAGACAAAAGAAAAAGGGAGCAAGGAATAAAAAATCTCGTATACGGATATTCAAAAAATCCTGTCAAAGCATTGACAGGATTTTTAAATTGTGCTATGATATCTTATTGAGAATCGGACATTAAAAAAATTCAGCTTTGAGCAGGGCGCTTAAAGCTGGGAGAGCAGTATGCTCTCAATACACCAGGGAGGTGGCGCTATGAGTTCCAGAAAGGAACGATTAGAGGTAGTAAAGAAAGAGCCTTTATTGGCAGGCTTGGGTATTGGTGCGAAATCGCCAAATCAAGTTTCCAAGATTATTCAAGGCTTGAGGGTTTTAGGGATTGAGTTTACCGAGGAGGACGAGAAGAAAGCTAAGGTGGTCGCTCAGCTAAAAAAGAGCAACCCAGAAGGTTTTAAAGCTTTTTTTAGGGGTCTTGTGGAATGTCGAGAGACTAAGGAATCTAAGGCAAAAAGAAGAATAGACGGATTAAAAGAAAGTGTCCAGAAAAAGCTTGGTCAAGAGGTTTCAAAAATAGAGGCAAAGGAAAAGGCAGATAGAAAATTATTGGCCAGGGCGCAAAAGATGCTTGAGTTTTTAAGAAACATCGTTAGTTCTTCTGAGATGAGGAAACTTTTTGAGAATACTGAAAGAGAAGTGGTTATTATAAGGTGTAATGTTGGGAAATATCCTGGTCATATATGTTTAAGGGATCGTGATTATTCGGGCCTTCGCGATATAGTCAGCAGTAAGGTTGGCGTGTATCACTATGTTGAAAATTATCCCTATTTTAGATCCAATTCTTATTCTTCCACAGATTGTGACGAAATAATCGCAGGAAAGCTTGCCAGGGGTATTCAGAAAGACAGCTTTGATTTCTGGCAACAATCTGCTAGAGTGAAGGTTCTTGCTGGCCTGACCGAAGAGAAAATCTGGAGACAAATAAACAAACAAATGTGACTTCAAAAAAAGTCAATAAAACTTTATCCGAGCTAGGGAGTATTACTAGCTCGGATTTTTTATTTTAACCTTGACAAATTTTTTTCAGTATGGTATCAGTGTTTTAATGTTCTTTAAAATTAAATTATTTGAAAGCGAGGTAAAATAATTGAGTAATTGGGACAAGACGGAACAAAAAGACTGGTCTCTTAGATTTTTCTTTAAGGGTCTAAAAAGTCTCTGGGAATTACTTGGAGATGAAAAGAAAAACTTTATCTATGTGGTTGTCTGGCTTGTTTTTATCAGTGTATTGAGTCTGTCGTTTCCTTATTTTCTTAAGCTAATCTTTGACGAGATCCCTAATGTGCTGGCAGAAGCTCGTATCACTAGCTACCTTATTGGGTTGGTTGTTACTATGTTTTCAGTTAAGGTTTTCACACTTATCCTTCATCATTTTATCAAAGAGATTCGGTTCTTAAAGAGTCTTATCAAGTTGGAAAATTTTTGGCCGGTTATGGCCCAGGAGAAGCTGCTTGCTCTTTCTTTGGGCTATCACGAGAAAGAAAACACCGGTAAAAAAATTGCCAAGATAAACAAAGGCTGTGAGAAGATGGTTGATATTATAGCTAACGTTTTTGGCGCTTTTTTGCCGCAGCTTCTTTTCTTCTCAATCAACACTTTTATTGTTTTACTGATAGATTGGAGGTTGGGACTTATCTTTTTTCTTCCCTTTATTCCGGCAGCCATAATTAATTTAAAATGTTATTATCGGTTTGTTCCTGATTGGGAAAAATGGGAAGCAAAAAAGGAAGCATCAACCGGACTTTTCTGTCAGTCGTTAATAAATATCCAGACCGTCCAGAACTTTGTCCAGGAAAAAAAGGAAAAGAGCAACCTCTTTTTTATCCGAAAACAAATGGAAACTCTAGATGTGGATATTAACGTTCAGCTGCAGAAATATTTATTTGCCATTAGTTTGATCCTAAACACTGCTTTTGTTTCAGCAATATTGGTTGGTATCTATTTTGTTTTTAAAGGTCAGAGTACGGTTGGTACGGTGGTTTATCTTATTGTTACAGGTAATGTAACTATTCAGAGTCTGTGGGGATTGATTTCTGTCTATATAAGAGTGATGAGAAACTTAGTGGCCGTGGTGCGAATGAAAGAGTTGATTGATGAAAAAGTTGATATCAAAAATTCTCCCAATGCTCTGATCCCTCAAAGTTTTTGTGGTAATTTTAAGTTTAAGAATGTTGACTTTATCTATCCTAGAAAAGGAAGGCCAGTTTTAGAGAATTTTAATCTTAAGATTAAGCCCAACCAAATGGTGGCATTAGTTGGTAGAAGTGGTGAGGGAAAAACGACTGTGGTTCGACTAATCTGCCGGATGTATGATATTACTAGGGGCTCAATTCTACTTGATGGGCAGGATATTAGAAACCTGGATTTATTCTGGTATCGTAGACTCTTTGCTATTGTCCAGCAGGATGTTGATATTTTTGATACCAGTCTCCTAGATAATGTCACCTATTCGTATCCGGATGCTTCTTCTGAGCAGGTTCAGGAAGCACTTAAAGCAGCTCATTTAAAAATTATTTTTGAAAACAAAGATCGGTTCCCGAATGGGATTCAAACACAGTTAGGAGAGAGAGGGGTAAGGCTTTCCGGTGGGGAGCGACAGAGAGTAGGTATTGCCCGGGCTTATTTGGCACTCCTTAGTGGAGCCAAAGTTCTTATACTAGACGAGGCGACCTCGAGCTTAGATAGTGAAGCGGAAAGAGCTATCCAATGGATGATTAACAAGTTAAGAAAAGAGATGTCTGTTTCAATTATTGCCATTGCTCACAGGCTCTCAACTATTCAAAAAGCTGATGTGATTTATGTTATTGATAGTGGAGTGATTGTTGAACGAGGAAATCACTATCGGCTGATGGTTAAGAAAGGTCTTTATTATAAATGGGTAAAGCTTCAGAAACTTAATTCAAAAGTATAACAATACCCCATCGTTCAAAAACGATGGGGTAATATTTTACCTAAACCCTTGACAAATATTTTAACATATGTTATACTAATATAATAAGAAAAAGAAAGAAATTGCAAAAATACTCTAAAACCCTTGACAAGATTTAAAGAGTATGCTATAATAAAGATAGTTAAAAATAAGGAGAGAGAACATTAAAATAAAAATAGATTAATTTAAGGAGAGAGTAAATTAATCATAATTAATCACGACGTCGTGACTAATTTGTCGAAATTAGTCACATATTATTTAATAAGGAAACAAACGACTCTCTCCAGAGTCGTTTGTTTCATGAGAAACAATGAAATAGAAAAGAGCCAGCTCTCCACCAAGCTTTGCTTGGTGGAGAGAAGCATGGGAGTCTCGAAAGAGTTTCCATCCTCCTAAAGGAAACTCGAGCCATGTGCGGTAGAGACTCTCATACTTCTCTCTAGTTTGTATCCATAAAGATGGAGGAGAGATAACTTACTGAATCTGCGGCTTACACCCTCATTTGGTAAGTTGTTAAAAGAGATTTAAAGAAGAAAGATCGGGAAAAAGTAATATATCTTTGCCCGTTTAAAACTTTCTTCATAAAACTCTTCTTCATCTTTCTGGGTATAAATATAGTTCTTTTTATCAAAAAAATATAAAGAAAGTTCCCATAAGACCTGAACTCGCAAGAGCAGGCGGGGAAAGAAGAAGGAGAAGTGAGATGAACAACATGGTGGACGTGAGGGTCTTAGAGAACATATTGTGTTCTCTAAGAATGGCTTCTGATATACATATTAGAAGCAAGTCGGTTGAGTTGTGGGTTGAGGGAAGAAATTCTCCCTATGTAACTCACCAGACTGTTGAGTGGAAGCAAGACAACAGATGGTGTGATGATTTGAGATTCGATGGGGTTGAAATTGGACACGTGTTCCCTAAGGACCAGAAGGAGTTTCTGTCTATTGGAAACTCTAGGTTTGGTCTGGTTCTAGTAGAAAATGAAGACCAGATTGAAATCAGCGAGGAGATAGAAGTGCGTATAATAAGTGCTTTTATCCCGAGTATGGTAATTCGAGAGTTAATACCAGAGGAAATTCCAGGAAGAGAGGTTTTCCTTAATCCTTTCCTGAATGGGAGATATCTTGTCAAAGTATTTTATTTTGACAAGCGTCTCAAGGATTACGACGAGAACAGAAAGCCTGTGTTTTATCCTATCCAGAAAGAAGAGGAATAGATTTTTCCGGGGCGCCAGTTGATTGCCTCGTTAAGGGTCTCTGTTAAGAGCGGAGGAGGAACCTAAAAATTGGTTGGTGAGATTCCAGTTACCTTTCATGGGTAATTGGAGGACTCGCCCTCACTGTAAAATAAAGAGGATGAAATATTAAAATTATTATTAAATGGAAGGAGGAAGAGTCTAACTCATTGATCTTCCTCCTCCCCTAATCTCCCAAGTTCAGAAGACGCTTCTGGATTTAGGAAATTAGAAAGGATAAAAGATTTAAAAATAAAATAAGGAAAGTCCGCTTTAGCGGATAGGAGGAATGAGATGAAAAGATTAGTAGAATTGGGTGATATTCAATACCTTAAAAAAGGTATTGGAACAACGAGCGGAGGGTATGAAGATTTTTCCGGTACTTCCCGAGTCCTTCATTTTTTGAAGGAGCGTGGGAAAGCAATTCCCTATACTGATTCTTACCAAAGCACTTATGGCGATGAGAATTACTATAAGTGTTGGTTGGTGTATTTTCTCCTCAAAAATGGGAAGAAAATATGTGCGGTAAATACTTACCGATGGCGCGACGCCCATACAGGTGAAAGTGGTAGTGTTAAAGGGAAGAAAATAATGGATTTTCTTTCTTCGGAAAATATAAAGCCTAATGATATAAAACTCATTAGACTAATTGTGAGAAGAGGATAATAGGATAGAGTTTGTAGAACCATTGGCCGGTGCAAGGCCTAAATAAAAATATTGCATCCTCCAGATATGCAGGTACAGTCTGGTTGTACGGAAAACGCCCGCGCTATATCGTAATTCCCAAGGGGTAGATATAGTGTATGAAGCGTTCCTGCGCCTTTTCAAGGCACTGTTCTTTTTCACCCTGGCCGGAGTGCCCTGACCGGCTGCAAAACAGAAGGGCTTGCAATAATTGAGAAGGAAGCTGGGGTGCAACCAACTTCCTTCTCCCCAATCCATATATCTAGAAAGATGGAGGAGAGATAGCTTACTGAATCTGTGGCTTAGACCCTCATTTGGTAGGTTGTTATAAGAGGTTTAAAAGAGAAAGATCGGGAAAAAGTAATATATTTTGCCCGTTTAAAACTTTCTCATAAAGCTCTTCTTCATCTTTCTGGGTATAATAATGGCAGTGTCCGGGCCTGAGACGGTAGCCGGGGATGTCCTTTGGGCGGTACCCGATGGGTACTTGGAGGAGCAACCCCTCCCACTGCCGCCAGCAATAGTTCTTTATTAAAGGAGTAAAAATGCTTGAGAAATTAGGATTTTTCGGTATAGGAATGGGTAGTAATTTTGTGGCTACTGGGCATCCCATTTGGGGGATGTGCACTTTGATGGTAGCCGGGTTGCTATTGAAAGGTTCGGGTATTATTGAGTCGCTGCAGTTGAAAGCGATTGACGACATCAAAAGAATCGGAAGGAGATGACGAGACGATGAGGATGAAAGTCGACCAAGTAGAAGAAAATGAAGCCACAGGCATTAGGGAGTTTTCAGAAGAGAGGATGAGGCGGTTTCTAGAAGAACGGGATATTGTGGTGCTATATGGCTTGATATCCCAAGGTGGAGGTCCAAGAAATACTTGGAACTTCATCAAGAAATGGGCTGGATTTTGGGAGATAGAAATTCCAGTGAATTTTCAGGCAGTGTTCAAAGAAGCTGCTAAAAAGTATCGTCAATGTCAATAAGGAAGAGGTTCTTGAAAAAGAAACTCTTGAACCTCTTCCTTACCAAAACTTTGGAGAACAAAATTTATCTTGTTAATCTTTTAGCAAGATAAATCTTGAGCTTCAAAAGTTCAAGAGCTTGAAAATAAAATAAAAATTTACTTCCTTAACAGGAAAATAGAATTTTGGAGGAGAAAATGAAAAACTATACAGGATCTCGGGATAAAAATGGTATAAAAGTATATAAAGGGGATATACTGCAAGATAAAAAAGCACCTACTAAAGGAATTGATGAGTTTGGAGAAGTGGTACTGAAAGATGGAAAATTTATGTTGAAAATGCCCGCTTTTCCCGCGAGCCTTGGATTCAACTATTTTGATTTGGAAAATTGCATAGATGACTTTGAGGTAATTGGCAACATTGGTAATGCCGAGTTATTATTCCTAATTCGACCCGCAATCTGATTAGTTCCAGAAATGAAATTTTAAAAGGAGTAGAAAAATGACTTTAAAAGACTTAACTATCCAGATGTTTTATAGCTTTGTTGAAAGTATCTGGAAGGAAAATAGCGATGGACTCATCTGGGATGAGTATGAAGAAAAGGAAGCGAAATACTTCTTCTTGGATAACTATGAAGGTATCTTAGAGGAGGTGGCTGGTATACCGGTGAGGCAAGAGATAGTGACCAGGGCCTTGAGAAGAAAAGAAAGGATTCTGAGTAAGATAATTATGGATAACACAAGTATTTTTGTGCAATTAATGCAGTGTTATCCTGTTGAGGAAGCAACAGTAAGATTAGCTGCTTTCTCGGCTCTTGCTGTAATGAGGATAATCAAGGGGATTTGGTTTCAAGAGATGTATGAAAAATTCCCCCCCAAGTTTTTAGTAGGAACTATAGTAGATTTCTCCCTGAATTGAAATGAGGGAAGGAAAAACAAAATTCCTTCCCTCCACCAGGCTGTGAACGTAGTTTTCTCGTCGGATCGGAGAGCGATGCAGTATCTTCTCCGGTCCTAGATCGGAGAGGATAAAAATCTCTCTCCTCTAGCATTACTTTTCGATTCGTACAATAGAGAACTCGTTCGCAGCCTGGTGGAAGATAATTAAACAAGGACAGTCCTTTATTTAAAAGACTGTCCTTGTTTAATTTGCCTCATTTTGCTAATATAAAGCATATGAGGCGAAAACTCATCATATTTTTGTTGATTCTTGGGCTTTTTGTTTTACCTATTGGGGGCACTACTTATGGCGCAACTCTATCTGAACTACTTGAATTGAAACAAAAAGAACTCCAGATGCTTGACGGCCAGATTGAAAAGTATCAGGTAAGCATTGAGGAAAAGCAAAAACAAGCCAAAACTCTTAAGCGAGAATTGGCTATTATTGAAGAAAGAATTGAAAAAATTAAATTACAAATAAAAGAAACAGAAATCTTTATTGAGGAGCTTATACTGGCCATAAAGATAAAGGAGAAGGAAATTGAAGAGAGAGAAATCCAGATGGCCCATCAGAAATTACTGCTTACTGAGTATCTTCAATTGCTTTACGAATACGATCAAGAGTCTCTTTTAGAGGCTCTTCTTAAAGAGGAGAAGCTTTCTAGTTTTTTTGAGCGAGTAAATGGTATAGAAAAGGCTCAAGAGGACTTAGCTGAAGCTCTCCATCGGATAAGTGTCTTAAAACAAGAACTGGAATCACAGAAAGAGGATTTAGAGGGAAAGAAAGATGAACAGTCCAAACTTAAGCTTATGCAGGAACTCCAAAAGGAATCCTTAGAAGAGCAGGAGTATCAAGGGCAAAAACTCCTAATTTTGACTCGCGGCGAAGAAGAAAGATTTCAGAAACTACTTACCCAGATCAAAGAGCTTTATGGTAAGATTTCTTCTCAAATTTTTATGCTTCAGAGTTTGGGCAATCCCATCTCTTTTGATGAAGCAGTAGAGGAGGCAAAGTCTGCCTCAAGTTTGACCGGTGTAAGACCAGCTTTTTTATTGGGGGTACTTAAGGTAGAGTCTAATCTAGGGACAAACATCGGTTCGGGTAATTGGAGGAATGATATGTCCCCCAGCCATTGGAACGTTTTCTTCGAAATTTGTAAAGAACTTAATCTTGATCCTTCCTCAATGCCGGTGTCTAAAAAACCCACCTACTATCAAGGGTGGGGTGGGGCTATGGGTCCAGCCCAGTTTATGCCTAAAACCTGGCAGGGCTATAAAAAGAAGGTGGCAAAATTAACAGGTGATTCACCGGCTAATCCTTGGGAGTTAAGAGATGCTATGGTGGCTATGGCTTTAAAGCTTGGTGATGTGCGGGGGGTATTAGAAAAAGAAAGAAATGCGGAATACAAAGCAGCCGGGCTTTATTTTGCTGGAAGCAACTGGAGGCGTTTCACCTGGTATTCAGACCAAGTAATGTGGTATGCGGATATGTATGAGGAAATACTATAGAAACCTTAAACTTTAAACCTTAGACTTCAAACTACTTAGTTTTTATTTTAATTTTTCTTTTAAAGTCTTAACTATCTTTTCTATATCTCCATCCATAAAATCTTCAAGGTTTTTCCAACTTTTTTTAAGGCGATGGTCGGTGATTCTGTCTTGGGGAAAGTTGTAGGTTCTTATTTTTTCACTGCGGAAGGCCTTGCCAATTTGAGAACGTCTTAAAGTAGCTCGTTTTTTCTCTTCGTTTTTTATTTTTTTTGCCAGCAGTCTTGCCTTTAGAATTTTTAGAGCTTTTGCTTTATTTTTATGCTGGGAACGTTCTTCTTGGCAGGAGACCACCAAGCCAGTCGATAGGTGGGTTAAACGTATAGCTGAATCGGTAACGTTTAGGTGCTGCCCACCCGGCCCAGAAGATCTAAATGTTTCTATCTTTATGTCTTTTGGGTCTATTTTAATGTCTATTTCTCTGGGTTGAGGAAGGACCGCAACACTTGCTGTTGAGGTATGGATTCTGCCTGATTTTTCTGTTTGAGGGATTCTTTGGACCCGATGAACACCACTTTCATATTTTAAGTCCTCCCATGCCCCAACACCTTCTATTTCAAAAATTATTTCTTTGTATCCACCAATACCGGTTTTGCTTGAGTTTAGGGTTTCTACACTCCAGCCTTGATTTTCTGCAAAGCGCTTATACATTCTAAGTAGATCTCCAGCAAATAATGCCGCTTCTTCTCCGCCAACACCAGCTCTAATTTCTATGATGATGTTTTTAAAATTCTCTTTGGGGCTGTCTTTTTCTTGAAGAAGCTTTTTAAGCTTTTCCTCGAGTGTTTCTTTTTCTTCTTTAAGGCTTTGAAATTCTTCTAGAGCAAGGGTGACTAATTCTTGATTATCTTCTTCTTTTATAATCTCCTTATTTTCAGCAATATTTTTATTGATATTTTCAATATCTGAAGCCAGATTCACTATTTCTTTTAACTCGGTGTGTTTTCTGGAAAGCTCTTGGAATTTTTTTAAATTAGAAAATACCTCAGGTTTACTGAGTTTGTCGGATATTTTTTCATATTCTTTTTGAATGGATTTAAGATCCATTATTTCTTCTTTTTAGCTTTCTTTCTAGCTTTCTTTTTTGCCTTGAGCTCTTTTTTCTTCTCCATCATCTTTTCAAACCTTTCTACTCTTCCTCTAGTATCAACAATTTTTGACTTGCCAGTATAAAAAGGATGACAGGCGCTGCAAATTTCAACAGAAATCTCTGGCTTTGTCGAGCGGGTCTTAAAGGTGTTGCCGCAAGCACACTTGACGGTAGCTGGACCGTATTTTGGATGAATTTTAGGTTTCATATACTGATATTATACTAGATAAGATATTTTTGTAAAGCAAAAAGCCTCCAATATTATCTTTATATTTTGGAGGCTTTGTTGAGGGTTAGCTCAAGCCATTTAGCAATTCCGACCAACATTTTAATTCTTGCAATATAACCGTCTAATTTTCCTCCTTTGATAAACCACAAATCTATCTTTACTACTTGGCGGTTATATTTGTTTAACACCTTTATTTCCGTTAAATAAACTAAACAATCAATATTGTCGATAATCACATTTTCTTTGGATACTACTTTTATTAAGAGTTTGTAAGTTTCTCCATCACTACGAACTTCAATCTCTTCTTCCATTCCTATTTTTAACTGATGTTTTTTTAAATACTGAATTCCAGTCATTATTCCCTGGAATCTCACTTCTTTTTCTTTGCCTTTGTTGGTTACGATAACTCTTGAACTTTCTGTTTCTTCTTTTTCGTTAAAACTAAGATAAATGGCTATCTCCACTTCTTGAGTGGTTCTGCCTTTTATTGTTATTTTCTGGACCCCATTTTCTCTGTCAATTTGTTCTTGGTATTTGACAGTATTCTCGACTTCGTAATAAGACTTGTAAAAGAATAAGAAACTAAAGTATTCTTTGGAATTGTAATAGAGGCAAGCTTCTTCTTTAAATTCTGGAGTTTCTACTCCTGAGGCGAGAACAGAATTTAGGCCAAGTAAAATAGTAGTTGACATCAGCAAAATTAGAATTATTACTTTAACAGATTTCATTAACTTCTCCTTTTGTAAAAGAACTATGCAATAAGTTTAACAAATATTTTAGAAATAGTCAACCGTGATAATTCGCTCGTGGTGGATTAATTGCTTGATTTATTTATTTTTAAGTGTTATCATACTTCGTAGTAGATTTAAAAATATATCAAAAAACATATGTCAAAAGAAATAAACATGATGAAAATGCTTAAGGCTGGAGTTCATTTTGGACACAAAAAATCAAAGCTAAATCCAAAAATGAAACCTTTTGTTTTTGGTCTTCAGGGTGGAGTCCATATTATTGATCTAACCAAAACTGAAGAGTTGCTAAAGAAAGCTTTAGGCTTTATAAAGGAAGAGGTCTCTAAGGGAGGAGTAATTCTTCTTATTGGTACTGCTTGTCAAGCAAAAGAAGCTCTGGCAGAAGCAGCTCTTGAATGCGGCATGCCTCACATAAACAATAGATGGGTAGGTGGAACCTTTACTAATTTTAAAGAAATCCTGAAGAGCATTAATAACCTTAGGGAGCTGGAAACAAAGAAAAAATCAGGCGATTTTCAAAAATACACCAAGAAGGAGGGGTTAGTTTTTGATGAAGAGATTGAGAGGTTAAATAAACTTATTGGCGGAATTAAAGAAATGAGAAGTTTGCCTCAGGCCATATTTTTAGTAAGTGTTAATCAAGATGAGTTAGCCGCAAAAGAGGCGAAGAAAGTGGGTGTTCCTGTTATTGCTTTAGTTGACACAGACACAGATCCCACCTTAGTGGATTGGCCCATACCAGCTAACGATGATGCAGTTTCATCTATTAGGATGATGGTGGGATTGATAGCCGATGCTATTAATAAAGCAAAGAAGCAAATAAAAACATGATAAATGCTGAACAAGTAAAACTTTTAAGAGAAGAAACAGATCTTTCTGTTATAGAGTGTAAAAAGGCATTGGAAAAAGCGGACGGAGATTTTAAAAAGGCAAAAAAATACCTTTCAAGGGCTGTTCAAAATTCAGTCAAAAAGAGATCTTCGCGCCAAACGCATCAAGGTATAGTTGAAGCTTATGTCCATAGTAATAAAAAAGTAGGTGCGATGATTAAACTTTATTGCGAGACGGACTTTGTGGCGAAGTCAAAAGAGTTTAAAGATTTAGCCCATGATTTAGCAATGCAGGTAGTGGCTGCTAACCCTTCTTATCTTAAAGGGGAGGATATTTCTTCGAAATGGATAAGGGAGGAGAAAAAGGCTTTAAGAGAGGAAGCTCAAAAGAGCGGAAAGCCGAAAGACATTATTGAAAAGATTGTTGAGGGCAAGATTCAAAAGCAAATTCAAGAAATTTGCCTTTATACTCAACCCTTTATTAAGAATCCCGAGCAGACTGTTGAGGATTACATAAAAGAAAAAATTGCTAAATTTGGAGAGAATATTAAAGTAGGGGAATTTGTCAGGTTTGAAATATAGTATGGAAATAATTAAAATTAAAGTTTTTCCGTGGCAAGAGCCCCGAGACTTTCTCGGCGGCGATTTAGATTTTAAAAAGGGAGATCTTGTGGTTGTGGAGATTGATTCTATCTGCGAGGTGGGTGAAGTTAAATCTGTGTTATCTCAGACAGGTACTAATTTTAATGAAGATAAAAGTTATAAAATTATCAGGAAAGCAACGTCTAAAGACAAAGCTATTGTTGCGAGGTATAATAAAAAAGTAAAAGATGCTGCGGGGTTTTTCAGAAAAAGGTTAGAAGCTCTTGGTTTGGTGATGAAACTGGCTGGGATTCAATTTAGTCTTGATGGTTCTCGGGCCACCTTTGCTTTTACTGCTGAAGGCAAGGTTGATTTTCGCCAGTTGGTAAAAGACCTATCAAGGCACTTCCAGAAGTCGGTAAGGCTTGAGCAGATTGGTTCAAGAGATGAGGTGCGCTTCTTTAAAGAGGAATACGGTATTTGTGGTAGACCGCTTTGTTGTTTAAAATTTAAAGGTGCTCTAGGAAGTATTTCTACAGACATGGCCAAGATCCAACAGATGTACCATCGAGGAAGTGAGCGAATTTCAGGGGTATGTGGTCGGCTTAAATGCTGTTTGGCTTTCGAGGTCGAAGAATACCGCCGGCTTCTTAAGAACATGCCCGAAGTGGGAGAGCGAGTGGTGACTCCAAAAGGAGAGGGAAAGGTAGTCAATCTTTTGGTCTTGAGCCAAAAAGTTGAGGTAGAATTAAAAGGAGGAGTAAGAACAAAAGTTCCCGTAAAAGATATAAAGAACTTGGGCTAATGTATAATTTCTTTCCACAATTTATTATTGTTCTTGCTATTTCCGCAATTTTGGTGATAATTATTCGGAAACTCCCGGCTTTGAGTAGACAAGAACAGGTTCCAAAAAAAGAAGAAGTTTCTTTTAGGGGGCGATGGGAATTTCTCGAACGGGGATTAAATTACTCTATAAAAGAGCTGGGAAGAAATATAGAAGTTTTGAAACAGAAAAAATATTTTAAGGGATTTTGGGAATTTTTAGAGAAGTTTTTAAGAAGAATAAGAGTTCTTTTTCTAAAAATAGATAATAGGATAAGCGGGTGGATAGAGAGGTTAAAAAAAGCTCAAGATATGGCGGAAGAAAAAAAGTGGATTAAAATTATTATTAGTGACCCCCGAAACATAGAGGCTTATAAAAATTTGGGAGAATTTTATTTCCAACGCAGGGCTTACGGAAAGGCAGAAGAGTCTTTCAAAAAAGTTCTTGCTCTTAATCCTCATAATGAAGAGGCAACGAAAAGGTTGAAAGAATTAAAAACTCTAAAAGAACAGTCGCCGATGTAGCTCAGTGGTAGAGCAACTGTTTTGTAAACAGTAGGTCGTCGGTTCGAGTCCGACCGTCGGCTCCAGTTGAATATGGGTGGATGGCAGAGCGGTCAAATGCTCCAGTCTGTAAAACTGGCGCCTTCGGGCTACGGAGGTTCGAATCCTCCTCCACCCACCATGCCCAGATAGCTCAGATGGTTAGAGCACTTCATTGGTAATGAAGAGGTCGGCGGTTCGATCCCGCCTCTGGGCTCCAGACTTATGCCAAGAAGAAGAAAAAAAAGCGCTAGGGGAATATTTTTTAGTCTTGTCTTAGGAATAATTATTGGAGTGATTGGTTTTTATTTGTGGAGAAATTATCAACCCCAAATGAAAATTCCTCTTATTCGAAATAAAATAGAGGAGATTATAGGTAGTCAAACCCAAAAAGAACCACCAAAAGATAAGATCCAAGATTCCCAAAAAGAGACTTCTGGTCTAGAAATCAGCCGCCACGAGATAATGGAATACATTACTAAAAATATTTCTGTTCTTTCTCCAGAAAAAGCGGTTTTAGGAGGAAGGTGGGGGGTGATAAACTTTTGGTTTGCCGATAATATCAGTTTCTACGTAGACTATGAAGATGGTCATATTCTACGACGGCTATTAATAAACATCGAAGGAACTACAGAGAGTCCTAAATATAAAATCATTGGCTTTTTTGAACCGGGCGATGACGATTGGATTTTGAAGGAAGGAGAAAATACGATTTCTGAAAAAACCTTGGATTTATACGATTGGGATAAGGAAGAGGAAAAATGGGCGAAAATTAACTAATTAACTAATAAACTAATAACGTGCCTCAGAAAACTTTAATAAAACTAAAATGCTCCAAGTGCAATCGGATAAATTATTATTCTCGTCGGAACAAAAAAGATGGGGGTAAAAAGCTGGAGCTCAAAAAATTCTGCAAATGGTGCCGGAAGCATATTTTGCATAAGGAAACAAAATAGCAGATAATATATGTTACTGAGGGGGTGTAGTTAAATGGTATAACGGTGGTCTCCAAAACCACGGTCGGGGGTTCGATTCCCTCCACCCCTGCCA
>SDBT01003939.1_pt1 | contig 25452 bp, 21 predicted proteins | sample 2277101 | NCBI WGS metagenome assembly SDBT01 (sample SAMN10404973, study PRJNA504765) | marine sediment metagenome | isolation source: marine sediment core GS10_PC15, 103 cmbsf | place: Arctic Ocean: Southern Knipovich Ridge | collected 2010 | reverse complement strand
CGGGAATGTCCCCACTAGCCATACAAGTCCGCCGCTGGCTCTCGCTGCCATGAATACAGATGTTGGACCCACAAATCGCCCCTCTGCCTTCCCTTTTTCAAGTTTATGGAGATTTTCAGCATTCCTCCTTCTTGCGAGTTCATGTTCAACAGAGAATTCTCGTACGAATTCACCGTCAAATGTGTATTCCCTAATCACATTGAAAAAAGTGTATACCTGCCAGATCTCTGAGCCCACTGTGACTACATCTGATATACAAAAGAATCCTGCTAGTGGCGTAAAGTTACCAACACTGAGTGCAGGAGATGTATCCCACAAGACATCACCACTTCGAGACACCTTCAGCAGGCTTCCTCTTTCACTCGTGGGATTTGTTGATATCACAAGATTGCCATCAGCAAGAACGTCGAATCCATGCACCACGGCAGGCGGCTGAAAGGAACTGACATACTTCAAGTCCGAATCCAACAGCGTGAACCTCGAGTTGGAGGCAATCCAAACACCCTTTGTCAAGGGATCGCTTCTGATGGGGCCAGGATTGATGAACTCGCCTGGGCCTTGACCGTACTCGCCCACAGTCCCTCGGAATGTCCCATCTAGCCCGTAGACCAAAGCAAGATTTCTGCGACTGTCAGTTACAACGACCAGGGAGTCTACCAATTCGAACCGTCTGGGAGTCCAGAGGTAGTTAGTAGTATCTACCGCAGTCTCAGCGGGGAAGGTCGACTGAATTTGGAGGTCTTGAGATTTGAGAGAGGGATGATTGCTGCTGCAAGAAGTGCTATACAGTGCCACGCCCAATAAGAGAACCTCAACCAACGGTAGTCGCCGCAATACGTTGAGCGTGCTCCTGACCCCTCGTTTGCATGACTCTGGCGAGAAACAGTTCTCTTTGCTGGGAGGCAGTACACATGTATAACTGTTGATCGACAAGCCCTTATGCGACTCCGAAGAATCCATTCCGCTCCCTCCCTCTAACTATGAATATCTGGTTCTATCTATTGGGCTGATCCAGACTGATCTGATTGGGTCGCAAGTTGGACACAGCAGGAATAGAAACCGACATATCATTGGCGTATCTCCGATTATTACCAGCTTCATTCTTCCTCTTGCTGAGTCTGTATTAGCTGATAAACACCACGTTCAACTCTGACTACATCCGGCTGTTCTGCTAATCGCACAAGTGCGGTGCGAACTGTAGCATCCTTGATATCATCCAACCCGCATTCACGAAGTACTTCCATGATTGCAGCAACATCCATCGGTCTTGCCGAATCTCTCAGAATTGTTCGAACCATAGAGATTACAGGGAGATTCCTGATTCCTCTTTTTAGTGTGAGCTTGAATGGTCGATATGGTTGTTCATCACCAACCAATAGGTTGATGGCATCAATAGAATCCTGAATGTGTGCAATTTCCTCTCTCAGCTGAGACATCTCAGTGAGTAATCGCTCCAGTTTCAATTCAAGTGGTTCCCTTTCCTTTCGAAGTATTTCCTTTGCAGAAAGATCCATCCTAGTTCCCTTAGATTATGCATGGTATCAGTATCATGTAATATGACATTATGTCATATATTGTTGTGTCGTCAAGCGAAATTTTATCGTGATGGTTTGCAGAAACGGACTAATAATCTGTTTCAAGTACCCCAAAAAGCCATATAAAATATAGGTCTTCTAACAAAACAGACAAAATCGGACTATCAGTCCTCTGCTTCCCATAAAAGCACCCAATGGATACCTGAAGCACCTACATCATTATATATAATCGGTCGATTTACGAACACTCGTCGCCCCTCCTGGCGAATTCCTACGCAATCTGTGCGAAAAATGCACTTGCTACCCTGCTACGAAAGACATCATCCGATTGGAAATCAACAAGTTATACGTGTCAACATGCATGGTCAAAAGGGGTTAGAAGAACCGCTGCTACAGTTTGACATTGTCATGAGTTCATTCCTGTGTATCACAGTGAGGCTGATATACTGCAAGTAATTGTTGGTATATATTCTATCAGGGAACCAGCTATACAGAGTTAGAGTTGTGCTAGGACAACGAGCCACTATTCAGGAGTATCGGGAGTCATATCGCAGGGAGTGTTGAGATGTCTGGTGACTATGAATCACGTATAAAATCAGTATTGGCGGGAAACTCCCCTGATCTCTTTAAGATCTCCTCGGCAATTGGCGATATCCTAGACCAGACGAAAGGCACTGAGGCAGACATTGAGAGTCGACTTATTCCAATCAGGATGTGCCTCGACTTACATGATGTTGGAGACGTTAGTAAGGAATTGAAGGGCTACGGTCCACGATTCCAGATTCCCAATGAGGACGGAACTGTTTCGATCTACCCTCACCCTGAGAAGTTCACTGAAGACATAATCAAGAGTGCAAGCGAACAGGTGGGTGAGATTGAGAATCATTTCATTCGAGCACGCATCCTGGATGTGATTTGGTGTATTACATCGGAGTTTGACTTCGCTCGTAGATCTCTTGAGGAATACGATCGAGCATTGTGTGCGCCCAAGGACTTGGAGACACTCCTTCATGCAGGTAGGGCCGCAGGCCGGATGTATAGACTCGCAACTCTCCTAAATCAGGACGAGAGCCGAGTGAAGGCAGTGAACCTTCTTTTGGATATCGCAGAGGAAGGGCTGAATACCGATGGGATTGGGATAGTGCTTCGCCCCATCAATTCGCTGATAAATCAGGGGAAGCGCCTATCGGATGAACAGGCAGCTCGGACAATTGAGATTCTTCAGAAGGGCCTTAGAAAAGAGGTAGACGAGGGCGACCCTTTTGGGCAGACCGACTACTTGGAAGCCACGGCGGGTCTTCGGAAACTTCAGGGTGAGTCGGAAGAATCTGAGGTATCCATGAGAGAGGTTGCAGAATCTCTCGAGAAGCGTGCTGCGATTGATCCTCCACCTAGCCCACTGATACGGACAGCTTGGCTAGAAGATGCACTAGAGATCTACCGGAAGATCAACGACCAGGAAAATGTATCACGCCTTCAGCGCATGATTCAGGATATTGGCCCGGAGGTGGTTGCAAACCTATCCACGATTTCCACTCCCTTTGAGATTCCTCGAGAACTCATCGACACTTTGGAGGAACAAGTACGCTCTTTCGAATCTGTCGAGATCGCGATTCGCGAGGTAGTCGCGGGTATAGACGCACTTCCAATGTATGAGGAGGCATTACGTGTGGCCGCAGAAAGCCGGGCCGATCATCCACTCCTGAGCTTGCTCAACAAAACCCTTGTCGATGAGAAGGGGCCAATTGCACATATCGATGATGAAAACCGTGAGAAGTACGATGCCTATCAACAAATGGACATCTTCTTGAAGGTGAATCTCCTCACACAGATTGAACCATCATTTCGTGCACTAGAAGACCTAGAGATGGGGACTTCGGATGCCCTAGGTGTCTTCCATGAAGAGGGGGTTTTACTCTCTGAGGAGACGATTCAATTCATCTCCGCAGGAGTCTCAGAGTACTTTCATGGACACTTCACGGCAGCGTGTACTCTGCTGCTCCTGGCCATTGAACCCGTACTGAGGGATTTGGTGGAACGATTCTCTGCTCTTCCGACAATTACCTACAAGAAGGGTTATTACAGCTCAATTACTCTCGGAAGAACGCTCAACCTCATTTCGCGTCATCCAGCGTTGTTAGAGGCATTTGACAAGCAAGTCATCGACTTCTTGCAGTGGTTTGTGGGTGACCCGCTTGGAGCGAACTATAGAAACCGAATTGCTCATGGCCTAATGAATGTTGAATCGCTAGGTCAACCTCTCGCAGCCTTTCTAGTATGGCTTCACTGGAATCTCGCCCAATACCGGATTCGATCGGTATAGTATGCTAGTGAAACGAATGCGCGTTTTAGTTGACATGTATTGCTCACAATTTTCCGCACACTTTACGCACACAGTAGTTGATTGGAGTATTTTGATTCAGCTCGCATTGACTTGAAATATATGAAAGTCGTGTATTTTATTGATTTACAGGAAGTTACTGGACCACCTTATGGTTTTTCGAGACCGTCACGTTCAACCAGCTCCGCCACCCCTCCGAAAAACCAGAAGGTAAAAGTGCATGAGTTGGACCGCAGGCTCAAGGTCTATATCAGTGAGATTCTATCTGTAGATCCTCCCGGAAATGTCTTGTAGTGTCTGTAATCACCTGTAATCACTTTAGAAAACAGGTTCACTCATGGTATACTGTTACTCACGTGGGGTCAGCCGCCCGACTTCAGGAGAGCCATACCATGCATTCCAGGAAAATGTTCGGGGTGGTGGGAGTCCTGGTAATTGCCATTTCTCTCAGCATCTCAGCCTGTTCGACCGAGCCCTCAGGTACCGGTACCCTTCAACTCATACTGGTTGACAAACCTGCTCCCATCGAGGGCATCGAAGCGATCGACATCGTCTTTTCCTTCATCAGTGTCCACGCCTCTGCTGATGCCGACTCTGGAAACGCAGGCTGGATCATCGTGATGGACGATCAGACCAGTGAAGAGGATCGTACTTTCAATCTTCTCGAATACGTGAACGGTACTTCGGCAATCCTGGGAGAAGCCGAGCTTGAAGAAGGGCACTACACGCAGCTGCGTATCGGGATCCAGTCGGCCTCGATAACCATCAACGGCACCACCTCCGATCTCACGATCCCCAGTGGATCGAAGTCGGGTCTCAAGCTGACGGGTGGATTCAATATCGATCCGAGTGTAATCACCGAATTGACAATCGATTTCGATGCCGGAGAATCGGTGAGGGAGAATCCTCCTGGAAGCGGCCGGTACAAGCTGCAGCCCACGATCCGGATGATCGAGACGATTCTATCGGGAACGATCTCAGGTACCGTCACACCTGATACGCTCCGTACATTGATAACCGCGTTCGAGGCGGGAACGACCACAGTCGTAACCTCGACCTATTCCGACACTCTGACCGGTGAATACGTGCTCCAGGCTCTGCTTGAAGGTACTTACGACCTGGAGGCTGCAGCTGGAGGGTTCGATCCGGCCACTGAAGCAGGTGTCTCCGTTGTCGCGGGCCAGGACAATCCAGACCACGATTTCACTCTCACTGAGTCGAGTGGTGGCGGCGGTGGCCTTCAATAAACCATAGATCGTCAGCAGTCAGTCCCGCAGAGCGGGAGCAGGAGGGCCGGATCTACCGATCCGGCCCGTTCTGTCTCTGCCTGCTCAGAAGATGGACAGGAGGAAAGTGAGCGAAGGTATCCGCACCAGACGCGTCTCCCGCCCTACGGTAGTCTTCGTGACCTCCGAGGCGGTCCCGTTCGCCAAGACAGGCGGTCTGGCCGATGTGACCGGGGCGCTCATCAAGGAACTGGCCGGGATCGGCTGCCGGACCATCCTCATCCTCCCGAAATACCAGAGTATTCCTGAAGACCTGATCAGACCGACCGACTTGAGTATCGAAGTACCGGTCGGCAGGAGTCCCGTGACCGCCCGGATATGGGAAGGCAGGAAGCCAGGCAATACCTCCGTCTACCTGCTCGACATCCCACCGTTCTTCGACCGCGGATCACTCTACGGCGAGAAGGGTCTCGATTATCCTGACAACCTGGCTCGTTTCGCGGCTCTGAACCGGGGGGCGCTGGAGCTGATGAAGAAGCTGCGGATCCGCCCCCATATCATCCATGTTCACGACTGGCAGACCTCGCTCATCCCGCTCTATCTGAAGAGTCTCTACCGGCGGGATCCCTTCTTCGAGCGGACCCGTTCGGTTCTGACGATTCACAACCTCTCGTATCAGGGACGGTTCAACCCTGAAGACATGCGGTTCACGGGACTGCCGAAGAACTACCTCTCACCCCGGTATTTCGAATACTTCGGTGAGATTCGTCTGCTGAAGGGGGGGATCGTCTCGGCCGACTGGATCACCACCGTCTCACCGACGTATGAGGATGAGATCCAGACCGAGGAGTTCGGATGCGGGATCGACGGCGTCATCAGAACACGGGCACAGAACCTGACAGGGATCCTGAACGGTATCGACATGAAGGAGTGGGACCCGTCACGCGATCCCTTCATCTCATCCCGGTACAGTGTTGAGAACCTCCAGGGAAAGAACCGCTGCAAGCGGGCCCTTCTCAAGGAGATGGGGCTGCCGCTCGACACCCGACGCCCCCTGATCTGCCTCCTCAGCCGGCTGGTGGAACAGAAGGGAATCATCCAGGCGATCGAAGCGATGCCTTACCTGCTCGAAGCGGGAGCCAACTGGGTCGTTCTGGGTGAGGGGGATCCGTCGTACGAGCTGGAGATGGCCCGACTCGCCACCAGTCATCCCGATCGGATAGCGATCCGGATCGGTTACGACAATCCTCTGGCCCATCGGATCGTGGCCGGCAGTGATTACCTGCTCATGCCCTCCATCTTCGAGCCGTGCGGCCTCAGCCAGATCTATGCCATGCGTTACGGGACGATACCGGTGGTCCGGGGGGTGGGAGGACTCATTGACACCGTCACCGATCTCACGAAGGACCCGGAGAACGGGACCGGCTTCGTCTTTCACAACACCACTCCACAGGCCCTGATGTCAGCGGTGCATCGTGCCTTCTCTGTCTATCGCCAGCCTAAGATCTGGCCCGAGCTGCGCCGGCGGATCATGGCACAGGATTTCTCATGGCGACAGTCGGCGCTTGAATATCTGGAGATCTACCGGAAAATCCTTGCGAGACCGGGGACTCCGATTCGTCGCGCTCGATAATTATGTCCATCTCATAAGAAGGAGGGTGCGGCGCAGGTCGTCCCGATTCTATCGAAACCAAAATGGCGTTGTTGCGCGAAACTGCCGATCCTACACTAGTGTCATGTCAGGTGACAAACGTCGGCACCGAGAGTGATGCCGGGCCCGGCCTGCAAGGCGCGGCGACGAGGCATAGCGGTGGCTATGGCGAGGAGACGGAACACAGTCGGTCGGGATTCGGCGCCGCTCGAATGCGACGGTTGTCGCGTGACAGGGCACTACGCGCCATGCTCTGCATCAGGTCACATCTGCTGAAGTTTGCTTTGAAGGCTCGAACTGCACTCCTCCTTTGTACTCTTTTATCCTTCACCAGTGGAAGCGTTCTGTCTCAGGATCAACCTGTGACAATGGGTACCCGGGATTATGCCCGCGGTCGCGTGATCGTGCGTCTCGGTCCATCACCGCTGACTGCCCGCGTACAGCAGGAACGGTTCACAACTGATCTCGCAAATACGATAGCCTCACAACTCTCAGGTTCTTCAGCCCGATCTCTTTTTCCACTGGAAGGCCCAACAGCTATTCAGCTTCAGCGATCCAGAGATTTGATGGGACCCCTGTCTCTGTTACCCGTGGAATCTGAGGCTGCCACTCGGAGTCGTCGCAACCGTTTCGGCCTGGATCGCTGGATTGTGCTGGAGCTTACCGAAGGGGAAACAGTTGACGAGGCAATGGATCGCCTTCGTGCACATCAGCTCGTAGAGTTTGTGGAGCCTGATTTTTCAGGTAGAGGCACCGGAGTGAGGATCGCTGAATATGTTCTTCCGGGATTCATGCCCAATGATCCGCGTTTCGGCAACCAGTGGTACCTGAACAATGTCAATGATGCAGACATCGATATGCCCGAGGCGTGGGATATCCAGAGATCAGCATCCTCTGTACCAGTGGCAGTTATGGATACTGGTGCCGACCTCGATCATCCCGACCTCGCTGCCGGGCTCGTCCCCGGATGGGATTTTGTGAACGATGATGCCGATCCTTCAGATGACGAAGGGCATGGCACCAATGTAGCAGGATTGATAGGAGCAACAGGCGGCAACGGCCTGGGAATTGCGGGAGTGGCATACGAGACCATAATCGTTCCGGTCAAGGTCCTCGATAATACCCAGGTAGGTTACTACAGCTGGTGGGCTTCCGGTTTCCACTATGCTGCAGATCTGGGAGTCAGGGTCATCAATCTGTCTGCCGGAGGGGTGAACCATTCTGAGGCCCTGCACGCAGCGGTTCAGTATGCCCATGACAGGGGAATCGTCATCTGTGCTGCGATGATGAACTTCAACAGTGATGTACCCTACTATCCCGCGGCGTACTCAGAAACTGTTGCTGTGGGAGCTACAGATCGTCAGGATCAGAGAGCGGATCCGTTCATCTGGGGTGGAGGGTCCTCATATGGTGACCACATCGACCTGGTTGCACCAGGAGACGGGCTGGTTTCAACCTATCTGAACGGTGGTTATGCCAGTTATGCCGGAACATCACAGGCGGCTCCACTGGTGGCAGGTGTTGCAGCATTGATGATCCAGATCGATGTGACACTGACTCCTGAATCGCTTATTACGATTCTGCATGAAACTGCCGATGATCAGGTGGGTCGTCCTGTTGAGGATATTCCTGGCTTCGATATATACCATGGTCACGGCCGCCTGAATGCGGCCGCGGCGCTTGCAGCAGCTGCTGCCGGGTACAATCCTCCTGTTGCTTTCGAGACGTATCCTCCCCGACCCAATCCGAGCAGTGGTCCGGTCAGGTTCGTATACGATCTGGCTGAACCTGCTACCGTAACTCTCAGGATCTTCGATGTGAGAGGCCGGCTGGTAGCTGCTGTTCTTGAGGGGGTTTCACGATCATCAGGTACTCATGTCGAAACCTGGTTTGGAATGAGTCTGGACGGGAATCAGGTTCCTTCCGGTATGTATCTATTCGAACTGGTTGCAGGATCCAACAGAGTCACAGGCAAACTTATCCGGCTGCGGTAAGTATTAATCGAGGGCTTCCAGATTGGGCCGGACATGCCGCTCGAAGATCGCGGCTCCGTTGCCCCGCTCGGGATCGTTGCTCACCGCTTCCTTCAGGATCGACAGGAACCCTTCCTCAAGATCGACACCCGCCTGTGCCCGCGCGATCTGGATGACCCGTCCCGCATACTGGAGGATCTGTACCGTCTCGATGTCCCCGGGATCGTCGAAGAACCAGCCGCAACTGGTGTACATCAGCATTGCGTGACGCTGGAGTTCGAGGAGCGGCAGAACTCTCCGGGCCTCCTCCCGGGTGACTCCCGGGTGTGACTGCTCATCCAGGAACCGGGTGATCATCTCCTCCGAGGAGTCGAGGATGACATCGATATACGAGTCGCGGGCCCGCCATGGATCCGTGAGGTACCCCTCCGCCTCCCGCTCGAACAGATCGGCGGCTGAATCCCTCAGCCAGTCAAGCGCCTCCCGCAGAGACACCCGCCAGGCCTGACTTCCCTCGGGCAACCGCCCCCCGGCACAGCCGCAGTCGGAACGCCAGCGTTCCACACCGTGCGGACAGCTCCAGGAGGTGTCCTCCATGATCCGCGCTTCATGCGTCGGCGGAAACCGATCAAGGAACTCCGCGTAGATCGTCAGTTCGGAGTCCCCGCTGCTCTCGATCCGGTCGAGGGCCCAGGCGAGGCTCTTCTCACCTCCCTGTACGTGATGTCCGAACGTCTCTCCATCGGTCGCGAAGTGGATGAGTCGCGGCCGGTCGGGATCGGGATCGAGACCGCCGTTTCCGAGCAATCGTTTCACGAACGCCTCGCGGTCGTTGAGGAGTCCGCCGAAGGAAACCGCCTTTGCGATATCGTCATCGTAAAAGAAGACGGAGATCTCACGGCCCGAAGGGAGCCTGACAAGATACGGCATGGTGGTGTCGAGCGGCTCCGACCGGGCAAAACCGTCAGCAGCCTTCTCTTTTTCCGCCTGCTCCACTTCCGCCTGCTCTTCTTCCCTCAGCCATGTCCATTCGGTACCACCGATCGGCCGGACGGCCTCGGCCTGGTGGGGCGCCAGGATCGTGAACCTGATGCCCTGTGCCGCCATCGATTCGAGGCTTCCGGTATCCACCGCTGTCTCGGGCAGCCAGAACCCTTCCGGATCGCGGCTGAACCGATACCTGAAGTCTCCGATTCCCCAGAGAATCTGGGTCATCCTGTCACGGCTGTCGGCCAGAGGATGGATCAGGTGATTGTAGCCCTGGGCGAGCGCGGGCCCGTGGCCGGAGAAACGTTCCATTCCGAGCCGGTCTGCCTCATTGATGGCCTCCAGGATGTCGGGGCGGGATCGTTCGAGCCATGAGAGGAGGGTCGGGCCGGCGTCAAAACTGATCCGGGAGTAGTTGTTGAGGGTGGCCGGAGTCTCCCCGCCTCCCTCCTTCTCGATCGGCGCGGCCGCGTTGGGAGCGTAGCATTCCTCGGCGATCCGCTCGTTCCAGTCGTGCCAGGGGGCGGCCGACGGCTGCTGTTCGATCTCCCCCAGCCATGGGTTCTCCCGCGGCGGTTGATAGAAATGCCCATGGATGCAGACGTACCGCCCCATCAGATATACCTGTCCATCAGCGGAGGAAGCAGATCGAGCGGGGAGCCAGAGGGACCCGGATGGTGAAGGGGAATGATCCGGACGGCTCAGGTGCTGCTTCGAAAGAGGGTGAGTTATTCTTCTGCCTATCGTCCCTGTTGCTATCCGTCTCTCTGTTCCTGTCGCCACCTCCATAGCCACCCCCGAACCGGGCGGCGTCACTGTGGAGGAGCTCCACCCACTCACCCTCGTGCGGCACCCCGACCAGGTATTCCTCGTGCCGCCGGTCGGAGAAATTACAGACCACCGCGACCGGCGCCACCCCCTCGCCCCCACTGCGCAGGAAGGCCAGCACGCACCGCTGGGAGTCGTCGGCGGTGATCCACTCGAACCCGGCGGGTTCACAATCGAGCCGGTGCAGGGCCGGCTCTTCCCGGTAGAGCCGATTCAGGGCTGCAACCCACATCTGTATGCCGGCATGCGGAGCCTTGTCGAGGAGCTCCCAGTGGAGCGGAAGGTCGTGATTCCACTCCCCTTCCTGGGCGAACTCACCTCCCATGAAGAGCAGTTTCTTGCCGTGCAGGGCGTACTGATAACCGAGCAGCAGACGCAGATCGGCGAACCGTTCCACTTCAGTGCCGGGCATCTTGTTCAGGAGCGAGCCTTTCCCGTGGACCATTTCGTCGTGTGAGAGGGGAAGGACGAAATTCTCAGAACCGGCGTAGAGTCCCCTGAAGGTCAGTTTGTCGTGGATCTTCCCGCGTCGGGCCGGTTCGGTGGAGAGATAGGCGAGCGTATCGTTCATCCAGCCCATGTCCCACTTGTATCCGAAGCCCAGTCCGCCGCTCGAGACGGGACGCGAAACACCTTCCCAGGCGGTGGATTCCTCGGCGAAGGTCTGCACGTCGGGATGTTCGGCGTAGATCGTCTCGTTGAGCGCGCGCAGGAAGTCCACCGCCTCGAGGTTCTCGTTCCCGCCGTACCGGTTGGGAACCCACTCCCCCTCGGCCCGCGAGTAATCGAGATAGAGCATCGAGGCGACACCATCGACACGGAGCCCGTCGGCGTGGAAGAGATCGAGCCAGTAGTGGGCACTGCTGAGCAGGAAGCTCCTGACTTCGGGACGTCCGTAATCAAAAATCAGACTGGTCCAGTCGGGGTGATAACCCCTGCGGGGATCAGCATGTTCATAGAGGCAGGTGCCGTCGAATCGGCCCAGAGAGAAGGCGTCATCGGGGAAATGGGAGGGTACCCAGTCGAGGATCACGCCGATCCCGGCCTGGTGCAGTGTATCGATGAGGTACATCAGGTCATCGGGCGTCCCGTACCGGCGGCTGGGCGCGAAGTAACCGGAGCACTGATAGCCCCACGACCCGTAGAAGGGATGTTCCATGAGGGGGAGGAACTCAACGTGGGTGAAGCCCATCTCTTGTACGTATCCGACCAGCAGGGGAGCGAGTTCCCGGTGCGTGAAGAATCCACTCTCCCCTTCGCCGGGGCGCCGCCACGAACCGGGATGGATCTCGTAGATCGAGATCGGCGCGCTGAGACTGTTCCTCTCCGCCCGGTCTTTCATCCATCCGGCGTCGCCCCACTCATGAGAGGGTTTCCAGATGATCGACGCGGTCTCCGGCGGCTCCTCGCTGGTCCGCGCGAAGGGGTCGGCTTTGTCGAAGGTGCCTCTGCGCCGTTTTCCCGTGACGCGATACTTGTACAACTCACCCGGAGAGGCGCCGGGCACCCACCCTTGCCAGACACCCGATCCCCGGATACGGGAGAGCGGATGTGAGGCCGGAACCCACGAGTTGAAATCCCCGATGACCGAGACCTTCCTGGCACTGGGAGCCCAGACAGCGAACCGGACACCCTCCGTGCCTCCCGGTCCGTGACCGGGATGAGACCCGAGCACCTCGTGGAGCCGGAGGTGAGTCCCCGCCCGGAACCGCCGGATGTCCTCCCGGGTCAGGAGGGATGAGCCCGAATCGGGTTCTGTCATACCGGTCGCCCCTGCGGTCTCCGGCGGATTGGTCCGCCCCTGAGCCGGTCGATCGTCTTCAGGGCATCCACCACCGTTGCTGAACGCATCATCTCCTCCAGTGAGAGGGTACTGCGACGGCTCCAGTTCGGATGTTCGTCAGTTGTACCCGGTACGTTCTGCGGTCGGGTCTCGAGCCAGAGATCCTCAAGGGTGACCATCATGGCCGGGGCGATGTCTGCCGCAAGCAGGGCGTGACAGGCCGAGACGATCTTCTCCAGATCGGGCGCCCCCTCCTCCAGCAGCCCTTCCTTCATGAGGTATACCAGAAGAGCGTTCCTCCGGTCACCGCGTTCCGAGTCGATCCGCCTGGCATCGTCGCGGTCGAGATGACCGAGCTGTTGCAGGAGTTCGGTGTCCTCGTCCTTCCAGAATGCGGTGAAGAGGGGCATGTCGTGCGTGCCGAGCGAGGCCAGGCAGTCAGGAGTCACCGGCGTCACCGCCTCTTCTGCGTCACTCCGGAGCTCGCTCTGAAGCACATACATCCGGCCGATTCCCTCCTTCTTCATGCTCGATCGAACACTGCGGGGAACGGTGCCGAGATCCTCTCCGATTAACGTCGCTCCCGAGCGGAGGGCTTCGATCCGCAGGATCGCGTAGCGTTCAGCCGCGTTGGATCGCAGGTAAGCACCATCTCCCGCCTCGAACCCGTCAGGTATCACGTAGATCCGGTGCAGTCCCATGATGTGGTCGATGCGCAGCATCCCGGCATAGCGCAGGTGGTTCCGGATCCCGGCGATGAAATAGTCGTATCCGTGCAGACGCTCCTGCCAGGGATCGGTGGGGGGGAATCCCCAGTTCTGCCCTCTGCGGAAAAAGGTGTCGGGCGGAGCCCCGACAGAGCATCCCGGCAGGAAGAGATCACGGAAGCGCCAGACATCGAACGAGTCGGGAGGCACGCCGACGGGATAATCCAGGTAGAGATCAACACCGCTTGTTCGGCCCCGTATCGCAAGATGTTCGAGCTGTCCGGCCATCAGCCACTGCGCGTACAGATGGTAGTGGAACACCTCCCCGGCGTGATCCCCCGGTCGCAGTTCACCCGATCGCTGCCGGTCCGGCCACTGTGGCCACGGGGCCTCCGACCGCTCATGGACCGCCATGAAGCGCGCGTATTCCACGGCGAACGGATGAGTCGAACGGAAATGTTCGAACGACGTTCGGCGGGACTCCTCAAGGCGGGACTCCCCTCCCCCATCATTCGTGCTCCCCGCCGTGCTCCCCGCAAAGAAATGGTCAGAGAGAATCTCGAGTACGCGGCGCTTGAGCCGCATCACCTCCCGGTAGTCGACGTGGTCCGACGATCGGCTCCGTGAGATCGCCTCCGAAAAGGAGGAATTTTCCATCAGGTCGGCGGCCTCCGGACACGATTCCAGTTCCGGGATCGCCGCAAGATCCAGGTAGAGTTCGTTCCAGAAGAGACGGCTGGCCGGTGAATAGGGACTCGGGATCTCACCGTTGGAGTGGAAAGCCGATAGAAGCGGGAGGGTGCCCACGAAGGATCCGCCGAGTCCCGACACCCATTCCAGCAGTGCGTCCATGTCTCCCAGGTCCCCCACACCCTGGCTCTTCACCGTATGGAGCGCATAGAGAGGGAGGAAGACACCCCACTCACGACCGTTGCCGCGGGCGCTCAGGGCCGGTGTCGGAGCGGGAACTGACAGCACCATTGTCCGGGCGGTTACCGTATCGGCCTCGAGATCGAGCTGGTGGTACCCGTCGGGGAGATCGTCGGGAAGAAGGAAAGATGAGCATGGCATTTCCCACGTTCTGCTCTCACCGCTCTCAAGAGTGAGTTCGGCCCGTAGAAGCGCCCCTTCGAGACGCCCCGGTACCCGGAGGATCACTTCCGATACCTCACCCTGCCTGGCTACCGTCACTGGTCGGCAGAAACGCCCTCCGAGGAGTTCCCGGCGCTCGCGCAGGGCGTCGGGCACATCCATGATCCCGTGGATCGGGGCTCCCAGCTTCCTGAGGATCTCGAGGACCGCGTCGACGGGTGTGGTACGGGTGACGCCGAACACATCCCGGAATGATGTCTGCAAGCCGTAGAGGCGGGCGAGCACCCTGAGTTCCCTGCTCATCGAATCATCCATCCCGGTCAAATCCCGCGGTTATCCGGTCGTCGAGGCGGGCCCGTAGTATCGTTCGATATACTCCATCAGCATCCGGCGGGAACTGAAATCCGCCCCGGTCGTCCGGATGGCTTCCTTCATCACCTCTACCCAGCCCTCAGGCACACCGCGTTCGTTGCGGTCATAGTAGAGGGGTATGATCTCGGATTCGAGCGTCCGGTAGATCGATTCTGCGTCACCGGCGTCCTGTTCCTCTTCACTCACGGGCTCCGCTCTCTCCTCCACGAAGGACCCGCCGTCCGATCCTATCGACCAGCCGTTGCTCTCGCTGAACGCCTCGAGCCACCATCCATCGAGTGTACTGAACTGGGGCACACCGTTCACCGACGCTTTCTCTCCGCTCGTTCCGCTGGCCTCCATGGGCGGCCGGGGAGTGTTCATCCAGACATCAACACCACTGACCAGGAAATGCGCGAGGTGAAGGTCGTAATCTTCAATGAAGGCGATGCGGCCTCCCAGGGCCGGGTCGAGCGCCAGTTGATACACCTGGCGGATGAGTTCCTGACCGTGTGCGTCACGAGGGTGCGCCTTCCCGGCAAAGACGATCTGCACGGGACGATCGATATCGAGGAGCAGGCGCTTGAGCCGATCGAGGTCACGGAAGATCAGGTTTGCCCGTTTGTAGGTGGCGAAGCGGCGGGCAAATCCGATGGTCAGCACCTCCGGATCGAGAAGCAGGCCGGAGGCGACCACCTGGATAGTCTTCAGTTCACCCTCGACCCATGTTCGACGAATCCGCTCGCGCAGCATCGTCTGCATCGCCGTCTTCTGATCCAGATGCGCCCGCCAGAGTTCCTCTTTCGGAATGTCGGCAACCAGGTTCCAGAGCGTCTGCTCATGATGCCGGTCCAGCCATCCCGGACCGAGATGGAAGTCGAGCACCCTTCTCATCTCCCGGTTCAACCAGGTAGGGACGTGCACCCCGTTGGTGATGTGGCCGATGGGAACGTCCTCCACAGGGCTGTCCGGCCACAGTTTGTGCCACATGCGGCGCGCTACCTCCCCGTGTCGCCTGCTTACTCCGTTGCACGATCCGGTCGTCCGTAACGCCAGCGCCGCCATGCTCAGCATACCAGCCGGATCATCCGGTTCAGACGCCAGCGTGAAGACATCATCAGGCGTAAGACCCGCCCGATCCATGAAGTACCCGAGCGCGCCGGTGGAGAGTTCACGCGAGAACCGGTCATGCCCCGCCACGACCGGCGTGTGCGTGGTGAAGAGGGAGTTGCGGCGGATCTCCGTCACTCCGTCCTCGAGCGACATCCCCCCTGTCATCTTCTCCCGGATCCGTTCAAGCGAGAGGAAGGCGGTGTGTCCTTCGTTCAGGTGCCAGAACGATGGAGCGATCCCCAGCGCCCTGAGCACCCGCACCCCGCCGATTCCAAGGATCATCTCCTGCCTGATCCGCATCCTTTCATCACCGGAGTAAAGCTGTGCGGTGAGTTCCCGGTCTTCCGGCGCATTTTCCGGAACATCGGTATCGAGCAGGTAAATGGAAATACAGCCGACATCGATCCGCCATGCCGTGATCCGCACGAGGCGGTCCTCGATACGCACTTCTGCCAGATACTCGCCGCTACCTTCCGGCATACGCCTGTGCAGCGGAAGACTGTCGGGATCGAACACCTCCGGCACCGCTTCCTGGGTCCCGTTTGCCCGCAGACGCTGGTGGAAGTATCCCTTCTGGTAGAGCAGTCCGACGCCGACGAAGGGAAGGCGCAGGTCGCTCGCCTCCTTGCAGTGATCACCGGCCAGCACTCCGAGGCCGCCCGAGTAGATCGGGACCGAACTGTGCAGGCCGAACTCGGCACAGAAGTAGGCGACGGGCCGATCGGGCGTGATCCCGAACCTGTCCGCCCATTCACTCCGCGAGCCGTTCAGGTCATTCTCGAACCGCATGATGACATCGTCGAGCTGTCTCAGGAAGGATGCATCGACCGCCACCTCTTCCAGGCGGGTCGGATCGATCTGTCGAAGGATGGCGACCGGGTTGTAGTGTGTCTTTCGCCACAGCGGGATATCGAGTTCCCGGAAGAGATGACGCGCCTTCGGGTGCCAGCTCCACCAGAGGTTATGGGCAAGATTCCAGAGCGGGTGAAGACGTTCGGGCAGATGTTCGGGCGGGTGATTCAGCATGCACAATCTTTCCGGTGACGCCCCCTCCCTTTGCAGGGAAGAACCGTTGAATCGTATGCAATTCACTGATCAAGACAATATGGAAGGATATAGAATCCTCTATTGCCGCAGGCTTGGAAACAGAAAAGAACGGGTACGACAGAGAATGAACGCTACGGGAGAGAGAGCGGCTCCACAGCATCCGATGATAGTATCCTGTGAAATAGACAGTACCCTGTAATATAATAAGTATTTCAGTACTAAAATACCTGTTACGTCTGTTCCAGAATACGTGCTATACTCGCCGCAACGATCATCTGCTGCCGATGGGTCTGCCCACCCGTTGAGAGATTGTGATAACACCACAGCAAGGTGTGAAAGGAGGTGGACGAATGCGTTTCAGGCGATTCGTCCCTGTTGTTCTCCTGGCAGCAGTTCTCCCGATGCTCATGGCCATCAGCCCGGGAATATCTGATGAAGCTGACCAGGAACAAACCTGCCTCGAGTGCCATACCAACCAGACTCCGAACATCGTCCAGGATTGGAAACTCAGCAAACACGCTGAGAACGGCATCGACTGCGCGACCTGCCACCAGGGCGATTACACCAGCGTCCATACCCGGGAGGGCAGCTCACTGCCCACGCCGCAGGTATGCGCCCAGTGTCATGCTGACCGGGTGGAGCAGTTCTCGGCGGGCAAGCACGCCCTGGCCTGGGCAGCACTGAAGGCAATGCCCACTACCCACATGCTCCCGGTTGAACTCTCCGATGGCATGAAGGGCTGCGGCGGCTGCCACAAGATCGGGCTCAAGTCTGAAGAAGAGATCGCCCAGCTCAGGGAAGACGGCCACGGTTACGGCGTTGCCTCCTGTGACGCCTGCCACACCCGCCATATCTTCTCGGCCGAGGAAGCCCGCCAGCCTGAAGCGTGCCGGACCTGCCACATGGGCTTCGACCACCCTCAGTGGGAGATGTACTCCAGCTCGAAGCACGGTGTCAGGCACGACCTGGTAAAGAGCGGTATCCTCCCCGAGTCGGCCGCGGCCCCCACCTGCCAGACCTGTCACATGCAGGAGGGGAATCACGAAGTGCGGACCGCCTGGGGATTCCTTGCGGTACGACTCCCCCTCTCGGAGGACCCTGAATGGCAGGCCGACCAGGTCACCATCCTCCAGGCTCTGGGTGTGCTCGATCCCGAGGGGAACCCGACCGGCAGGCTCGAAATGGTCAAGGGCGCCGACGTGGCGCGTCTGACCCAGGAAGACTTCGATCGGGAACGGGACAAGATGATCCAGGTCTGTACCCAGTGTCATTCGCCTTCGTTCGCGCTTGGGGAACTGGCCAAGGGTGATGAGATGATCCGCAATATCGACCACCTCCTTGCACAGGCAATCAGGGAGATCGTCGATCTCTACTCTGAAGGGGTCATCGAGAAGCCTGACTTCTACGCACACCCATTCCCCGACCTGCTCACCTTCCATGACGCTCTGACAGTGATCGAACAGAGACTGTTCGAGATGCATCTCAAGCACCGGATGCGGGCGTTCCAGGGAGTGTTTCACGCCAATCCCGATTACGCCCTCTGGTACGGTTGGAGTGAGATGATACGTGACCTCACCGAGATCAGGGAGATGGCGGACGAGATGCGAAGAAATCACGGCCGGTAGAACACCGGCACTACCGGGCAGGAGAATCCACACCTTACGGGATCGTGGGAGATCAGTCACCGATCTCCCGCGGTCCCGATTGCCGACTCAGTTGTCTTCCCTCTTGAGACAGGTCTCTTCAGTTATGATGCTTCCTGTCTCCTGGTGAGCATGGGACTGGACATCTCGATCCAGACTTGCACTAAATCCGTATTGGTGCTATTATAAATCCATAATAGATTCATTATAGATCCATCTGGAGGCACTCATGCCGGTCAATATCTCGATCAAGAACGTACCCGATGAACTCGCTGAAAAACTGCGTCAGCGCGCCAGGGCGGCACACCGATCGCTTCAGGGTGAGCTGATGGTCATCCTTGAACAGGCCACAGGTGAATACCAGTCCGTGACCCTTGGCATGATCCGGGAACGGGCACAAGCCTATGGGATCAGGACAAAGGATGAGTCGGTCGACCTGATCCGTGAGGATCGCGATGAGCGGTAGCCTCATCACGATCGATGCCACCGCTTTCGCTTCCGTGATACTCATGGAGGAATATCTCAGTCTTTAGCTTCGGAGCTTGAGGTAATAGTACTGTTATAGTATCATGTTCTCATGCCACGGAAAATCCGGGAACTCATAAAGGATCTGACACAGGCCGAATTTGTCGAGCGAAGTGGAAAAGGTAGTCATCGTAATTATTCACATCCCGCTGGAGTCAGGATCACACTCAGTGGAAACCCGGGACATGATGCGAAACCATATCAGGAGAAAGCTGTGCAAAAGGCTCTGAAGGAGGCTGGGGTTGAAGAACAGTGATCGTTATCTGAAAATCGTCGAGTGGTCCGATGAAGATCAGTGCTATGTGGGCTCCTGCCCCGGGCTGATGCTCGGTGGAGTGCATGGTGATGATGAAGCTGAAGTATATAGAGAACTGTGCGAGGTGGTTAAGGAATGGATTCGCATCTACGAAGAGGATGGCGAACCACTGCCGGAGGCCACCGCCAACAGGAAATACTCGGGTAAATTTGTGCTCCGCGTTGGTGAGGAGTTACATAAAGATCTGGCTGTCGAAGCTCTGCGTTCCGGTAAAAGTCTGAACGCCTATATCGTACGCCTGATCAAAGAAAGTCCGCCTCCCTATCGAAAACGACCCGGGAAATTGAACTGACCGCCTGGTCTGTACATTTCCATTGATACTCCTCATCATCTTTCGCAGGACAGGCTCGCTTCGTTTCCCAAAAAACGGAATCAGTATGTCCATTAAAGAGTCAAATATGGAGTTTACAATTCCAGTAATGCGTCCCGATTCTGCTGTACTGTGGCCAGGAACGGCTTCAGCGGGACGGAATACAGATTGTTCCCTGTGAGATGTTCCTCACTGAACTGATACCGGGGCAAATATTGCCAGGAGTGTAATCTCCTCCACATCAGGATGGCCTGTGCATTGGTTTGCATCTCCAGGGGACCTGAAGATGTGATATCAGCAGGCGATCGGCGTTGGTCATCGACACCATTGCACACCGAAACACTGTCTGCTTAATTGTCCTGCCATAAAGGATAATAATAAGTATATTAGTCCTTGTATAAGAGACTATTTGATGTTAATGTGTCCTTGACTCAAGTACGTTTATAGAGGAAGGAATTCACGATGAATGTCATTGAATACCTCATCGCTGATTTTCATGAGAGACCACTACCTGAGTTGACCCCGCGTGTCATCGATCTCCCGGGTATACGAAATAAAGCAGATGTTGTGATTGGAATGCGCCGTTCAGGGAAGACCTATCTGTTGTTTCAGGAAATGCAGCGACTTCTGTCTGATGGAATACAGAAACAGAACCTGCTGTACATCAATCTTGAGGATGACCGTCTCGATCAAAATGCATCTGGACTTCTTGATACTGTGCTCGAGACCTTTTTCAGGGGTAATCCAGAAGCTCGCTCACAAGAAACTCACATCTTCCTGGATGAGATTCAGGTCATCCCTGACTGGGAGCGGTTTGTCAGGCGGGTACTTGACACCGAGAATGCTCGAATATACCTGACCGGATCCTCAGCGAAGATGCTGGTAACAGAGGTAGCTACGGTTCTAAGAGGACGTGGAATCAGTGTGGAGGTGTTACCATTCAGCTTCCTCGAGAGTGCAATCCATGCAGGTCTGGAAATCCCCTCCCGGTGGCCACCGGGTGCACAGTTGCGCTCGCACCTCGAGGCTCGTTGTCTTCTGTATCTCGAGCAGGGTGGATTCCCTGAAGTCCAGGGCATCGATGAAAGGGACCGGATTCGGATCCTCCAGGATTACGTTGAACTCGTGATCATGCGAGACATCATTGAGCGCCACAAGATCGAGAATATCACCTCCGCCAAGGCTTTTACCCACACGCTCCTGCAGATGGCAGGTCGGTTGTTCTCTGTGAATAAAACCTACAACAACCTGAAATCCCGCGGTCATAAGGTCGGTAAAGATACTCTCCACTCGCTTCTCGATTATCTCAATGATTCCTTTCTCCTGTTCACCGTACCGATCTTCAGGAAATCTCCTCAGGCGCGTGCAGTTAATCCGCGAAAGATATACGCAGTGGATCCCGGCCTTGTACGCGCAATGTCACATGTGGCAGCTGTCGACCGGGGAGCCCGACTGGAAAACGCGATCTATCTGGAATTACGAAGGAGATATGGCAGTAATTCCGAAGGTGAGATCTCGTATCATCGAACAGCATCGGGCCGCGAGATCGATTTCGTGGTGGGAAACACTGTTGATGGTTCCGTTCGGCAAGCAGTTCAGGTCTGTACTTCCATTGAGGATTCAGAAACCAGAAAGCGGGAGTTGGAAGCGCTCGCAGAAGGAATGCCGGAACTCGGCATATCAGAAGCAGTGATTGTGACTCTCAGTGATGAAGAAGTTATTCAAACGGAAGCAGGTACCGTGCGGGTGGTGCCCGCGTGGCAATGGCTTCTGGGTCATTGAATGCATCTCTCCGCCTGAAGTAAACTTCCATCCATGATCGGCAAGACCGTCAGGTGAGCGACGTGTGTGAAGAAGATACCTGGTCAGGTGCTTCTGTACTTCGGTTTGGCACTCCAACGCACAGCAGGAGGCGGGAACATCTGGGAGAGTAAGCGCATACACCGTACTGTCGGGCAGGCTGGTCCTGCCGGCCCGGATTATCTCGAATTGCCCAATCCAATATCATTCATCAACTGTTCAAACCTCGGTCCTTCGAAAATGATGTCAATGTCGAAGGGGCAGGCCCTCGCCCAGATGATGAAACTGTCACGTTCCTCGCAAGCCATCTGCAGATATCGATAGGCTTCATCCTCCTCACCTCTGAGCTGATGCCTCCAATAGAGGCAGGTGGGGGGCACATACTCCTGTTCTGACCTCTGCCGCAGGCTGTCCAGGAGCTCTTCCGTCTTCAGCTATGGAATTACTCCAATGATCAGTAATCAGGTCTCCAGAAATATATTTTGCAGCGGATGGGTTTCAGATAGAGGGACTGTCACGGCATTCAGACGAGATCCAGTCCCTCCACCTTTTCGAAGTGCCTGCGATTCCTGGTCAGCAGTTTTCCACCGTTATCCAGTACGATTCCCGCGATGAGGCAATCCGCCAGACCGATATCCTCACCCCTTGCGATCAGACCACGCCGGATGGCCGCGGCCAGGGTGGAAGAGCTCCTATAAAGCGGTAGTACCGGCAGTGCCTGCAGAAGCTGCTGGATCAGGTGCTCCTGTTTTTGGGTACTGATCCCGCACAGCAGTTCGAACCGGGTGATCACGTTTGTCTGCAACGCACCCTGCTCCAGGTACTCCGCGACTACACCAGCTATCGGTTCGCTACCGGCAAGAAAATCGATCAGGACGTCAGTGTCGGCCACGATCATCGCCATGACCTCCTGATCTGTTTCATTTCTTCCTTCAGATCAGCCGCTTCATCCTCAGACAGGTTACCCTTGAGCTTCACCGCCATCTTCTGACGTTCAAGGAGCGCGTCCTGATCAACGAGATATGTATCAATCGCCTCTGCAACAATGCGCGAAAATCCTTTTTCCCCTCGCCTCGCTGCCATCTCCAGCAACCTGGCCCGGTGGTTTGGATCCATCTCGATGGTTGTTCTCATGATGAACCTCCACCCATAACATACATGCATGTGCATGCATTTACAAATTGAATGATTCTCCCCCCTCCCCCCCCTGGGTCTCCCCTTTTCTTGTCGTCACGGTGATCACACAGTCATCCAATGATGATCCGGCCAATCGTGTCCTGGTGCCAGTTGATGAGTGAACGCATATATGGACCGATCATCGATGAGGATTCGAATCCGGCCGCCACGGCGGCTTCATCTTCCACTTCAGCGGGAACATCAGCGCTTTCGGCAAAGTGTTTCAGGTCACGGTACAGGCCGAGCGTGAAGCAGTCCCAGGGCCCACCCATTGTTTTTGTGAAGATCAGGTTCAGAGGCCGGTCGATCCGGCCCAGGTAATCGTTCTCCATGTTCCGCTGCTGGTACAGTTCCTCGTGCTTGCCGGCCAGGGCGACGAACATCTCCACATGGAAATACCCTGCCGGGGGAGCGACGGCTGTTTTGAACTTCTCTGGAGAAGGGCCCTTGTAGAAGGTCTCTTCACGCCAGGAGACCAGCTCCCGCAGGCGACTCTCGTAGAGAGGTTCCGGGAGGCCCATTCTGTTACCGGAAAGAAAACGACGCTGAATCGCACTACCGGCATAGTGTTCCTCCATGCTGCCGATCGGCTGGATGATCATCAGATCCCAGTGGTCGCCCTGGGAATGGCGAAGAATGAGGGGCCGATGCTCACCTGCCTGTTCGAGCACCTCTACCCGCTTCTTTACGAGATCGATCAGTTCAAGCAGGCGCCCGGGCGCGGCGCGCATCAGGACGGTCGCATAGAGGTGTTCCGTCGTTTGAGGAGAGCCCGGCTCAGACGCAGTCGACGGAGCGGTTATCAGCAGGACGGTGAGCAGCAGAGCGCGCATTGGTTCAGTTCCTTTCGAATACGATGTCGGCCAGCACTCCCTTTCTGGTTATCTCGAACAGGAGCAGATTGTAGGGGGGTGGCGGAAGAGCGTCCAGTTCCTGCAGCACTGGTGTCCACCTGTCTCTCCGTAGTACATTACCTGTAAGGAATCCGAACCACTCAGGGAGGAAGCAAGATGAGGAATCTCAGTAAATTTATGGTCGGCGCCCTCGTCGTGGTGATGATGATCACTGCCGCCGGGTTGATGTTCGTGGCCGACACTCACGCCGGAACGGAGTCTGCCATGACCGTCGAACAGGAGTCGGAGACAACCAAACTGGGTGTCGTCTGGACCAGCGGTGACCGCGAGGTCGCGCTGAAGATGGTCTTCATGTACACCTTTAACGCCAAACGGGCCGGCTGGTTCGACGAGGTACAGTTCGTAGTCTGGGGCCCTTCTGAGAAACTCCTCGCTGAAGACGAAGAACTTCAGGAGTACGTCGGACGGATGATAGATGTGGGTATTGAGGTTGTCGCCTGCAAGGCCTGCTCTGATATGTATGGGGTTTCCTCCGATCTGGAAGAGTGTGGTGTGGACGTTAAATACATGGGCCAGCCGCTCACCAACCTGCTCCAGTCCGACTGGAAAATTATAACCTTCTGATACAGCTGTCGGTCGGGAAGTCGCCCAACGGAACGTCACCCCCGTGCAGTGCGGCTTCCTGATCGTTCCCGTTCTGGTGTACAATCAGACCGGTCTCACCACGTATCAGCAACCGAGGAGAAACCGGTAATGGAATTCATCCATACACCGGATGCCCCCGATCCCGGAGGACACTATTCCCAGGCTGTCGTCCACGGTGATCTTGTATTCGTCGCGGGAATGCTCCCGATCGTACCGGGCACCGGTGAAAAGGTCCTGGGAAGTGTGGAAGAGCAGACCGAACTGGTTCTGAAGAACATCGCCGCCGTTGTGGAGGCGGCTGGTTCATCTGTCGACCAGATCCTGAAAATGACGGTGTATGTCTCTGATATCACTCTCTGGGGCCGGATCAACCAGGTATATGCTGACTTCTTCGGGGATCACCGACCGGCGCGGGCGGTGGTTCCGACCCGGGAACTCCATTTCGGCTTCCTCATTGAGATAGACGCGATTGCAGCGCTCTGACAGGAGGAGAACGACATGCCTATCAAGAGACTGAAGAAATTCCTGAAAGAAAACAAGGTGAAGTACGTTTCCATCAAACACTCCCCCGCCTATACCGCCCAGGAGATCGCGGCCCAGGCACACGTTCCCGGCAAAGCGCTCGCCAAGACGGTCATGGTCAAGGTGGAGGGGAAGATGGCCATGTGTGTGCTCCCCGCTTCCTACAAGGTTGATTTCGCTGAACTGAAGAAAGCTGCCGGAGTGAAGGACTGCGAACTGGCCACAGAGAAGGAGTTCCAGGAGTACTTCCCCGAATCGGACCTCGGCGCCATGCCGCCGTTCGGCAACCTCTACGAGATGGACACCTACGTCGCCGAGAGTCTCACGGAGAACGAGGAGATCGCCTTCAACGCCGGATCACACACCGAACTGCTGAAAATGGATTACGCCACGTTCGAGAGTCTTGTTCAGCCGAAGATCGTGCGGTTCTCATTCAAACAACTGCCGGGGAAAGACGGGGACTAGTGTCCTGTCACGTAGCAAGTGTCAGTACCGAGAGTGACGCCGTGCTTGGCCGGTAAGGCGTGGCGACGAGGCATAGCAGTGGCTATGGCGAGGAGGCGCAACGCAGCCGGTCGAGATACGGCGCCGCTCGAATGCGACAGTTGTTGCGTGACAGGGCACTAAAAGGCTGCGAGAGCGGCCTCCACATCATCGAATACCTTCAGGATCGCATTGAAGGAGATGATATCGAATACCTTCTGGACGAACGGCTGGGGTGAGGCCAGGTGAAGATCTCCACCTTCGTTACGGAGATGATGCACGAGCCGGATGATGATACTCAACCCACCGGAGGAGACATAGTCAACCTCAGCGAGATCGAGGACCACCCGGTTTTTTGCTCCCAGATCCTGGATCATACGGTCGTATGCGATTGGTGCCTCGGTGGCATCCAGTCTACCCGCCATGTGAAATACCATGACATCTGATTCATGCTCGGTGAATGTGATATCAAGTGCCATGTCTTCAACCTCTCGCGCGGTTCAGTGCTGTCCGCCAGTCTCCTGATCCATTGAATGTTCAGGTG
>SDBT01003937.1_pt1 | contig 25453 bp, 26 predicted proteins | sample 2277101 | NCBI WGS metagenome assembly SDBT01 (sample SAMN10404973, study PRJNA504765) | marine sediment metagenome | isolation source: marine sediment core GS10_PC15, 103 cmbsf | place: Arctic Ocean: Southern Knipovich Ridge | collected 2010 | reverse complement strand
GCTAGAGGGTGTAATCTCTCACCTGAAATTTTGTGAATAAATAATGTCTTGAGATTTTTGGTTAACTCCTTATCACCAAATTCTTGAGATGTAAAATGAAATATCTCAGAGGCTATTTTTCGATGATGTTTCAAATCTCGAAAACAGTAGTTCTCAAACCAAAATGACAGACATTTCCAGATATACTCCTTGATAATTTCCACGTCCTTGTACTCTCTGTATAATTTTTGAACTGCATTCCATACGTCTGACACGCTGAAGAGAAGACGGTATCCAGCAAAAAAGGCTCTAATAGAATGATCGGAAGCCAAACATTCTTCTAAAAGTTCGTATTCCATTCTTATGTGAGGGTTCTTTTCTTTAGCTTTGAGAGCAATTCAGTTTTGAGAGATAATGCTCTGTTAGGAGGGACTATCCAATACCAAGTATTTGGGATTTTAGCCTTACGGGGGTTTAGTTTCTGAATTTCAGAGGCTATCTCTGAATCTTTTGTTCCAACAATCACTATAGTTTTGTGTCCGGGGCGATTGATTAATTTAACTTGTAGCTTTTTTTTTGGAAGCCTCCTATAGAAGTACATTTCCGGTTTGGATCCTCTTGCTTCTCGAAAGACATTACCAATAGCTTTTGGTTTAAAAACAGGACCAACGTCGTTGTAGTAGTACCACTGCCCTCCTTTAGTTTTAACATAAGCCGTATAATGACTACCACCGTCCCTACCTGGTTGAGTTCCATGAAGCATTACTACGCCAAATAATCCATATGTATCGTCGATAATAGTTTTCCCAAAAGCTCGCACTTTCGTAAATACTCTTTTTCCTACCGATTCTGGCCCAGTTGAACCAAAGTCAATAACTGGAGGTAGCCCTCCGTTCTGAAAAACCAAAACAGGAGCTTTCAATTTACTCCATAATATCTCTTCTCCCTCGCTTTTATTCGAGCCTAAGTAATCCCAAAATTGAAACATAGTCTGTTGTTTAATTTCTCTGAATGGCTTCTTGTTTGGGAGATGAATGATCGTGGGTACCTTCTTAATTTTTAAATTGGGAAATATATCGGTAATTGTGCTGTAGACGGCAGAAGCGTTATAGACCTCCCATATACCACCGGCCTTCATATCAGGGAAACACCTACGGAGAAGTTTTCTCAATCCTGAACAGTGGAAAACTTCTTTATGATAGACAATTCGAGAGTAGTCTTCCCTCAAACGTTCTTGTATCTTTGATGCAAAAACTCGAGTCTTTCTCTCGTTGTCTATCCGAGAATCTCCCCGACAGATAGGTCGTGGATAGGAAATTTTAGAAGGATTAACGTCAAAGATATTCTTTCGATAGAAAGGGGATTCTCCTAGGAATAGAACCGTGATCAAAGAATCAAGATAACAGCTATTTTCTCGATTGATCATCATTCCAAATTTGCCTGATATTGGAGATCTGTAGGTAATTGGACGTTCAAGATCAATACTGGTAACACCTACGTTGTGTTCTACCACCCCAAAATATCTTTCGAATACGCACTGGTATAACGGACCGTTTTCTGAATAAATGTATGCTTTGGGCCCAGTAGCGACCTTATGAAGAAATCCCCACATAATCATTAAGAGATGAATTATCTGTTTCTCAAGTATTAACTGGAGGCGAGTTATTCGATCTATCTTTAATTGAAGACGGGCTAAAATATTAGGAGCAATATCTATATGATACTCACATGACTGGGAACCAGTAGTAGACGTAATTCCACAAAAGCTTCCTACGCCGGATTTTCTTCCTCGAGCGAAAAAGTGAATACTGCTTTTTGTACTAGCTATTTTGTCCCTGATCTGCATACCAAATACAAATTTGTCGTATAAACCAAACGCATATCCGATATCAAAACCGTTAAGGCTGTGGAAGGTAATCCCGCCTTTCTTTCTGAATCTATTCTCCAACAATTTGTCGTGAATTTTCTGGCGGTAGTCCATTATTACTTTGTGAGATAAAGTATTTAACTCCTCTCTAAAAAAGAAGAGTTTTTAGGTTGATGGAGCATTAGAAGTTCTTCCCCATGCTGTCAATGGTGTAATAGCGATCGAGTTTCCTTTGTATCCATGAAAGGTAAAAGCGGCGCCATCTTCATTATATTTTTCAATCCAATCTTGAAGAACTCTCAAAGCGAGAGTTTCTCCTAATAAAATTCCTTGCTCTCCGTCAGAGCGATAATGAACACCAGCCCAATCTCGGCCAAATGTAACGTTACTAGCTAGTTTGTTAGCTTCTTCTCCAAATGTTAAGGTATCTCCAGTTGCGACCAGAGCTGTTCCGGCTGCATTAGGAGCAAAAGCAGTAGGGAAAACATAATTTTCGTTAAAAAATGCTTTCAAAACTGTGGTACATGCTCCAGAGAAAGTAGCATGTCCTGCTGGATAAGCTGGATGCATAGGACTCCCTTCTGGGTAGACTTGTCCTAGAAGATGATTTCCTTGAATAGCGAATATGTCAGCTAATACCCCGCTAGTCAGAACCTCAGAATTTATTCCCCCCGGATTCGTTGTTGTAAGTCTTACTTGCTCTACTTCTCCACCAAAAGCTTCTGGTCGAGTTCTTCGATGAGCAAACCATTTTGCATACCAAGCTCCTTGAAGAGCTACTTGAGTAACAATTTGAAGTACCGTAATAACATCAACGATACTCCAAGTTGGGAAGCTTTCCATATTTGAATTTAAAGGTGGGTTATTATATGGATTAACTGGGGATAGCGGTATTCCATCATTAGCGGATTTTCCAGCAGCTAAATACCACCATTGAGCTGGCAAATCATTTCTCACTGACCAAGACATATCTCTTCCTGTTGCTACGTAAGTATCTGATCCTGAAATGGTAGGTTCAGCTTCCGGAACAGTTCCGTTTTGAACAGCCAACCAGTTAGGTACAGTCACCATCTTGTTATTAGCGGAGGTTCGAGTTGGAAATTTAAATGTAGGCGGGTATACCCCCGGCCATATTTCACGATCTTGAATAAGAAACTGAGAGATATACGGACCTGTTGTGTCTCCTGTACCAGTACCCCTAAAGATATTAGCTGCTGTTACCGGAGTATTTCCCTTAAAATTACTAAGAGAGTTGAGATATCCTATACATGATGCTACTGTTGGGTCTGTAGTGTAATCAGCAAACGGGACGTCACGACATAAAAGATGACAGTAGTCTTCTACCATTTCTCCGGCAGATTCGGTACTTGAGAAGGATGGTGCTGGACCTACGGTAATACTTGACGGAGCTGGACCTACAACATTAAGATTAAGAGCTCCTAAGGGTTGGACAAATTTTCTGGTCCCAGCTAAGGGAACTTGAGTTAGCAATGTAGTATTTCGTATTTTCAATGAAGCAGCAAGATGCTGATACTGTGAAGCAGTTACTCTTCCTTGGGCATTATGTGACAGACCCTTAGTAAACATTCCTAAAAAGAGAGGAATACCTTCTTGATCGCCATTGGTAGGCCAACCAGTTTCATCATCTTGCGCTCTTTCAAAAAAAGCTGTACAATTTCTCATCTGTTGTTGGCGATAAGCATCCCACCCCTGATCATCTGTAGGAATAACTTCATTGTCACTCGGTAGGATAGCTTCCGTCAGAACTGTTAGATTACCTGTAGTAAAATTATCACATACAATATCTCTGTATATTTTTAAGTTCGCCATTTGATATAGTTCGCAAAAATGAATTTTTGTAAAACAAAAATAATTTTATGCAGATGTTAGAAGCATATACCGATGGATCATGCAAACCAAACCCCGGAAGAGGTGGGTGGGGATGGGCGTATTTTGAATCAAATTCTCGGATTATATTCACTGACAGTGGTGGATCTATTAAGACTACCAATAATAGGATGGAGATGACAGCGGTGATAGAGCTATTAGGGTCATTGAGGGACATTAAATTTGACAGAATCGATATTTACAGCGATTCTAAGACTGTTCTCCTCGAAGGTCTCGTCAAAGGTGATCTTATTAAAGGGGTTGAATTAAAAAATTGTCTCGGGAGACCGAGGTATACTGGGAATATGAAAAACTGGAATCTGGTGAAGGGTACAAAAAGAAATGGTTCACCTCTACTGAATCCCAAATTGTGGGTTAGACTTGACAAAGAGTTTAGGTGGCGGGCGAAAAACAGGAGTGTTAAGATAGTCTTTCATTATGTGAAAGGACATAGCGGAAATTTTGGAAATGATTTAGCCGATGAACTGGCACAAAATGCTGTCCCAATTTTATAGTACTATATATTAAATGTCTGTCGTTAAAGGTTTCAGAGCTACTACCATATGGAGAGCTTTTATTCTTAACTCCTTTGCTGTAGGCGTGGCAGTTGTTGTAGCTATTTTTCTTAAGGATATTTGGGACAAGGAGAACAATTCGAAGCATATCCGTATCTCCACCAAGCAGATGCTCATCACATTTGCTTCAACTATGCTAGCTCTCTTTTTAGCATACTCGGCTCTTCATTTCTTTTTAGGATTTGGAGGCGGAATGTTGATTCAAGAGTAAATAGTAAAAATTATATTGCATATATGCAATATAATGAGTGTCATTATTGAAGATTATCTCACCGATAAAATTATAGTACACGGCAGGGGGACATTTGCAATTAAGAAAGCTCTTAAGGAATTAGGAGCAGTGTGGCGTCCTTTGAAACAGGGACCACCAGCAAAAGCATGGATACTTGACAGGAGTCTTAAGTCGAAAGTGAAAAAATTGGCGAAAGGTAAAACTAAAAAGAAAACTAAAAAAGTAAAGAAAGTCAAAAAAGTAAAGAAAACTTCAAAGACCTACGGAATTGATGCCGTCGAAAAATGCATAGCACAGACTGCTTTGACCGTGGGAATCTCTGACACAAAGGTGAGAGCTGTTATTTACGAATATTATCCGCAATATCATCCAAAATTTTCTGTTCTTCCATATGAAATAATAGAAAAAATCATCCTCGAAATGGATCCATATATGATAACTAAGTTCTGTATTACATCCAAAAGGATGAGAGAAGTTTGTGAATCCGAATCTTTTCTTTGGAAAAAGCTTTTTGATAAATACATCTGGCCGTCACGAAAAGAAGGGTACGTTAAGCGAATAAAAGCCGGAGAACGGACATATAAGCAAATGTTTTTGATAGTGCTTTATTCGAAAGATCTTCCATTTGATGATTACAATGATGTCAAAATTGATGGATTGAAGATGTTTCAGTGCACGTCTTCAATTGATTTAACAAGTCAATTCAAGTACAATTCTGGTCGTAAAGAGTTAGTGGTCCCAGCAGGAGTCTGGTCTGTAACTTGCCGAAATGCAGGATTAAAAAGTATCATACTCCCCCAGAAACTCCAAAGATTAAGATGTGAAAACAATGAAATCACCCATCTAGAAATCCCAGATTCTCTTGAAAATCTTAGCTGCAAAAACAACAACATAACTGGCGTTCTTGATCTTAAGAATGTTAGATATGCATATCTAGATAATAACCCAATTACAAATATAAAGTTCGTTGATTCTCATTTTGTTAAAGATGATTCTTATACACGTAGGTACCGAGGTGGAAAATCATTCCGTAAAACGAGGAAAAAGGTGGGATTGTTATATATATCTGCTTATGGATGTAATTTTAAAAGATTAGACCTTAGAACATCTCTTCTGTATAGTATCGCTATATACAATAGTGGGGTAGAGGAGATATTGCTTCCCACAGGAACCAAGTTAACTAATGTAGACGTTTCTTTTAATAAACTAAGGATACTCGTTCTTCCAAAGGCTGTAAAAGCCCTCAGTTGCATAAACAACCCTCTAGAACGGGTTTATATTTCTGGAGCAGCATCTGTACTAGCTCGGGTGAAAAAGGAGCTTGCAAAATGCGTCTCAAGTGAAGGTATAATTTATTATAAAGGCGCCGTACCAGACGCAGCCGAGAAATACAGCGAGAGAAGACTATTGGATATAGCTCCCATGGGAATAGACTCCCTGCAAAAGATGCCGCCAGAGATAATCGTCGAAATAATGAAAAAACTGAAATTCTTTGATGTTAAGAGGCTATGTAAAACTTCAAGTTATCTTCTTTCTATATGTAAAAATGATATGTTATGGAAAATGTTGCTCCGAAGAGATTTTAATATACACAAAGACCCTGAATATTACGGATACGAAACAGCTTATGCATTATACCACGAATTAGCTAAAGATCCTAAGAAATGGAAAAGGATCAAACTTGGTAGCTCAGTTATTAACTATGTGGGTCTCGGCAGAAATCCTAGAAATGCTAAATATCCTTCATCCAAATGGTGGAAATTTAATAGTGAAGTTAGCGGAAGTTTAGATTCGATGGTTATTCCAGATGGAGTGGTAGCTATACGCTCGTATTATTTCCCAGACATTAGGTGCAAAGGTTCTAGTAAACATGAGAGTTTGACACCGCAAAAACTTCACTGTTTTAACGATTTAAGAGTTATTTTACAGGATGGAAATCGTTCTATGAAGTTTGCAAGTTTAAACAATCTTATAGAACGCACGCAGTTCTTAAAAGTTGCGAAAGGAGTAATATTCAATTGTAACTTTAGCGAAGAAGAATTTAAAAATCTGCCTAAAAAATACAAAATCAATTTGGTGGATTATTCATCGAAGCACGAGTGGAATTGGAATTTCTGGGGCGCTATGTACAATGACGATAAAATATATATTTATCGATTTGTGAAAAGTGATGATATCAGTCTGTATATCCCTCCATCATTCTTTGGTATTCGGGATATAATAATTCCAGAGTGAAAAATTAATTATGTATATCAATGGACTCAAAACTCCTTAATGCCTGCCTAGGTAAATCAAAATCTACTGGGGGTCTGAATTTTCCAGAGATGAAGAAGGCTCTCATTAAGTTGTTTCCTAAGCATCGTCAAGATATCCAGAAACGTACGAGAAAATCACTGTACCAATACTGTAAGCGACATTTTGGAGAAGAGATTCGAGAAGCAAAAGAGAGATACTTTGTCAAGGGAGCTCCCCTCAATAAAAGACAGATGGATTACTGTCGTTGTCTAGCTCATATTTCAGCTAAAAATCCAGAATGGTGTTATAAGCATGGAGCTTGGAAAACTACTCGAAAGGGATCACCGTGCTACAATCCATATGCAATCTGTACCAAGAGTACCAGACGTAAAGGTAGGTTTCATTGTACTAAATACTACAACCTAGAAAATATGCCATCCAAAGAAGTGAAAGCCTTAGCTCGTATGAAAGGACTCAGCGTAACTAAATATAAAATATTAGCTGACCAAGAACGGCAGACCTCATTTGACAAAATTTATTACTAATTCTTGTTACAGAACAAGAATTTTATCCAAGGGAGTTAAACATATTCGGTTACCATCGCAAAGCTGGTAATGGTTCGAAAACTTGAGGTAACTAAGATACCCCGAAAGGATCCGGTACCGGATCATCCTATTAATTTTCCACCTCTTGAAAACCTTCATTTGGAACTGTTGGAAAATAAGAGAAAACTCAAAAAAGGGTTGCCACTGATACCTTTGGTAAGAATAAAACCCAAACCACTTCCACCAATTACATATGAATCTACCCAGCAAGGTACCTCCAAAGACTCCAAAGACGATGATATGCTGGCTGCTCTTGGAGAATCTTCTGAGACCAAGCCAGTAATAAAAAATGACCCGGTGGTAGAAGGGTTAGGAGACGATACAGTAGAAACAATTAGCCCTGTAGATCCTCTGGGCAGAGACGTCGAAGACGAACCAGAGTTTGTAGATGACCCGACAGCCGATATGGCCCCCGATGAAAAAGCTATATTTAATGACATGACAGCAACCGAAAGAACAAATTATCTTGGAATGTCACCAGAACAGAGAGAGCGTTATCAAAAAGAGGTGTATATTTGGAAATGGAGACTTCTACAAAGAACATATCCCGCCAGAAAGGACCTTCCAGAATATAACGAACACAGTGATCTTCATATGATGAAAACATCGTATGAAAGAACTCTCAAAGAGCTCCAATTAGATGATAACATAGAAAGTTATCGTACGTATTTAGTTTTTGGATTTATTGCGATGGAATATGCATCTACACAGTGGCTAGGAATTGATCTTAGTGGATTTACTGTCCAACAGACTCGAATGATGTATAAATACGAAAAACTTCTTATTGAACTTGGAGAAAGACCTTATAGTAAATGGGGTCAGAATTTCCCCGTTGAAGTAAGAATATTGGGACTTATCCTCATGCAAGCTGGTATCTTTTACTTGGCAAATGTACTATCCTCAAAATTCGGTTCTACAGTGTCAGAGCTATTCGGTGGGATAACCGGGCAGCCTCCTCCACAGGCTTCAACAGATAAGCCTAAAAAGAAGAGAAGAATGAGAGGACCTAAAATTAAGGTGGATGATATCAGAAATATGAAAAGTGATGACTAGTCCTATACGATGACTCTATGAGGCAAGAAACATCCTCCTGAATACGATCCTCCTCTATATCCATAACCGGGATCGCAATAAGCTACTCGATTATTAAAATTAAGAGCACTGGTAACTCCAAATCCAGAAAGACCCTCCTTTGACTGATCCTTGGACAGGCACCAAAGAAATAAAGCTGCAAGAGCAATTATAATAATTATATTCAAATTATTGTCCATTGCAATATCTCATCATAAAAACTCCTTCAAAATCTGACAAAAATTGAAGAAATAGCTTTCGGTATAGAATTTATCAAATGGAATGTCTTAATATTACACAAGACGAATGGGATCATATAACTAAATGGATGAACAGTCAAGATAGAAAAAAAATAACAAATTGGCAGACGTTATGCAAATATTTATATGAAAGATATGGGAATTTTGATATCAAAGGTCGTTCACTTACATTTCAAATATGTCACGATTTGAAGATTTCCTGTGATATATCTTCAGATAAATGCACAGTTTGCAATCAATAAAATTTCAAAAGATTTCTTCTCTAGTGAGAAGAAAAAAAACGAGACCTTGAGAAACTGAAATCTGTTTAGTATTCTTCTCCTTTGAGAAGAATAAATAGGTTACTATGCGTAATTGTCCATAACGATTTCGCCACTTGCACCGCCGAAGCCTCCTGCTTGTCCAGCACCGGCAACGTGGATAGGCATATTTTTGTATGCTTTTCCAGAATACTTGTTGTATAAGGCAACGAAATGTGGGGTAAACAGACCATCAAGACGAAGATCATCACGTCCTTGGATAGTCTTGGCAATAAGAGCAACATTAGGAAAGTATTTGATTGGTATGTCACCTCGAACAAAACTTGAAAGAGAGTAATCTTTAAATCTAGATTTCAAAGCGGAAGTTACTCGAGGAGTATTAACCATGTACTTGTGAGAAGTGGGGTTAGCTACATCGATATTATATGGGGTAACATTGATCGAAGTTCTAGGCATTAAAGCCTTACCTTGAATTCGATGAAGTCTTTCAATAGGTCTTAGACCAGTTCCAGTAGTTGGAGGTTGTTCAATATATTGAAGACGATCCCCGCCTTCAGCAACTAAATCGGCAAAATGTGATGCCGGGACCTCAGAATCAGGAGCGTGTATTAAATCATATTGGTCGTCGAGCAGAGCACCAACATTGTCTAATCCACCAGCAGCGACAAAAGTTTCTGTTTTGACAGGCTTTTTACTCCACATGCAGAAGTAAACCACAAGTGCAATTACCACAACAACTCCGATAATGAGCCAAAGATTTGTATTATTCATGACCACGATTACTTATATACGCGATTACTTGCGAGCGAAAAAGAAAAAAATTAACAGCATATTGATCCTCCATATCCATCATCATACCGAGAATATCCTAGGGTACATGGTACTAAAGGATCGACATAATGACAACTGTCATATCCGTAAGGAGCATAACCTCCGTAGAGAGGCCAATTATAATATCCACGTCCACCAAATCCTCGATGATGCCATTGGCGACCCCGATGTCTTCTCCCTCTATGATGTCTTCCTCTGCGGTGTCCGCCCCCATGTCGACCACGACCTGTACGGCCGCCACCTCTACTACGACCACCTAATGATCTCATACCACCGCTTCGGCTACCGCCACCTAACGATCTCATACCACCTCGGCTACCACCTCGGCTACCGCCACCACCTCCACGACTCCCACCTCGGCCGCCACCACGACCACCTCTAAAATTTTCAGACTTTCTTTGGATACAAATAAAGACCAATATAACTACTATAGCACACAATACAATCCACATTAAGAAAGACCAAGACAACTTAAAAAGATAAAAATACTGAACCTATTTAGAACTACTGCTCGCAAAATTAACATGGGTACAAAGAAAATAGAAATACAGGAACTTAGAATTGAGGATCTTCCTCTCAGTCTCACTATGCTTTGGATTGGACCTCCGGGGTCTGGTAAAACGGCAGGTCTCGAAACGGTCACCTATTATCTTAAACATAGATACCCGGTCGCCAGAGTTTTTATAGGAACGGAAGATGGATATCGAAAATTCTGTTCTATATTCCATCCATTGTATGTATCTAATTATTACGATGAAGAAGAAGAGAAAAGACATATTCTTCGACAGAGAACGTGTGAACTTGAGAATGGTAAAGGTTATCCGGGAAACTTCGCTATTAATATAATCGATGACGCTGCTGATGATCCAAAAATATTCAATACCAAAACTATGAGAGGTCTGTTCAAACTGGGTTCTCAACATTGGAACCAACTTTGTCATGTCGGAATACAATACGCCATTGACATGAAGCCTGACATTCGTAAAAGTGTTTCTTATGTATGTATCTTTCGGGAACCAGAAGAAAACGAGCGTAAGAAACTATATAATAATTTTGGTGGATTGGCAGGAAGCTATGATAATTTTTGCGATCTAATGGACCAAATTACAGGAGACTATACATGCCTCGTATTTAAGAAAAGAAGTCAAACCAACAATATTGAGGATAACATATTTTGGATGAGAACTAAAAAGTTGAAGCCTTGGAAGTTTGGTTGTAAAGAGTACCGAAAGTGGGCGTTACAAAGGTATGATACCAATTATATTGAACAGATTTTTATGTAAAAATGAGATTTATATTGAGACTAAGTAGCAATTTATAAATGGATGGTTCACTTGAACTTATTAGCGGTTCTATGTTTAGTGGCAAAACGACCGAACTTTTACGACGTCTTCTTATAGATGCTGAAATTGGATTTAAAGTGGCCTATATTAATCATAAGAGAGATACGCGAGGGGCAGGCCAATTTTCTACTCACAACCCTCTTTACAAAGAGAGACTTTCCGGAAGAACTGATATCAAGTTTTTAAGCTCCGGCAGTTTGAGGGAATTGGAAATTAAGGAGTATGATGTTATAGGTATCGATGAAGCTCAGTTTTTCCCAGATTTGGCCAGTGTAGTTCCGGGATGGGTAGATACTCATCACAAAAAGGTTATTGTCGCTGGCCTTACTGGGGACTTCAGAAGGTGTAAATTTGGACAGCTATTAGACTTGGAACCGATGTCTGATACTTACACAAAACTAAAGTCTTACTGTCAACAATGTGCTAAATCAAAGAAAGTTGTTGATGCTCTCTTTACTCATAGAATCGTGCCATCTACCGAGCAAATTAGTGTAGGTGGAGCTGAATCATATATCCCGGTCTGTAGAAAATGTTACAACCGTCTGACAGCAGAGTAGTTATACAGAATTCATTGGCTTTGCCAATGAATTTCTACTTCGTAGAAATCAAATAGGGGCGAAAGGATTGGTTGCAATTGAATTGTATCTTCCGATAGGTTTGTAATATGTATATCCAGTCTGTGGCGGAAGATCAACGCTGTATGCATATGTGTCAGGGTAATTTTGGCGTTCTCCAACACTTATCTTTCCAATATAGACATGATAGGCATGATTATCGGCAAGAGTGATAGTGAACATAGTATCTTTATTACCCTCCATGCTGTAGCCAAATGTTATTTTGTCTCCCAAACGAAAACCAGCTCTGTCGTTATCAATATACCTACTTGCAGCACTTCCTCCCAAATAGGTCATTCCATCATATGCACCTATTACCCCGATAACGTTTCCGTTGAAGTAGATATTAAGAGGGAACATCAATTCGTTATGCAGCATCAGACCTGATATATCAGAGTATGAGGTGAAATACTCCCTTCCTCCGCTCGAAGATCTATAAACTACATCTCCTAAGTTAAGCTGTTTCCACTGTGTCGCAAATATATGGACCGGCATAGCTAAATGAAGTTTTGACTGATCGGTACCGGATTTTGGATGATACATCACAAATAACCGATCTCCATCAAAAAATTTATGAGGAGAAAATACCCTTCGACCTTGCGGACGTATTGCCCCCAAGCTAAAGGTTTTGTCAGTGAATTGGGGACTATAAAATAATTCAAACTCAGTTGGCAGCATATTTTTGATTACCCACGGATCAAGGTTCTGCATCACCTTGGATCGATTTCTAAGAACATCGTCCATCGTATCTTTCAAACGATCATATTTGAAACTCATGGTCACTTAACATTTAAACCTAAAATTGTAGATTTGTATTTATCAAATGGGGGACTCGACAGAAAATTCGACAGAGTTTTCAGTAAAAGAGACACTGAAAAATTTCGCTAGTGAAAATACCTCGACTCTGGTCACTTATTTTATTCTGTCACTGGCTTTTCCAATTAATGACGTAGTGTTACCATATTACTATGGTCAGGTAATAGACAAATCCTCAAAATCAGAAATGGCCCGTATCTGGGAAAATACTCGGAGACCTATCACCATTATTGTGGTTCTTTGGATAATAAAACAATTTTTAGTCAGTAAATTAGATTCTCTAGACGCTGAATTTCTCCCTAAAATTCAATCTTATATTAGAAAGGTCTTAATTCTTCGTATTTTGGAGGCTTACAAGGAGAACTATCGAGATCCTGAAGTTGGAAGATTATTAACCCAGATATCCAAACTGCCTTATGTTATCAGAGATCTTTTTCATCAGATTAGACACTATGTACTGCCGGTGATATTGGTAGTGATAGCTACATTGGGATATCTATTCTATGTCCATCCTCATCTTGGAATATTATATATGGTTGGGATTTTAGGGGTAATTAGTTTAATTTATTGGTTCTGCTGTTCATGTTTTAAGAAGTCTGATCAGAAAGAGAAAATTCATCTTCAGCTTAATGAAGACATTGTTGATCTACTTTCTAATATGCTGAATGTCTATTCTGCCGATATGGTAGAGAAAGAAATGGAAAGAATCGAAAAGAGGCAACAAGAATTAGATACCGCCTATACAGAAGCTATTAAATGTGCATCTGGTTTCAAAGCATTATTTAGCGCTGCTTATACAGCGATCTTTGGATCAATAAATGGTTATTCGTTTTATCTATACTCGAAAGGAAAAATTTCATTAGGATCACTGTCATCTGTTTTGATAGTTACTCTCTATGTTATTGGGATGCTTGAGGGGGCGTCGAAGGAAATTCGCGATTTTGCAGCTAATATTGGAGTCCTTCAAAGATCACAAGAAGCAATTAACAAGCTTGGAAAAATACCCCCAAAAGGGTCGAATTTAGAGGTAATTCCCACAGGAGAAATTACTGTTAAAAACCTCCAAGTGAAATATGGACATCGAATCGCTGTTAATATCCCTTATTTACACGTGTCTTCTGGAGAGACGGTAGCTATCGTAGGGAAAACTGGATGTGGAAAATCTACATTTGCTAAAGCTCTTATCAAACTACTTCCATATCAAGGAACAATCCTTCTGGATAACAACGATATTAGAAAGATCGACTGTCAGGAACTTCGAAAACAGATTGTGTATATCCCACAACAACCGATACTATTCAATCGAAGCGTATTAGACAATATTACCTATGGGTCTCAAATCCCAAGACAACAAGTGGTAGGTATGTTACAAAGCTTAGATATTCATCAGATCACAGAAGAGGATTTAAACCGTCCAGCTGGGAAAAATGGGGATAATCTTTCTGGAGGCCAAAGGCAGATTGTTTATTTTCTAAGATTTCTTTTTAGGGACGGAGCTGTTATCATTCTCGACGAACCTACCTCTGCTCTTGACGAGAACTCCCGAAACCAAATTCTCAGAATTCTAAAGTACTTATCACAGGGAAGAACTACCATTATCATTACCCACGATCCCGATGTAATGAGATTTGCTTCACGAGTGATTAAATTATAATTCTTCCATGTTAAAAATAAAATAACAAATATAAAATGGCGCTAGTAAGTGAAATTAAAGTTCGGCATGATTGTTCTCGGTGCGGAGGTAAAGAAGGGAATAATAGCTGCTATTATTGTGTTGCAGCAAGGTCAACATTTATAGTTTCAGTAAGGAAGACCCTCGACGATACGATAGGAAGTCAATGTCTGATTTGCGAGACGGAGGCTAATATGAATCTTCGCGCTACTGTGATTTGTCACGGAGGGATGTATTATCTGGTTTGTCATATATGTACTGCAAATGTGAGAACAACGAAGTTAGCCAGACGAAGAGCTCTGCGAGAACTTGCGAAGGAAGCGTTTAACGCTGGTATCAAGCTCTCTTAATCGTTTGGAATTTTTTTGAGGGATATCAGGAGTTTCATATCCCTTAAGTTTTCTCCAAATATCCAAAGTCTCCTTGCCACTAAACCAGTATATCCGAGGCCCTGCTGCAATATACAGGATGTCTGGGTGTTTAGAAAAACCGGGCCACATTTTGAAGCAAACAATCTCTATTATCGATTTATAAGGTATACACTCAACAACCCCGTTTATTTCAAACCTGATAACTCCCTCGCCAAGGATTATTTCTTTGTTGATGTCTTCCATTTCACAAAATACATTGAATATTGAGTATGATATCAGAGGAGTTCTTTCGTCCATTTTATCTCTGAATTGATTTTTTTAAGATTTCTTATCTCTAAAGATGAGAAATTAAAATTTATAAACGGACTTTCTAGGTATTTGAGCCCCACCAGTCCTCATTCTAATCTGCGGCCGATCGAGCCCGACCCTTGGAATAGCGCTTGAATGGCTAATTTTTCCATAATGTTTCAAAGGTTGAAGTCTTTCTTGAACTTGGGGTCTATGAGTTAATTCATTTCTAGATTTATATCTATATTCTGCTGGGACTGTATAAGAATATCGAGGATTTCCGTCTTGAATATATTCATCTGGATTTCTACTCATACTCATGCGAGTTTTGTAACCATCCTCAACACCCGGATTGATGGATATTGGAGCTTCCAAATGAGTTTCAAAATTAAGATCAGCTTCAGTTGGGACCGGTCCATCAAGCTTTATTGGGGTATTCATTCCAGCAGTAGCTGATACCTGTGGTCGATTATAAGCTAGGTCTAATCGGGTTTCCATTTCTATAGGACCATCAAGCTTTATTGGGGTATTCATTCCAGCAGTAGCTGATACCTGTGGTCTGTTATAAGCTAGGTCTAACCGAGTTTCCATCTCCAAAGGTCCATCAAGCTTTATTGGGGTATTCATTCCAGCAGTAGCTGATACCTGTGGTCTGTTATGGTATAACTCAAAATTTTCTCTTCCAGTTAAGCCGTCGAGTCTAAGCTGTGTTGTTATTCCGGTTTCGAGGGGCGGAGCAAGTGCTTCATGAGACAGGAGCACCTCCGGAATTGGAGCATCAAAAGTTGGATATACAGTTCCAGAGGTAGCTGAAATTGAAGGAATAGTCATTTCTAAATCAGGAAGAATCGAATTATCCATAGGAATATCCATGGGACAGTAAAAAGTGGGTCTTGAATTCCCAGTAGTTACTCTGTCGGTAAGATGTTTAGCAATATTACTAATTCTTCCATTCTTGGCGGTATATCCTGAAGTTCCACCATGACCAGCTGTCGAAGGATTAATCCTAGGGACAATAGCTTTAGACATAGCAGGAATTCGAGTTAATGAGTAGATATCCTCGTATGCATCGATAAGTGGGGGTCTGAAAGCCGCATTGACTATCGATTTGAAACTACTCTGGCCATATACTGTTTGATTATAATCTCTTGGTACGGTCAAAATTGCCGATTCGTAGAATTGATTGATATGTTCGGTATCCCGCATCACCGCTGGATCGGCTGTCCAGTATTTTCCACTCCATTGAAACCTTGGTGGAGCATTTTTGATATCGGGAAAAATTGGATTTTGAAGTTGGTTAAGGGCTTTCTTTCGCCCAGCACCGGGTATATAAGCTGCCATCGTTACTTGTTATAGAATCACTTTATTATTTTAACTTCGTATGAAGTTAAAATTTCTCGAACTACTCTTTATAATATTCCCATATAAATCCTCCCGAGGTTCTACTTTTTCCTCGACAAGCGTTAGAAATAGCGTAGTACGAAACTGTACCTAATTCATCAGCAGCTTTGATCATGCTTTTGTGTACTTTAATAAAATTATAATCCAAATCATACTGAACAACTTTTTTGCTAGATTTGGTTAATCCTGTATCATGAGCATGCTGAGCGTTCATCTTTTTAGTACACCACTCTAGATTACTGATATTGTTATTCTGTTTGTTTCCGTCTTTATGATTAACTATTGGATATCCGCGAGGATTAGAAATATAAGCTTGTGCAACTAATTTATGTACATACAAGGATGTCCTTTGTTTATCTCTGGCCAAACCTAAACGGAGATATCCACTATCCTGTAATGATAGCCTCCTCAATTTCTTAAGTTTTTCGCCAAATATTCGTCCGTCTTCTGATATTCTATAAGAGGGAAATCCAACAACTTTCTTCCAAGCTCTTGTTTCAGTAAATAACTTATCTGGTATAACTTCTTTACAGAGATCATATTTCCATGAAAATCCTGCAGATTTTTTATAGTACCCAGTACAAGCTCTAGCTAAGCTAGTTGGGGCTACTCCCATTTCTTGAGCAGCTTCTTTAGCACTATCAAATCTTCGTATAACTTCCCCACTTTTAAAGTCTAGCTGAAGAACAGGTTTGCAATTTTTGCTTTTCCTAACTCCTTTGTGTTCTTCTCCCTTAAATCTCCACCCATACCCTCCAGCTTTAATAAGTCTTCCAAGACAGACCTGTGAAATATTTGAAGGGTAGGCTCCTGTCTTTTTAGAAGCTTTAATTATACTCTCATGTTCAGCTATAATATTTCCACTAAGATCTAACTGACATACAGGCCTTGTATAAGGTTTTGTCAACCCTGTCCTGTGCGCATGTTGAGAATTATGTTTTCTGGTACACCATTCTAAATTACTGACGTGATTATTCAATTTATTCCCATCTTTATGATTTACGACAGGATGCCCTTTTTCGTTTGTAAGATAGGTTAAAGCTACTAAGCGGTGAATCTTTCTTTGAACAGCTCTATACTCCTTTAGGCGAAGACTTATCTGATAATATCCAGATACTATATGAGCCTTGAGATATCTTCGAGAACGAAAAGAATATATCTCACCATTTTTGGAAATTAAATAACCATTAAAACCTGAGATAGGTTTCATGTTGTTCATATATATTATCATATGCTTTAAGGTGTTTCGAATAATTTCAAGTGCTTTATTATTTTAACTTCGTATGAAGTTAAAATTTCTCGAACTATCTTATTTGTCCCAATCTTCTTCAGATACAATACCCCCACTTTCATTCCACGTCACCTTTTTTCCATAATAAAGCCCTTTCTTATGATGTATTTCAGCCTTTTTCTTACCATTTTCATGCCATGTTGTATGTACTCCTTCCTCATCCCAGTTCACTTCAGATTTTTTATTTCCATTTTCATACCATTTTATATTTACTCCAGTTTGGTCGAAATCTAATAGGTTCATATCTGCTTTTTTCTTACCACTTTTGTACCACTTTATAAATTTTCCAGTTTCTATATTATTCACGAAGTTTTTAATGGATATCATTGCACCATTACTGGAATATCTTGAATACTTTCCATGTTTCTTCCCATCTACAAAGTCAAGTCGATATTTAACAACTCCAGTTTCATAATATCTTATACATTCTCCGTGTTGTTTCCCGTTTTTATGACCGACTTTGTACTTTACGGTTCCGTTCTCGTACCAGACCGTCTCTACTCCAGTTGTTTCTCCATGTATGTATTCAATTTCTGTTATTTTATTACCATCTTCACCCCATTCAGTCTGTATTCCATGTTTTTCTCCGTGTACAAAGTTTTCTTCAATCCACTTGATACCATCTCTTATCCAAAGCGATTGTTCTCCGTGTCTCTTTTTATCCTCATCAAAATTCCATATTTTGATGATATTACCGAGTACATACCATACCCCACAATGATTATGATATTCTTTACACCTATAACCCCCAAGAGTCTTTCTAAAACTTGCACGTAATTGACCATTATCATATTTTGTATAGATGGTGTTATCTATTGGATCATCTGTGTACCATTTTCTTAAGTACCCGTCCTTAAAATTTTTATTTTGAATTAGTTTGTGATAGACTAAATTATCTGGTGAAGTATTCATTTCAATATTTTTGATAGAAGTTACATTAAATTTCATTTTTGACTAAAATTTTTGAACTGGATTAAAATCTGTGCGATGATATAAGAAAATGCAAGATGGAGTAAGTGGAGTTGAACTTTTCTCTGGTAAAACTGGGTACACTTACGGTGATTTTAATATCTTACCAACGGGCTTTATAGATTTCCCCACAGAAAAGGTCGACTTGGGAACCTGCTTGACTCGAAATATAAAAATTAGCGTACCGATTATCAGCTCTCCGATGGATACAGTGACCGAATCAGAAATGGCCATTAAGTTAGCTTTATTGGGAGGTATCGGTATTATTCATTATAACAATACCGTAGAAAAACAAGTTCAGGAGGTATTAAAGGTCAAACGGTTCAGAAATGGGTATTCGTTAACGAATCCTAGAAATGCTACTAAACTTTTGGTGGGCGCGGCTGTTTCAACAAAAAATAGAGAAAGAATTGACCGACTCGTAGAAGCTGGGGTTGATGTTTTGGTAATAGACTCCTCCCAAGGAAATAATATCTATCAAAAAAAGACTATTAAGTACATCAAATCGAGGTACACTGTTGATATTATTGGTGGCAACGTTGTTACCATCCAACAAGCCAAAAATCTGATCGAATGGGGAGTCGACGCGATAAGAGTAGGGATGAGTTCGGGGTCGATCTGTACCACTGGAATTAATTTAGGAGTTGGAAGGTCTCAAGCAACAGCTGTTATGAAAATTGGTATATATGCACACAAACACGGTATCCCAATAATTGCCGACGGAGGAATTTCGAGCACAGGAGATATCATCAAAGCATTATCTATCGGAGCCAGTACCGTAATGATGGGTAGTATGCTGGCTGGGGTAGATGAATCACCAGCTGATTTTTGCTACCGAAATGGCATCAAATTGAAAAAATATAGGGGCATGGGTAGTTTTGGCGCGTTAGAGAAAAACAGCGACGCGCGGTACTTAAATGATGATAAAATTAAAGTATCGCAGGGAGTGTCTGGATTTGTGAAAAGTGTGGGTCCAATACAAAAATATATTCCCTATTTAGCACAGACCATCAAACAAGGATTTCAGGATTTGGCTGTAACAAGTATTCCAGAGTTACACAAAAATTTATACGACAAGACATTACGATTTGAATTGAAATCTATCTCTGCTAAAAAGGAATCAAATGTGCATGATATTTATTCATATACCGAGTTTTAATTCTTATCTAATGATAAGAAATTTATATCAATTCAATGGTTCCGGGAGGTTTGGAAGTTAAATCTAACATCACTCGAGTAACTTCGTATATCTCATTTGTGATTCTGGAGGTTACTCTCTCGAGTATATCCCATTCAATCCTAACTAGTTTGGCTGTCATGGCATCTTCACTTTCAACTATTCTGATGACAATAGTGTAGCCGTAACAGCGAGAATCACCTTTTATCCCCACAGTTTTTGATGAGAGTAGTCCCGCATAAGACTGCCAAATTTTCTTGTATAGCTTACTCCCTTTTAATTCTTCTTGCAGAATGAGGTCGGCTTTCCTGACTATCTCTACCTTTTTGGGTGTTACTTCTCCTATAATACGAATAGCTAATCCGGGGCCGGGAAAGGGTTGTCTAAGTATCACATTCTTAGGGATTTTTAGACTTTTCCCCAGTATTCTGACCTCATATTTATATAAATCTTTCAAAGGTTCAATAATCCCAAATTCCAAACCTTCAGGAACAACTAAATTATGGTGAGTCTTTATTATACTCCCACCTTCCTTCCCAGATTCAACTCTATCTGGATAGATTGTTCCCTGTACAAGCCATTTAATATCTGGATAAGAGTTGATAATGATTTCGTTGAACACTTTCATAAAAGTTGCGCCGATGATCTTCCTCTTTTCCTCGGGTTTTTTGACTCCTTTCAATTCATTCATAAATACCTGCGTTGGATGATAGACAAACTCTTTGAATTTGAGGACGTTTTGAAATAAATTACATACCTCTTTTGCCTCTCCTTCTCTTAATAATTGATGATCTATAAACACACAGACCAAGTTATCCGGAATTGCTAGATGGCATGCCATAGCAGCTACTGTAGAATCAACTCCACCACTAACAGCGATAAGTACTTTATCACCATTCGTTTTATTTTTGATATATGACACAACGCTATCAACCAATCCCTGTGGGGTCCATTTCCTTTCACAGGCACACACTCGTAGAAAATTGCCCAAAATCTCTAATCCACTGCGAGTGTGTTGGACTTCCGGGTGAAACTGGACGCTCATAATAAGAGGTGTGAATTCTATCGCGGCAAATTTACACACTGTGTCTCGGCCAATTATCTTAGCAGAGGGGGGTATCTTGATAACTTCGTCATAGTGACTCATCCATACCTGTTCAAGTTGATCAAGTCCGCGAAACAGGCGACCGCCCAAAACTTCCAAGGTCGACTTTCCATACTGAGCATTGAGTAATTTGCCAATTTGACCACCTAACACCTTTGCCAATAATTGATGACCATAACAAATACCCAATATTCCTATACCAGTCTCTTTGCAATACATTATCAGTTTACTGTTCAATTTCACACTGAGTTGGTCGACACTATCAGGTCCGCCGCTTAAGATAATTCCTTTAGGTCTTTTATTTTTGACGACTTCCAGTGCATCCTTAGGTTCGACTAGCTCCGAATATTCACTTAATTCCCTAATGCGCTTACAGATTAAATGAGCATATTGTCCTCCATAGTAAATAACTAAAATCATTTGTAGATTATATTTCCACTGGAAATATATAATTTTTCAATTTTTGCTCAGAATTAATTTTCAGTCCATGGATTTTTTGAAGGTAAGTTATACTTTTTTTCCATCTTTTCCCTAATAGCTTTGAAAAGTTCAGCCTGTTGAGCGTATGAATGTTTTTCTAAATTATGCACTATATACCAGAGGAAATTAGGGTTGTTATCAGCCTCTAAATATTGAAGGAAATTTTCATATGGATTTGAGTCCATTTGATTTATTTTCTTCAGCATCTTTAACATACAAAAAATTGATTTTTTCAGATTTTGACAGCTGTTTTCAAATTTAATTTTCTTCCAGATGACAGAGTTGGTATTTGTTGATATCCTTTCTTTTTCAACAGAGCTCTGATTTTCACTATTAAATCTTCATGAGATACTTTCTTTTTCATAGCTTTCAAAAAAGCGTACGTTAAAGCTCCTTGGGCTTGATTCTCTTCATAAGCATCAGCAGAAGTTTGGAAATCCAAGCATCCACTAAGCATAGTCACTTTTCCTTTGGTAGAGGTATAATGAGAATCTTTTACCATACTGAAGGTAGTTCCCCCGTATCTTTGATAGAGATTATAAGCTAAGTCCATTCCTGAACCAGAATGACAGGCATCAAGAACAGCGAAAAGCTTTTGATCCTTTTTCATAAAATCGAGAAGTAATCTCCATTCATCATCCAAAATAACACCGCTTTGGCGGGAGTCAATAGGGAACAAACATTCATCTTTTCCATCTGTTTCATCACCAGATCGATCTCTAGTAGATCCTCCATGTCCTGAATAATGGAAATATAGATGTTTGTCTCCAGATAATACCAAATTCATTATTCCCTTAAGAATATTACTTCTAGTAGGTTTGTTAGGAGTATCATCGGTAAGGACAGTTATACTATCTTCTGAGTACCCGTGGGCAAGGAGATACACCTTAACATTTTCTACATCATTGATGCAGCCTGATAATTCAGATTGAGTTCCACGATAATTGATGCCAACTAATAAAGCACGTTTCATCTTAATTACTACTACTATATTATTACTTAGTAATAATGGTCCTCCAAAAACCTGAAGGTATGTCAGACATAGTTTGGGATATCAATAGCGGTTTACTTCCATCTGAAATAAGGAGAATTTTAGATAGACCATTTATCAATATCAAAGGAGCCGACATTAATGGGTGGACTATAGTTCATTTTCTGGTTGGCGGTATATTTAGACTTTTAGGATTTGGAGTGATATCTGCTAATATAGCCCATCTTCTATGGGAGATATTCCAAGTTGCCTTTGGGATAACTGATTTGAGTTTAAGCAGTGAATGGTACGATACTCTCTTTGATACAGTAGCTTTCAATGTAGGATATCTAGCCTTTGGGATAATTTTTAGAACTCCTGAGCTAAAGTGGTAATTCACTTTTCTTTTAGAAAAGTGACTCAGAAAGTAGCCTTCGGATCAATACATATATTCTACTATAAAAACGATCTTTTTCGTAGTAGCTCCTTTTTCGATATATCGGAGTCTCATGACCATACCAGCGGGGACATAACTTGATCCAATATTACTTCTTCCAAATATATGTCTCCAAGGAGCTCCTATCTCAAATATTTCTGGACCTCCTTCTGGACCTCCTGTTAGGTAGATAGTTTGAACTACGTAGGTAGGGGTGGCTGCTGAAAAAGCATTAACAGCTGCCGTTTCGACAGTGACTGTTTTATTGACTTTGTCGACATTGAGAACTCGGCCGAGATCGTCAGTATTGGTTCCATCGCTCAATTTAAGATAATAACCTTTTTCAGTATTATCAACTACCGTATCACTTACATTAATGATAGTATCGGTAGCTGCTACTGCTTGAGTTATGGCACCTATAGTTGTATCTGGAGCTCCTATCATTTCTAAATGATCGCCTGTATGGTCGGATGTTGACACAAAATAAATAGCTGAAATAGAGATAGGAAAGGGCCACGTATAATCAGCAGTGGTAGTGGTACTAGCTGTGGCATTAATGACCTTTGTGACAGCGTGAAAATGACCCCCAGTCGGAGTAGTCTCCTCTTGGACTTTTACAATATTTTTGGAAATAGTGTCTGTAATTCTGACAGAGGCTAAATCTATCGTATGAGCGGTATTAGTTGGGCATTTTGTTGGTGCTGCTTCATCATCCCTCAATAATATCTTTTCATCTGTACCGTCGGTAGTACATCTTAAGGTATATTCATATACTGTAGCCATTACAATAGGCCATCTCAATTTTAATCGTAAGAAACAGAGATATCACGAACTGTTATTTTCTTGTTGGTAGATCCTCCATTCTTTTTGGCTTGAATCTCAAAGATAGCATCAGCAACGGGGATATTGCTCAAAGTTCCAAGATCATTAATTTGATCGGTGGTGTTGGTAAAATTAGCCTCTGCTAGCGTTTGGCTATTGGTAGCATCGAACAGCCTCAAATCAAAAGAGGTGATACTGGATTCCATACGGCTAACTATTTTAATACTTTTGATAGTAGTACCCGCATCGAAGGCAAAAGATCCGACAGTAGCGTACACAGTAGTAGTTACAGTATTAGTTACCTCCGTAGATACCTTAAACTGACGTTTACGAGCTTTCCACTTAATACCTGTTGGCTCTGAAGCATCAAAAATCATTTCGACATCGCCGCTTCCGGGAGGGAGAATAGTTAATTTAGTTCCATCATGTACCAAAACACTTCCTTTTTGAATTGACATCCTTGTAAAGATACATCAAATTCTTTTGATAACAAAAGAATTATGAAATTCTATAAACTGTGTATGCCTCGCTCGAAGCTGTGACATTGGTAAATCTTAATTTGAACTGACTTGAACCAGAAATATGATATGTGTCGATCGAATTAGTTTGTGGATAGACATCAGAATTACCAGTTAAAGTTCCTCCAGTGCCTGCGGCAATAGTAATCTTATAGTCGAAAGGTGCCATATTAACTAAGCAGTAATCAAGTATCTGCCCTACACGAGCGTTAGAAATTGCATTTACAGTGTCTGCCGCGGTCATTAATGTTAGGGTTCTATCAGCGGTGGGATTTATGCAGTTAATACCTAACAAAAATTGTTTCATAGTTAGCGTTTCGTCAGAGTCATTCAATAAAATCGGCACAGGTCCTACTACATGAGCTGCTACTACAGCATCAAGAGCTGTTTTTTCAGGAGCGGAGATAGTAGATTGAAAAATAATAATTACTACATCACCGTCTCCGTCGATTCTCAAGAGAGTTGTAGTAATACTTGAGTCCTCATTGATTTCTGAGGCTAATTGCCCCGCGGTCAATCCATTTGGGAAATCTACCGATTTACTATATACTTCAGTCATTTAGTAATACTAAATATTTTTACGATAATCTTTCAAGGATAAGACTACGTTCGTGTACAGTAAAAGTATCGCCCCCAGTAACCTGATATCTAACGTCAATAGCTTCCGATCCCGTTACAGTTTCTATTGATTGGGTATGTAGTGCTGACATTACACCAATTGTCGGTCCCCCGCCCGTAGCAATGTCCCTTTCAGAATGTGCTGTAATACTCCCATTATTATGTATAGCATAATTACCTGTTACATTTGCGGCATCGAGTCCCCCTGACGATGAAAATGAAGCCAAATATGTACCGCTAGCAGGAGTAAGAGTCATACCAGTCATACCAACATAGGTAGCGCTGGTTGTGAAAGCATCTGCGGTGGCTGTTGCTATTGAGGTAGTAATTGCACCTTGTGGTCCTTGAGCACCGGTGGCTCCCTGAGCTCCTGATCCCTGAGCGCCTGTATCTCCCTGAGCTCCTACTGCTCCTTGAGCTCCAGTGACTCCCTGAGCTCCTGTGTTTCCTTGAGCACCCGATCCTTGAGCTCCTGTATCTCCCTGTGCTCCTATGACTCCTTGGGCTCCAGTGACTCCCTGAGCTCCTGTATCTCCCTGAACTCCTATGCTACCTTGAGCTCCGATAACTCCTTGAGCTCCTATAACTCCTTGAGCTCCTGTATCTCCCTGTACTCCTATGCTACCTTGAGTTCCTATATCTCCTTGAGCTCCTATGCTACCTTGAGCTCCGATAACTCCTTGGGCTCCAGTTGAACCCTGTACACCTATACTACCCTGTGTTCCTGTGCTACCCTGAGCTCCTATGTCTCCTTGAGCTC
>SDBT01003936.1_pt1 | contig 25460 bp, 21 predicted proteins | sample 2277101 | NCBI WGS metagenome assembly SDBT01 (sample SAMN10404973, study PRJNA504765) | marine sediment metagenome | isolation source: marine sediment core GS10_PC15, 103 cmbsf | place: Arctic Ocean: Southern Knipovich Ridge | collected 2010 | reverse complement strand
GTTGTTCTGGCCCCGCAGCGGGTTCACGCCCGCTCCTTCCTTGCCCACGTTGCCGGTCAGCATCGCCAGGTTCGCCAGGGACAGCACGTTGTCGGTTCCGGTGGTGTGCTGGGTGATGCCCATAGAGTAAACGATGGAAGCGGCCCCTGCCTTGGCGTACAGGCGTGCCGCACGGACGATGAGATCGGCCGGCACGGAGGTGATGCTCTGGCCCAACTCGGGCGTGTACGGCTCGACGGCTTTGCGCAGCAGATCGAAATCCTCGGTTCGCTCCGCGATGAAGGCTTTGTCCTCGAGGCCTTCGGTCAGGATCACGTTCATCATGGCGTTGACAAGGGCCACGTCCGTGCCGGACCGCTGGCGCATGTGCACGGCGGCGTAGCGGGTCAGCTCTATCAGGCGCGGGTCGGCGACGATAAGCGGGATACCGCGCTTCGTGGCGGCGCGTTTAATGGCCGAGCCTATGATCGGGTGGCAATCGGTGGTGTTCGAGCCGATCACGAATATGGCGTCCGCTTTTTCGAAATCCTCGATGGAGTTCGTCATGGCGCCGCTGCCGAACGCCCTGGCAAGGCCGGCCACCGTCGAGGCGTGGCAAAGCCGCGCGCAGTGGTCCACGTTGTTCGTGCCGATTGCCGCGCGCATGAACTTCTGGAAGATATAGTTCTCCTCGTTGGTGCACTTTGCGGAGGAGAGCCCACCTATGGCGTCCGGCCCGGCGTCAGCCTTGATCCGGCCCAGCCGCTCGGCGACCAGCGACAGCGCCTCTTCCCAGGTTGCCGGCTCGAGCTTGCCGTTTCGCCGGATCAGCGGCTCGGTGAGCCTGTCGGGATGTCCGACAAAGTCCAGCCCGAATCGCCCCTTCACGCACAGCAGGCCGCAGTTTGGGCCCAGGGCAGGATCGCCGCTCACTCCGACGACGCGGTTGTTCAGCTTGCTTATGACGAGTGTGCATCCGCAGCCGCAGTAGGGGCAGGTTGTGGCGGTCCGCTCGAAGTCCCAGGTTCTTCCCTTGCCGACCTGGCCCGCGTAGTACATTGCACCGGTGGGGCAGACGTCTATGCAGTTGCCGCACTGGCTGCACGTGGAGAGTTCTCTGGTCATGCCGACCGGCAGGCCCACGGTGGTATCGTCCCCGCGATTCTGGAAGTCGATCGCGCCGCTGACCTGAACGTCCTGGCAGACCTGCACGCACCGCCCGCAGAGAATGCACTTGCTGCGATCGTAGACAATCGCCGGGCCGTCCTGCACCGGATTCGGCAACACCGCTTCGGCCGCCGCATATTCCGACGACTTCACGCCGAACTGATATGCATACTCCTGGAGCATGCACCTCCCGGCCTCCTCGCAGGTCAGGCAGTCGTGAGGGTGGTCGCTGAGAAGCAGATCGATGACCATCTTTCGCATCTCGATCAGCTCTTCGGTCTGCGTGCGGACGACCATGCCGTCAGCGGCCGCGTGCGAACACGCCGTTACCGGCGCCCGCGCGCCCTGGACTTCGACAAGGCACAGCCGGCACGAACTGGTGGGCTCAAGCCCCAGGGCCGGGTCGTAGCAGAGATGGGGGATGTCGATGTCCGCGGCGGCCGCAGCCTGCAGGATCGTGCACCCGCCCTCGACCGTGACGTTCACGTCGTCGATTGTCAGGTTAATCTCATCAGCCATGGTAACAGCCTGTCATGGTATTTCGCCGATTGCGGCTAGGAGACGACGACGGCGTCGAACTTGCACCGGTCCCTGCATATGCCGCACTTAATGCACTTTTCGCGATCGATCACATGGGGCTTCTTTTTCTCGCCGGAAATTGCCGCCACCGGGCAGGGCTTGAGGCACGCGCCGCAGCCGGTGCACTTGTCCGGGTCTATCCGGTAGCGGATAAGGGCCTTGCACGCGGCGGCCGGACATCGCTTCTCGACGATGTGCGCCTCGTATTCCGCCCGGAAGTGGCGGATGGTCGACAGCACGGGGTTGGGCGCGGTCTGCCCCAGCCCGCACAGCGACGCCTGGCGGATCATCTTGCCGAGCCGGTCCAGCCGGTCGATGTCCTCAAGCTCGCCGCGGCCCTCGGTAATCCGCGTGAGAATCTCCAGCATCCGCTTGGTGCCTATGCGGCACGGCACGCACTTGCCGCACGATTCCTCTTGGCAGAATTCGGTGAAGAACCGCGCAATGTCCACCATGCAGGTGGCCTCGTCCATGACGATCAGGCCGCCCGAGCCCATGATCGCCCCGACCTCTTTGACCGAGTCGTAGTCGATGGGCAGGTCGAGGTACTTCGCCGGAACGCACCCGCCGGAAGGCCCGCCCATCTGGGCGGCCTTGAACTCTCGCCCCTCCGGGATGCCCCCGCCGATGTCGAAAACTATCTGCCGCAGCGTCGTACCCATGGGCGCTTCGACCAGACCCGTGTTGTTCACCTTGCCCGCCAGCGCGAATAGTTTTGTGCCCTTGGAGCCTTCCGTGCCGATCTCGGCGTATGGGCCCGCGCCCATCTCGATGATCCGGGGCACGTTGGCCCACGTTTCCACGTTGTTGATATTGGTCGGCTTACCGTAGAGGCCGCAGCTCGCCGGAAACGGCGGGCGCGGGCGGGGCATGCCTCGCTTGCCCTCCACTGATTCGATCAGGGCAGTTTCCTCGCCGCAGACGAACGCCCCGGCGCCTTGGCGGATCTCGATATCAAAGTCGAAGCCGCTGCCCAGGATGTCGTTTCCGAGCAGGCCCGCGGCCCGCGCCTGATCCAGCGCCAGGGTCGTGTGCTCGATTGCAATCGGGTATTCGGCACGGACGTAGACGTAGCCCTGATTCGCGCCGATTGCGTACGCTCCGATAATCATCCCCTCGATCACCAGGTGCGGATCGCCCTCCAGCAGCGCGCGATCCATGAACGCGCCGGGGTCGCCCTCGTCCGCGTTGCAGATCAGGTACTTCCGGTCACCGGGAGCCTTCCGGCAAAATCCCCACTTGGTGCCCGTGGGGAAGCCCGCTCCGCCCCGGCCGCGAAGCCCCGAGCCGCTGACCTCCTCTATAACCTGCTCGGGCGACTCGCCCGAAAGCACCTTCGCCAGGGCCAGGTACCCACCGGCGCATATGCTGTCTTCGATTTCCCTCGGGTCCAGGCGCCCGCAATTGCGCAGCACCAGGCGTGTCTGGTTGCTGTAGAAGGGAACGCGGGACTGCTGCGAGATTGCCTCTTCCCCGTCCGACCAGCACAGTTTGCTGACAACTTCCCCGCCGAGGACCGTCTCCTCGACGATCTGGGGTGCATCTTCCGGCGTCACGCCCTGATAGTAGATGCCCTTCGGATCGATCAGCACGGCCACCGCCCCGGCGCACAGGCCGTGGCACCCCACACGCAGCACGCGCGCCTTGTCGGACAGGCCCCGCTTCTGGATCTCATCGGCCAGAGCGTCGCAGACGCTTAGCGCGCCCAGCGCCCGGCAACCCGTGGAGCACACGCGGATGACAACGTCCACCTCGCCGCGCTGCTTCAGCGACTTGTGCAGGGCCTTGAGCTGGGCTGCTGATTTCAAACGCTCCGTCACTCTGTCTCCCGAAAACTGTTGAGGACTTCCTTCACGCGGCGCGGGTTCAGCATTCCGTAATACTGGTCGTCTACCATCATCACGGGGGCCAGAAAGCACGTGCCGAGGCATGCTACCGTTTCAAGGTAGAACAGCATGTCGTCGGTGGTCTGGCCCTCGTCGACGCCAAGCTCGGTCTTCAGTGCGTCGAGAATACGCCGCGCGCCCTTTACGTGGCAGGCCGTGCCGTTGCAGCACCGGACGGTGTGCTTGCCATGAGGCTCCGTGTAGAACTGCGCGTAAAAACTCACCACGCCGTAGATGCTGCTCAGCGGAATCCGCATCCGCAGGCTCATCTCCGCCAGGGCCGGCGCGGGCAGATAGCCCAGCTTCCCCTGGACCTCCTGCAATACGGTGATGAGGTTCGACTGCGGCGAGACGTTCATCTCGTCCAGGAGCGACTCAGCCTCAGCGTCCACGTCGGCCTCGGCGATCGCCTGAGGCTTCTCACTGGTCATATGGACTTCCTCTGGGACTTCCAGCGCAGGCACACTGCCTCCTCTGCAGTATAGCCGCCGGGCCGGGGGCGTTGCAAACCAACCCTCTACGAATTTCGCGAACGAGGCTGTACAATCTCTGTTCTTGCGCCAGAAGGAGAAACAACATGGATATCGCTTTGCGGGACACGTTTGTCGATCTCTGGAGAAAATACTTCGGCGGGGCGGACCTGCCCATTTGTTTCTACTACACGGATGACGAGGCAAGCCGCGAGCACGTTCACCCGGGCAAGGGCCACACGTGCCTGATCGGGCAGCTGGCCCGCGTTTGCAAGGGCCAGACCGTGTGCGTCGATCGCGATTCGCTGGGCTGCGGCGGCGCCAAGAGGTACCTGGGGTTCACGAGGGGGGTGATGCCCGACTTCGAGTACTTTCTGTCGTGTGGGATTCCCGGCAAGCTCGAGGGCGAGCGCTACAAGAAGTCGCCCGAGATCGTGCGCGAGGCAATGGCCAAGACGCGCTTCTTCGACGCCCCGGCCAAGTACGGCGTCTTCAAGCGATGGGACAAGCTGGAAGAAGGCGACGAGCCCGAGATCGTCATATTCCTGGCCGGTCCTGACGTGCTTTCCGGGCTTTTCACGCTGTCGAATTTCGACGAGACCGACCCGCACGCCGTGATGGCGCCCTTCGGGGCCGGCTGCGGCACGATTGTGCACTATCCCTATCTCGAGAAGGATAGCGACAGCCCCAGATCCGTGATCGGGATGTTCGACATTTCCGCCCGCCCGTTCGTGCGGGCTTCGGTTGTCTCGTTCGCCACTCCCATGGCCAAGTTCCGGCGGATGGTGGCGAACATGGAAGAGAGTTTCCTGATAACCGCCTCCTGGGCCAAGGTGCAGCGGAGAATCGAATCGCAGCAGGGCCCTGCGACGTGGGAAGGTAAGCAGCGGACGGTATGACTCGGGGCGACTGGATTCGAACCAGCGACCTCGTGCTCCCAAAGCACGCGCTCTAACCAAGCTGAGCTACGCCCCGTGTCGTGTTGTCAGCAGCAGACGATCTGATCCTTGGGGATTTCGCCTCGGTCAACCTGTCCTGACGGAGGCTGATGAATAGTATTATCGGCTTTCCCCTGCGCCCCCGCCAGCGCCCGCTGTGGTTCTTATTCCGACTGGTCGAACATCTTCTGGCAGGCGTTGACGATGTCCTGTGCGGTCAGCTTCGCGAGTTCCAGGGTGGCTTCGGGGGTTTTGGCGCTCTTTGGCACGGACTGGACGTAGAGCGTGTTAACGGTGACTCCCAGATCGCTCTTGGCCGCGGCGGCGCAGATCTCATCCGCGATGCCGCCGATGTAGTTGTCCTCCACGACCAGTATCTGGCCGCGGCAGTCATCGCCGATGTGCAGTATCTCTTCGGTATTGAGGGGAATTGAATAGGCGTCGATGAGGCTGACTTCCAATGCGGATTTTTCTTCCAGGATTTCGGCGGCCTGTTTGGCCACGTGGACCATGTAGCCGCTGGCGACGATGGCTACGTCCTCTCCGTCCCTGAGCTGGTTGAACCCGCCGAGCTTGAATTCCTGGTCGGGCTCATAGATGAAATCGACGTCGGGCCGGTGCGTCCGCATGTAGCACAGGCCTTCGATGTTGGCCATCAGCTCGGTGAGCCTGAAGGCGCTGACGGCGTCGGACGGGCAGAAGACCCGCATTGCCGGCAGGCCGTCCACGCGCTTGGAGTGGGCAAAGCTCCGCATGAAGCTCAGGTCGGGCAGGCCCATCTGGCTGGGGCCGTCCGCTCCGAGCGAGACCCCCGCGTGAGATCCGCAAAGTTTTATGTTCGCGTTGGTTATCGCGGCCATCTCGAGCTGGTCGAGGGCGCGCATCAGGAACTTGGCGAAGCTGGAGACGAAGGGCACGCGTCCGGCAACGGCCATCCCCGCCGCCGCGGAGATCATGTTTTGCTCGGCGATGCGTCCCTCGAAGTAGCGGTCCGGGTACTTCTTGGCGAAGATCTCCGCAAAGGTGGAGTTCTTCACGTCGCCGTCGAGGGCTACAATCCGTTCGTCCGCTCCAATGGCGGCAAGGGCGGCACCGTAGGCCCGCCGCGTCGCAAGCTTCTTTTCCTCCAGGGCCGATTCGAAACCGGCGGCCGCGATCGCCTCCGCGAAATCGCCCGCGGATATCAGCCCGCCGCTGGGTCTGATGACCGGCTCTGCGGGTACAAGAGCGGCCGCTGCCACGTCGTCGAGGTCGGCTACGCCGATCTCAGCCGCCATCTCGTCGAGGTCGGTCATTGCCTGGTCGATCTGGTCCGGCTTTAGCGGCTTGCCGTGATAGGTGTGTCCCTGGAGTTCCTTTACGCCCCATCCCTTTACGGTCTTGGCGACGATGGCAAGGGGCTTCTCGCCGACGTCGGCCGAAAGCACTGCGAAGATATCATCCCAGTTGTGCCCGTCGATCGTCTTCACGTCGAAGCCGAAGGCCGCGAGCTTTGCGGCCAGCGCCTCGGGTGACTGCTGCGGAGAGACATAATCGCTCTGCCCCTGCCCGTTGCAGTTGAAGATCGCCCGCACCGCGGTCAGCTTGTGATCGACGATGAAGTCCAGGGCCTCCCAGACCTGTCCCTCGCGGCTTTCGCCGTCGCCGATGATGCAGAATATTCTCTTGCCGGATCCGTCGAGCCTGGCGGCGCAGGCCAGGCCGGCCGCCACCGACAGCCCCTGGCCCAGCGACCCGGTGGCCGCGTCGAAGAACGGAAAGCCCACGGCGGGGTTGGGATGCCCGTCGAGGACGCTGTCGGCGTCTCGCAGTGTGAGGGCGTCGTCGAAGCTCAGTTCGGAGGGGCGTTGGGACGTGCCGACGACTCCGCCGAGATCGCAGTACGCGGCGTAGATGGCGGGCACGGCGTGGCCTTCGGACAGGACCAGGCGATCCGAGCCGGTGTTCCAGGGGTTCTTTGGGTCGTATCGCATTGCCCGGTACATCAGCGCGGTCGTCAGATGGACCAGCCCCAGGGCGCTGGACGGGTGTCCGCTGCCGGCCTCGGTGCACATCCTGACAATCTGCTTGGCAAGCTTGATTACCTTGCGATCAAGGTCCTTGTAGTCGGCCATCGTTGTCTCCAAAAGACACTTTGTGGGGATTACCCTCGCAAAGGGTCAGGTACTTTAACCTGCGCCCGCCCGCAACGCAAGACGGTCTCGCACAAAAAAGCACCGCTGTAAAGCCGTGCGGTCCCATCGTTCGCATTGCAAAAGGCCGCCGGGGTGTGTATTCTCTGGCATGTCCGGTGGTGTTCGTTGGGCGCAAAGTGCACATGAGCGACCGAATCAAGGGCATACTGTTCGACTTTGGCGAGACGATTATCGACTTCGGCCGGGTCGATCTGCCCGCGCTGTTCAAACGCGGCACCAAGCTGGCCTACGAGTACCTGGTCGATCGCGGGCATAGCCTGCCGCCTTTCAAGAAGTATCTCCGCACGCAGCTTCGGGCCGTCCACTGGAATGTCTTCAAGAGCCGCATCACCCGAAGCGAGTTCAACGCCCTGGACGTGATCCGCCGGATCAGCGACGGCCAGGGCCTCCAGCTCGATCACGAGCATCTTGTTGCCCTTGCCGCACTCTGGTATGAGCCGCTGCGCCAATGCGCGTCGATGGAGCCCGGCGTGCTGGAAATGCTGCGGCAGTTTCGCGACGAAGACATGACCCTCGGCATCATCTCCAACACCTTCGTGCCCGGGCAGGTCCTCGACCGACACCTGGAACAGGAGCACCTCCTGGAGCTCCTGCCCGTTCGCGTCTATTCCTGTGACGTCAACTACCGCAAGCCGGATATAAGGATCTTCCAGATCACCCTGGAAAGGGCTCACCTGGCCGCACAGGAGACCGTCTTCGTGGGGGATTCTCTCAGGGCCGACATCAGGGGCGCAAATCGTGCGGGGATGATCTCCGTGCTCAAGGACCCCCTGGATCGGTATAGACACAAACGCATCAGGCCGCATCATCGAATCCGCAGCTTGCTGGAATTGCGCGACATCATCGCCGACTACAACGACCAGCCTACAGAATAACGCAGGCCGAGATGATAAGCGCTACAGCACCCATCACGAGGACCAACACCTCGGCGAGTCCTGCCAGAATAGCAAAAGCCCTATCCACTTAATCGCCTCCCAACGTTTCACCGGCAGCACCTTTGGATGTGTATCGACATTCAGCCCGCGATGACTTGAGGCGGATAATTGGGCTGTTAGTCCTGCGATATCCCTCACTTAGGGAGATTTTGGCACTTGGGCCACGGCCCCATCAGATGGGATTCTCACCAGGCAGGGGCCCTATATCTGGGGCTTTTCGCCTTTCAGGGATGGCATTCTCAAAATCTCATCCCCTCCCGATTGATCAGCTTGCCCTTGCTCTCTTGCGGGCCCTGCGTTGTGGGGGTCTGCTGCTCTTCCTCCTTGGCTTCGGTTTTGGGTGGTCGAACCTGCCCGTGTGATTGGTAACTTCCTTGTCCAAGCATTCGGAAACCAGTGTGTTCAGGCTCTTGCCTGAAAGAGCGGCCAACATACTCGCCCGACGATGCAATTCGGATCCGATTCTCACCACGAACCTTCCGGAGCAAGGTTTATCTGGCTTCTGACCGCGCTCTTTGCAGAAGGCCAAGTAATCGTCAACAGAATCCTGGAAAGTCTGTTGGACCTGCTCGACGGATTTGGCCTGAAAGGTAACGACGTCACGGATTCCGACCACCTCACCGTGGAGGATGTTGGCCTCGGCGTCGTACTCGACTTTTCCGACGTAGCCTTTGTATTTCATCATGGCGCGACTCCTGCTTCTGTGAGAAAACGTCGCATCGACCGGACTGTTCCTTTGTAGTATCATCCAGTGATACTATCGGCAAGAGAGATTCTAATGTCTTCTTTTGCGAGGACTGGGAGCGGGCCTTAGCCGCCGACCACCAGCACGCCCGTGCCGGATATCTTGTCGGCCTTCAGGTCCTGGAGGGCCTGGTTCGCATCGGCCAACTCGTACGTGGTCGTGTGTGGGCGAATGGGGATTTGGGCGGCTTCGGCAAGCAGCTCGCGCCCGTCCTGGCGGGTGTTGGCCGTCACCGAATGCACGTTCCGCTCGTAGAAGAGGCACTGCTGGTAGTCCATTTCGGGGATCGGCGTCATGTAGATTCCGGCCAGCGACAGCGTGCCTCCTTTTTCGAGGGCCTTGAGGGCCGGGGGCACGAGCGGGCCGGCCGGGGCGAATATGATGGCGCTGTCGGTCTTGGCGGGCATGTCCTCGGCCGACGCGCCCACCCAGACCGCGCCCATTTCGGCGGCGAGCCGGCGGTGAGCGTCCCCGCGTGTAACGACGTAGACGTCGGAGCCGCGATGCATCGCAATCTGCATGATGACGTGTGCGCTCGAGCCGAAGCCGTAAATTGCGAGCGTTCCGCCTGGTGGGAGGTTGCTGCGTTTGAGGGCCCGGTACCCGACGATGCCGGCGCAGAGCAGCGGCGCCGCCTCGACGTCGCTGAACTGCTCGGGAATCTGGTAGGCGAACCGCTCATCCACCAGGGCGTACTCGGCGAATCCGCCGTCTTCGTGATAGCCGGTGAACCGCTGGGCTTGGCAGAGGTTCTCTCTGTCGCTCTTGCAGAACCGGCACAGCCCGCACGTGTGCCGCAGCCAGGCCGCCCCCACGCGCATGCCCTCGGCCAGCACGCTGCATTCCGGGCCAAGAGCATCCACCGCCCCCACGATCTGATGCCCGGGGATGAGGGGCAGCTTCTGGGGGGGAAGCTCACCCTCGATGACGTGCAGGTCGGTCCGGCATATCCCGCAGCAGCTTACCTTCACGCGAACCTGGCCGGCCGCGGGCTCAGGGCGGGTCAGGTCCGTCAGCTTCAGCGGGGAACTCTCGATCGGCGCGATGCCTTCCAGCACCATCGCTTTCATTCTTGCTTGTCCTTCTTCCGGCCGCCCCACGAGAGCTTTTCCGGCTGGTAGTGATCTGCCATATCCTCGCTGGGGCTCACAAGGCGGCCTTTCGGATGTCATCCGCGAAGGCCCTGGCCGCTTTCTCGACGGCCTGCTGCCAGCTCATATTCTTGTATTGCTCGTTCTGGTGGGCGTAGATGACCGAGCGGCTGGCGTTGACGATTGCCCCCGTGCCGTCCGGCTTGAATGCGGCTGCGCAGTCCGCCGCTGTTGCGCCTTGCGCCCCGTAGCCGGGTACGAGGAAAAGCTGCTGCGGCATGATTTCGCGCAGACGGCGGGCCTCGTCCGGGTAGGTGGCGGCCACCACCGCGCCCACGCAACTGTAGCCGCTCTGGCCTATGAGCCGCGGGGCCGATCCCAGCGCCGCGACCTGCTTGGCCATGTGCTCGTAGAATTTCGTGCCGTCGGCGCCGGCGAAATCCTGGATGGCCGCGGCCGATGGGTTCGACGTCCGCACGAGAACGAACACGCCCCTGCCCGCCTCGGCGCCGATCTCCACGAAGGGGCTAAGCCCGTCCTCGCCGAAGTACCCGTTGACCGTAATCGCATCGGGCGCCGAGGGTCCGGCCAAATGGGCTTGAGCGTAGGCTCCGGCCGTCGAGCCTATGTCGCCCCGCTTGACGTCACCAATAACAATCAGACCTCTCTGACGGGCCATACCCACGACGTCGAAGTACAGCTTGACTCCCGCCGGCCCGTACTGCTCGAAGTAGCCGGATTGCACCTTCACGGCGGGGACTATCGGTGCGATCTGGTCGACCAGCTCGCGGCAGAATCGCAGGAGTATCATAGCCCGCTCGATCGTATCGGCGTCGTCGTTGCGCAGCTCACCCGGCAGGCGGTCGTAGATCGGGTCTATGCCGACGCAGACGGGCGAGCCTTTCTCGGCGATCTTCGCCAGCAGGGCGTCCGCAAAGTTCGCAGGCATGGTCGCATCGCTCATTGCGCTATCCTTTATACAGGCAGCGGGGCTGCTCGGCAACCGACTTGACGGTGGAACTCGGCGCGGCGTTGCGGTATCTTACCGGCCGCTGCCCGCCGGCGCCGCCGGGTGCTCAGCTAACCGACGCTCGCCCAAGGACATGGAAACATGGAGAAACTCATACGCGGCAAGGTCTTCGTCGTCGGCGACAACGTCGACACCGACCAGATAATCCCGGCCGAGTTCCTCAGCTACAATCCGGCCGATCCCGACGAGCGAAAAGTCTTCGGCATGCACGCCATGAGCGGTGTGCCCACAGACCAGTCCGGCCTGCCGAAGGGTCACGTTCGCTTCGTCGAGGAGGGCAAGTTCAAGAGCCAGTTCGCGGTGATTGTCGCCGGGCGCAACTTCGGTTGCGGCAGCAGCCGCGAGCACGCGCCGCTCGCAATCGCCCAGGCCGGCTGCTGCGCCGTGGTCGCCGAAAGCTACGCGAGAATCTTCTACCGCAACAGCATCAACGGCGGATACCTCGTGCCGCTGGAGGCGCCGGATCGCCTGGTTGACCGGATTGCAACGGGCGACGAGGTGGAGCTGGACACCGAGTCGCCAAAGCTGACGAACGTCACGAGCGGCGAGACGCACACCCTGCAGCCGCTGGGTGAGGTGTCGGAAATAATCCAGGCCGGTGGAATCTTCGGTTATGCAAAAGCGAAGGGCGTGCTGTAGCGGATTGCGGACGTGCCCGCCTATGGTCAGATCTTCAGGAAGTTCTCCAGGAGCTTGTGCCCGACGTCGGTGAGGAAGCTTTCGGGGTGGAACTGCACGCCCTCGGTGGGATGTGTCTTCGAGCGTATGCCCATCAGCTCCTCCTGGTCCGTGGTCCAGGCGGTCTGCTCGAAATCCCCATCCAGATTCGCGGGGTCGACTACCAGGCTGTGATAGCGCGTGGCGACGAAGGGGTTCTGCAGGTCCGCCATCACGCCCTTGCCGTCGTGCTTTATCTCGCTGGTCTTGCCGTGCATGAGCCTGCCCGCCCGCACGACCTCGCCGCCGAAGACCTGCCCGATGCACTGATGACCGAGGCACACGCCCAGGATCGGAATCTTCCCGTGGTAGTGCCGCACGAAATCGCAGCTCAGCCCCGCCTCGTTCGGCGTGCACGGGCCCGGCGAGATTATGAGGTGCGTCGGCTTGCACTCGGCCTCGACGTCCGCCGGCGAGGCGGCATCGTTGCGGAAGACGCGGATCTGGTCGTCGCGGCCGAGCTCCCCGATTCGCTGAACCAGGTTGTACGTGAAGCTGTCGTAGTTGTCGATGATGACGATCACTGCCCGATGGTAGCCGCGCCCGGCAGGGGGGTCAAGCGACTTAGCCCGCGTTTCTCCGCGAGTTTTCGGCGGCGGAACCCTAGCGCCTCTCGTACTTATAGGCCGCGGCGCAGGCGCCTTCCGACGACACCATGCACGGGCCGACGGCTTCGCGGGGGGTGCAGCGCTGCCCAAAAAGGCTGCAATCGACCGGCCGGCAGCGCCCGCAGATGACGTCGCCGCAGCGACAGCCCTCGGGTTCAGGACTTGTCTCCTCGGGCATGTCGAAGCGTTTGCCCGTGTCCCAGCGCGCGAACTGGTCGCGCAGGACCAGGGCGCTGGCGGGAATCGTGCCGAGCGCCCGCCACGGGGCATCCGCCGGCTCGAAGACCTCGTCGAGCAGGGCCGCCGCCTGCGTGTTGCCCTCGGCCGAGACGGCCGGATAGACCGTGCATGCATCGGGCTTGCCGGCAAGAAGCTGGCGGCAAATTTCGGCCAGGCCCGCGAGTATCTGCGACGGGTCGAAGCCGGCGACAACGCACGGGCGGGCGAAGTCGCGGGCGATTTGGCGGTATGCCTCATACCCGATGATGACGCTGACGTGCCCCGGGCAGAGAAATGCGTCGAGCTGCACGTCCCCGGCGGCCAGAAGGGCACGCATCGCGGGCGGAATCAGCTTGTGCGCGGTGAACAGGCTGAAGTTCGGCAGGTCGGCATCGCGGGCGCTCTTTGCGGCAAGGGCGGTGGCAGGCGCGGTCGTCTCGAACCCGACGGCCAGGAACACCACGTGACTGCCCGCCTCGCGTTTTGCCAGGTCGATCGCCTGCTGTGGCGAGTAGACCACCTGGAGCCGCGCGCCGCGTGCGCGGGCCTCGGCGAGGCTGCCGCGCTGGCCCGGCACGCGGACCATGTCGCCGTAGGTGGCTATGATGACGTCTTCGCGCCCGGCGAGCTTGACCGCCCGATCGATGTAGGACTGGTCGGTCACGCAGACGGGGCAGCCGGGCCCGCTTATCAGATCGAGCTTGTCCGGCAGGAGGCTTCTCAGCCCGCTGCGGGCGATTGTCATCGTGTGGGTGCCGCAGACCTCCATCACGCGCACGAGCGGCTTCTGTCCGGTGAGCTTGTCACACAGGCTGGAAATCTCGCCGCAATACTTGTCAATGCTCGTGGGCATCATCGCCCGCTGCGCTGCGTCACTATCGAGTAAGGGAAGCTGTAAGAGCTGTCCGCGTCCGTCTCGTGTTTGTTCAAAACCGGAGAGTAGGTCCGCACCTTTATCTTGTTTTCCGCGGGAATGAACTTCAGCAGCACCAGCCACCCGTCTCCGCCGCGCGGCCGGAGCTGAAAGTCGGCCAGGATCTCGATGACCTTGCCGCCGGCTTCGTTGATCGAGACCTGGTGATACTGGGCCGGGTTTGCCAGATGCCCGCAGAGGACCATGAAAACCTGCGGATGCTTGCTGATGAGCTTTTTCCATATCTGCTCGCCGGAGTTCGCACCGGGTCTTTTGGAAAACGGTTTTTTGACGCGGCCCTTCGCTCGCCCGTCCATATAGACGTGCGTGGTGACTATCGTGGGCAGGTTGGGGTGCCGCCCCAGCACGCCGGCCGCCCAGGCCAGCGACTTGTCGTCGGCGTCGTCGGGCAGGTGGATGATCATGAACCTCCGCCCGCCCCCGGTGAAGAACTGGTAAGACGCCCGCCCGTCGCGCGAAGCCCCGGCATACCACATTCGCCTGGCAAAACGATCTGTCCCGAAGTGCTTGACGAACGTGCCGGCCACGCCCTTGCGGTAGTCGTCGTAGTCGTGGTTTCCGATGGCCACGCCCCACGGCACGACGCCGTCGAGGGCGGACATGGCTCTGCTCGCGGTCTTCCACTCGTGCTCGACCGTGCCGCCGTGCTGCACAATGTCGCCGACGTGGGTGACGAAGACCACGTTCTCCTTCGCGACGTTGTCGCGTATCCACCGGGTCTGCGCGTGGAACAGGTCGGGGAACTTCTCGGAGTAGACTTGCGTATCGGGCAGCATGACCACGGTAAACGGTTTGTCCGCGGCGCAGGCCGGAAGAAGCGCCGTCAGACCAAGCAGCAGCGCCAGCATCGTCCGCGTTCTCGTGTGGTATTTCATCCGACTTATCCTTCCTGCATCTTGGGCATGGCGTCGCCGTACACTTCCGCCAGGATCTCGTAGGTTTGCCTTGCTTCGGCCTCATCGAGGATGGTTATGGCCATCCCCGCGTGCACCAGCACCCAGTCGCCGAGCTTTGCCTTGGGCACCACCAGCAGCGACACCGACATCTCGTTGCCGCCAAGCGCAACGGTGGCCTGCGTGCCCTCGATCTTCTCAACCCTCAGTGGTACGGCGAGGCACATGGCTTACTCCGTCTTGTCTTCTCTTGCCCGCACGTCGGCGGCCGGCTCGGCGGCAGCGGCTGCAGCCCCGGCGGCCGCTACCACGGCCTGGCCCAGCGCGATGCCGCCGTCGTTGCACGGAATCATCCGGTGTCTGAGCACCCGCAGCCCCTCGGCTTCCAGCGCCTCGACCAGGCGGGCGGTAAGGTAGCGGTTGGCGAAGCATCCGCCGGAAAGCGCCACCACGTCCAGCTGAGTTTCCTCCCGCGCCCGCAGCGCCGAGGCCACCAGGAACGACACAACAGTATTATGGAACTTTGCGGCCACCATGCCAGCGCCTTGTCCGTTTCGCAGATCGCCCACGATCTGCTCGACCGCGGGCCGGAGGTCTATCGTGAACGGGCCTTCCGCCACGAGGTGGAAATCATACGCCTGATCGACGCCGCTTTGGATGGCGGCCTCCAGCATCATCGGCGCCTCGCCTTCAAACCTGTTCCGCTCGGCCAGGTCGCACAGCCACGCGACCGCGTCGAACCACCGCCCCAGCGAGCTGCTCGGCGGGCAGCTTACATCAACCGTCAGCAGTCCGGCAGCGGCCTGCAGCTTTTCCTCGGGGAAGTCCGTCCTGATGCCGTGGGCGTACTCGGCGCACGCCTCGCCGAACGCATCGTGAAGTGCCGCGAGGGCGGGGCGGTAAGTTTCGGTGGCTGCGGCATCTCCGCCGACCAGCGGCATGTATCGCAGGTGGCCGAGGCGCCGATATCCGCGGATGTCTGCCTCGAGGATTTCGCATCCCCAGACGGCCCCGTCGTCGCCGTAGCCCACGCCGTCGCAGGCCAGGCCGATGACGGGCCCGGCCTGGGCGTTCTCAGCCAGGCAGGCGGCGATGTGCGCGTGATGGTGCTGCACGCGGACCAGCGGCACGGCGGTTCGCCCGGCCAGGTCGCCGGTGTGGCGGCGCCGGGCGTACTCGGTGGAGAGATACTGCGGGTGCATGTCGGCGGCGATCAGGTCCACCCTGGCGTCGAACAGGGTCTCCAGGTGGTTTATGGTGTCGATGAAGTGTCGGTAGGCCCGCCCATCCTTGAGGTCGCCGATGTGCTCGCTGACCACGGCGCGCCCCTGCTTGAGCAGGCAGACGGTGTTCCTGAGCTCGGCGCCCACCGCGAGCACGGCCTGATCGCTTTGGGCGGGCTTTGTGATCCGCCAAAGCTCGCGGCGGAGGCTTATCGGCTGCGGCGCGTACCCGCGGGCCCGGCGCACGACGCTTGGCCGCCCATCGTAGTGTATCTGCACGATGGAGTCATCCACGCGGCGCTCGATGTTGCGGTTGTGGATGAGCATGGCGTCGGCGATTCGCCCCAGGTGCGCAACTGCGGCGTCGTTGTCCTTGACCAGCGGCTCCTCGGAGTAGTTGCCGGAGGTCATCACCAGCGGCGGCATCTTGCCGGCCAGCAGCAGATGGTGAAGAGGCGTGTACGGCAGCATCACGGCCAGAGTGTCCAGATCGCCCGCCACGGCATAGGCCAGGTCGGTGTCCGCGCGGCTCGGCATTATGACGATGGGGCGGAGGTGCCCGGTGAGCAGCTGCTCCGCGGCCGGGGCTATCTTGCAAAGCTCTGCCGCCGCCGCGAGGTCGGCTACCATAATCGCGAAGGGCTTGGCGTCGCGGCGCTTTCGCTGGCGCAGCCTTCTGGCCGCGTGCTCGTCGTCCGCGCGGCAGGCGAGCTGAAACCCGCCGAGGCCCTTGACGGCCAGTATCTGGCCGGAAAGCAGCATCTTGCGGGCGCGGGCAATCACATCGTCGCAGGCAATCTGCCTGCCCTTCGGATCGACGAGGCACACCGCAGGCCCGCACGCGGGGCAGGCAACCGGCTGGGCGTGGAACCGCCTGTCGCCCGGGTCCGCGTACTGGCGGGCGCACAGCGGGCACATGGCGAACTCGGCCATGGTGGTGTTCGGCCGGTCGTAGGGAATCCGCCGGACGATGCTGTATCGCGGCCCGCAGTTTGTGCAGTTGATGAACGGGTATTTGTGTCGCGGATCGGCCGGATCGTTCATCTCGCGCAGGCAGTCGCCGCAGGTGGCGATGTCGACGGTTATCTGGGCGTCGGTGAATTCGCCGCCCTCGGAGGGGCGGATATCAAAGCGCTTCTCGCCGGCCATGCACTCGGCCGCCTGCACGTCGCACGATGTTACCTGTGCAAGCGGCGGGCAGCCGCTCCGCAGCCGATTGGCAAAGCCGCGAATCGCCAACGGCCGTCCCTGTACCTCGATTGTGACGCCGCGGGCGTCGTTGAGCACCCATCCGGTCAGGCCCATCTCGGCGGCCAGTCGGTACACAAACGGGCGAAAGCCGACGCCCTGCACCTGGCCGGTTACGGTTATCCGCTTGCGCTCTAACTGTGAATCACCCATACGATGGTTTCCGCGAGCCATTATAGCGGAATCAGCCGGCGCGGGGACTTGTCAAAACGCGCCGCCGCGGAGATACTACGCGTGGCGGCTATGAGCGACCTCTCCGACAGACTGCGCGAGAAGTTCATCGTGATCGACGGTCCGGACGGCGCGGGCAAGACCACTCAGGCGATGCTCCTTGCGGAGTTTCTTCAGCGGCAGGGGACCAGCGTCTGCGCCGTCTGCGACCCCGGCGGCACGCCCATTGGCGACCGCATCCGCCGGATCCTCCTGGACCGCGAGCACGATGAGATGTCGGTCGAGTGCGAGCTCATGCTCTACATGGCCAGCCGCGCCCAGCTTGCGGCCGAGGTCATCCGCCCCGCCCTCGAAGAGGGGCGGTGTGTCCTCTGCGACCGGTACATCTCATCGACCATCGCCTACCAGGGCGCCGGCGGGGCCGACGTCCAGGCCATCCGCGCGGTGGGCCGCGCCGCCGTGGGAAACACCTGGCCCGACCTGACCATAATCCTGGATATCGATTCGCAGGAAGGCCTCATCCGGGCGGGCAGGGGGGGCGACGCCGACCGCATCGAGTCGAAAAACCTCGAGTATCATCGCAAGGTGCGCGAACTGTTCCTTTCGCAGGCGCGGGACCAGCCGGGTAGCTACGCCGTGATCGACGCATCCGGTGGCGTGGACGAGGTCCAGCAGCGCCTGCGAGATGCAATTGCGAAGTGGGATTGGGCGAGGAAAGACTGAATATGTATGGCAATCTGCCGTACAGCATCATATAATTTGTGCAGGTAGGATCTGTAGATACGACGAAGGAGCCAGAGCCATGGGCGATACAACGAGCAGAAACAACGCGCGCTTGAGTTTCCGCTTAAACGAGCAGAACAAGAAGCTCATCGAGCGGGCGGCGCGATCGTGCGGGCAAACGGTAACCGAATATGCCGTCTCCACGCTCATGGCGGAAGCCCGGGAAACACTTCACAAGAGTCACACCACGGAGTTGTCTCAGCGCGACAGCGAACTGTTTCTGGCTTTGCTTGATTCCGACGCCGAGCCCAATGAGGCCCTCGAGCGGGCCGCAGATACCTACAGGCGGCAGCGTGTCTGAATCCGACCTCGCCAGATGGTCTATTGAGAAACTCACATCGCGCCACGACCTTGCCGACTTTGATTGCGGTGTGGAGCCTCTGAACAGATTCCTCAAGAAGTACGCCGGACAGAATGCAAGACTCGGCATAGCCCAGACGTACGTTGCGGTCAGGCCGGATGACAATCGCCTTCAAGGGTATTATTCGATTTCATCCAGCTCGGTAACCTGCCGAGACATTCCTGAGGCCCTGCGAAAAAGGCTGCCCAAGTACCCCGTGCCGGTTGCCCATCTCGGGCGCCTTGCCGTTGACAAGGAGGCGCAAGGCAGGGGCCTGGGAAGACTGCTGCTGATGGACGCCTTGGAACGGATTCTGTATGCGGCCCGGTCGATTGCGATCCACGCGGTTGAGGTCCAGGCCAAGGATGATGAATCTCGGAGTTTCTACCTGAAATATGGTTTCGTTCCGATGCTCGACGACTCGCTGCATCTGTACCTGCCGCTCAAGGCGGTGAAGAAGCTCGATCTGCATCGATAAGACGCTCTGCCGCCGCCTGCAATTTCGCTATAATCCGCAGTTGGCAAAGAATGATCGAACTGCTCGACATCGTGGGTCAGGATGTTGCCATTGCGCGGCTTCAGCGGGAGATCGCCGGCTCGCGAATGCCGCACGCCTACATCTTTGCCGGACCGGCCGGAGTCGGCCGCAGGACTACCGCCGTCGCGCTGACAAAGACGCTGCTGTGCCGGGAGCCCGTGCGGCAGGGCAATTCGAATCGCTTTGCGGACTTGCCGGATGATTTCTCTCTGACGGTTCCGTGCGGCCAGTGCCGCGACTGCCAGATGATGGCCGCCGGCTCGCACCCGGACTTCCATCTCATCTACAAGGAGCTTGCCCGCTACCATGACGATCCGGACGTTCGCGGCCGCGTGATGCAGGAGGTGGGCATCGACGTTATTCGCAGCTTCCTTATTGCCCCGACAACCAGGCGGGCGGCCCGCGGGCGGGGCAAGGTGTTCGTGGTTCTGGAGGCGGAACTGATGAGCGTGGCGGCCCAGAGCGCCCTGCTCAAGACGCTGGAAGAGCCGCCTGAGGACGTGACGATTATCCTGGTCTGCGTGCGGGGCGAGCAACTGCTGCCGACGACGCTGAGCCGCTGCGCGATGGTGCGATTTGCTCCGTTGCCGAGAGAATTCGTAACCGGCAGGCTCATCGAGGAGGGCGTTGACGACCGGGAGGCGGAATTCTGGTCGGCCTTTACGGGTGGGTCGATCGGGCGGTCGGCCGAGCTGCACGCCCTGGGCATGTACGCGGTCAAGTGCGATCTGGTCGATCGCCTGGCGGAGTTGGGAATCGCGGGTGATGCGGACCTGGCGGAGCATCTTGTGGAGACCACCGAGAAGCATGGGGCGGCGCTGGTGGCCCAGGCCAAGGCGGACCACGGCGCGGTGATGTCGAAGCTGCTTGCATCTCGGCGTGCGGCCTCCGCGATGCTGGGTCTTATTTCCAGCGCATTCACCGATGCGCTCACCCTTTCCGTCGGCGCGGATCGTGAGCTTGTCCACTCGGACCAGGCGGCAGGGATAAAGGCCATCGCGGGGCGATTTGCCCCGGGGGAGCTGTGCGAGATTATCGAGCAGATCAGCGGTTACGAGCGCCTGCTGTGGCGGAACGTGAATCCGAAGATTGTCTGGGACAACGTGGTTATCACGTGCGCATCCGCGGCGGCGCTGGGCGTTTAGCGATACGCGGGGATCAACGACACGTGGGTATTAACGACACACGGCGATCTGATCCGCCGCGGCGGACCCGCTAAACACTGCGAACCGCCGCTAAACGGGTCTGACGAACTGCGTGGGATCATGTCGTTGACCTGAGAGCATATCGCCCATATAACCAACCGGGGTATGAAGGATTTCCGGCGATCATTGCGATATTTGTGGCCGTACCGCAAGCGGCTGGGCGTGTCCATCGTCTGCGCCGTGATCATTGCGATGCTGTGGGGCGGCGGATTCGGCCTTATCATGCCCGGTCTGAAGATACTGCTGGCCGATGAGGGTCTGCACGGCTGGGCTTGGCAGTCGCTGGTCGAGGACCGTCTGGACGTCGAGTTCGTACGGCGTTTGGTTCCGGCAAGTCTGCGGATCGACGGTGAACAGATCTCGATGGTGCTCGACGTGAACCGTGTGAGTGACGATGGTGTGGCCGTCCAATCGGGGATCGCCGCGAACGAATGGCTGGTGGGTATCGATGACGGGTTGGCGGCCCACCGTGTGATGCGTGCGGATGAGCTGGTCCGCGAGCTGGCACACATTGAGCCGGGCGTCAGCGTGAGCCTTCGCGTGTTCGACCAGCAGAAAGCCCGTGACGCGATACGCGTGGTGCCGGTGGTCGTGGGGCGGGAGGATTTCCAGACCCGCCTTCTTGGCCGCATTGCCAAGGCGATTCCCGAGCCTGAGGGCGGCGCGGGCAGGTACACGATGCTGGTGTGGCTGTTCTCGGTGTTCCTGGCCGCCACGTTCATCCGGAACGTCCTGCGATATGTCCAGGATTACCTCGTCCAGACGGCGGTGTTCCGCGCATGTATGGATATTCGCTGTGAGAACTACAACATCACGCTTCGCCTGCCTCTGACGTATTTCTCGGAAAAAGGCATCAGCGACACGATGAGCCGGTTCCTTGCCGACACGGGTGAGCTTTCCCGCGGCCAGTCCACTCTTTTCGGCAAGACGGTGGTCGAGCCGGCAAAGGCTATCGTATGTGTCGCGCTGGCGTTCTGGCTTTCCTGGCGCCTGACGCTGATAGGCCTGACTGTCGGGCCGATCGTGTTTGTGCTGATCCGCATGTTCGGCAAGATCATGAAGCGGGCGTCGCGAAAGGCCCTGGAGGGCTGGTCCAGGATGCTCGGGGCGCTCGAGGGTGCCCTTACGGGAATCAGAGTGGTGAAGGTCTACACAATGGAGGGCTACGAGAGAAGGAGGTTCTTCAGGATCAACCGCGCCGTGTACAAGCAGCAGAGGCGGATGGCCAGGATCGATTCGGCGACTTCCCCGATGGTGGAGGTCCTTGGGATAATCGCGGGCATGGCTGCCGGGGCGTTGGCCGGGTACTGGGTTCTCGTGGATGAGGCGATGCGTCCAGCGGTCTTTATGACCTGGATGGCCCTGCTGGGAGGCATGTTAGACCCTATTCGCAAGCTGTCGAAGGTGATCACGCGGTTTCACCGCTCGGACGCCGCGGCCACGCGCGTGTTCGAGCTGCACGACCAGGAGCAGGAGAAGCGCCTTGCCGGAGCGCCGAACCTGCCCCGCCACAGCCGCGACCTGGAGTTCAGGAACGTGAGTTTCCGCTATCCCGGCGCCGCGGTCGACGCCCTGAAGGACATCTCTCTGAGGATCGAGGCGGGGCATTCGGTGGCCCTGGTCGGACCCAACGGCTCGGGCAAGACCACGCTGGTTTCAATGGTGCCCCGCTTGTTCAACCCGGCAGAAGGGGCCGTCCTGATCGACGGGAAGGACATTTTCCAGTACTCCCTGCACTCGCTGCGCTCGCAGATTGCCGTCGTCACGCAGGACACGGTGCTGTTCAACACGACCATCGCGGAGAACATCGCGTACGGGCAGCGTTCGGTGACCAGGGACCAGATGCTGGCGGCCGCCAGGAAGGCCTTCGTAGATGAGTTTGTTGCGCAGATGCCCGACCGATACGAGACCATGGTCGGGGAGCACGGGGCGACGCTTTCGGGCGGGCAGAAGCAGCGGATTACGATCGCCAGGGCGATCCTTCGCGACCCGGCGATACTGATTTTCGACGAGGCGATGAGCCAGGTGGACGCCAACAGCGAAAGGCGCATACACGAGGCGCTGGAGGAGTTTGTCAAGGACAGGACCACGCTTATCGTGGCCCACCGGTTCGCCACGGTCCTGAGCGCCGACCGCATCGTGGTGATGGACGCGGGGAAGATAATCGACTCCGGCGCGCACGACGAGCTGCTCGGGCGCTGCGAACTGTATCACACGCTCTACCAGACGCAGTTCATCGACACGGGCGGGACCCTGTAGCCGGCAGGGATGGTCCTTGCCGCAGGCGCCGGCGGGCGTTAGAATTCAACGGCATCGAAGAACGGGTTTGCGGTATGAACTGAGCATTCCTCCGCGCGGGACACCGTAACCGGAAAGGGACAGAAATGACACCAATCATTGTTATCTTGGCTATCTTGGCCGTAACGGGTCTGGCGATGGCGGCGATCTACAACAGCCTGGTGAGCAAGCGTGTTCGCTGCCGGGAGGCGTGGAGCCAAATCGACGTCCAGCTCAAGCGGCGGTACGATCTGATCCCGAATCTGGTCGAGACGGTAAAGGGATACGCCGCCCACGAGAAGGAGACGCTCGAACGCGTCATCCAGGCCCGAAACCAGGCTCTCTCCGCCGATGGCGTTAAGAATCAGGCGGAGGCTGAGAACTTCCTCACGGGGGCACTGAAACAACTGTTCGCCCTGTCGGAAAGCTATCCCGACCTGAAGGCCAATCAGAACTTCTCTCAACTTCAGGAAGAGCTGACCAGCACGGAAAACAAGATCGCCTTCGCCCGGCAGCATTACAACGACTCGTCGGCGATCTACAACACGGCGCGGCAGAAGTTCCCGAACAGTATTGTGGCCGGCATGTTCAACTTCAAGGAACAGGACTTCTTCGAGCTGGCAGAGCCGGAAGCCCGCGAGACGCCCAAGGTGGAGTTCTGATCCACCAAGCCGAGCACGCGATGCTGAAAAATGCCCGTTGAGACCTTCCACACGCTGATCGCGAAGAACAGGCGAAACAGCTTTCTGCTGATCGCGGTGTTCTTAGTGCTGTTCGTCGGCCTGGGGATGTTGATCGGTTACGTCTGGGGCGGGGGCGACATGGCCTTCAGCTTCATAGTGGCCGGCATTGCCGGTGCTGTTGCCTTCACGTTGACGCTCTGCAGCTACTTTGGGGGGGCGTCGGCGCTTCTGGGCATGAGCAAGGCCAAGCAGATAACCAAGGCCGACGATCCGCAGCTCTTCAACGTGGTGGATGAGCTTTGCATTGCCGCCGGCGTGCCTCTGCCCAAGATATACCTGATCAACGACACGGCCATGAACGCCTTCGCCACCGGTCGAAACCCCAAGCACGCGGCCGTCGCCATCACCACGGGGCTGCGGCAGAAGCTGTCGCGAGATGAGCTGCAGGGGGTGATGGGGCACGAGTTGAGCCACGTCCGGAATAACGACATTCTGTTCGCGATGCTGATGGCGGTGATGGTTGGGGTGCTGGTGATGCTGTGCGACGTGTTCCTTCGCAGCGTTTTCTACGGCGGCGTCGGCGGGCGGGGCGGCGGGCGCAGGAAAAGCGGCAAGGGCGGCGGCGGGGCGATATATGTCATTATGATTATTGTGGCGCTTCTCCTGGCGATCATCGCACCGATACTGGCCAAGATCATCCAGATGAGCCTGTCGCGTCAGCGGGAGTATCTGGCCGACGCCGGCAGCGTGGAGCTGACCCGCAATCCGGAGGGCATGGCCGGAGCGCTGCTGAGACTGGCCGGCGACAAGGAAGTGCTGGAAGTGGCAAATCGAGCCACGGCACCGCTTTACATCGTCCACCCCATCAAGAAGTTCGAGGCCAGGGCAAAGAGCATCTTCAGCACGCATCCGCCCATTAAGGATCGCGTGGCGCGCCTGAGATCTCTGACGATCTGAAATCCCCTCCGGAAGACGAAACCAGTCTCAGCCGCGAGCCATTGCCCCCAACATCTTAATCCACCGCCCGGCAAAATTGTGGTTAGCGTTTCTCCGCGGAATATGGTTACAATTCAGCCGGCATGAGGTCTGCGTGCAGAGATGCTGTCTTGGTGCTGGCGGCGGGCGCTGTTGTGCTTGCGGCGGGGTGTGAGCCGCCGGGCGCCCCGGTCAACGCGTGGGTCGCCGGAGAAATGGTGAACCTGACGGAGCAGACCAAGCCCTTCGAGGACCGGGTGATATACAAGTCCGGGACCTCGACTGTCGAGCTGTTCTCGGCCGCCAACGAGACGGTGAGCTTTCAGCTTGTTGTCGACGGCGGCCTCGGCGCGGATCTGTTTCTGAAGGAAGGCGTCGAGATCAAGTTCTCGGACCTTTCCGGCCCGGGCGGCAGGGAGGTAAGCGCTTCAGCCTTCAGCGCCTTCCGCGCGATGCCGGTACGCGTCAGGAAGTATCCGGCATGGTACCTTCGCCTGGTCGACGCCGTGCCGAAACCTGCGACCTTCTACGACGCCCTCGTGCCCATGGACAGGCCGAAGGGCCGCATCGGCAAACGTTCGCAGGGACGTTTCCTGTCCGGCAGGTTGGAGGAAACCGCCCAGTTCCCCCGCCTGGTCACCTGGGTTGACCTGGCCGTGCCCCCAGACGCCGCCGAGGGCGTCTACAAGGGCTCTTTGACGGTCTCGTGCCGGGGCTGTGACGACTGGACCGTTGCGATATCGCTGAAGGTCTACCCGTTTGTGCTTCCCGACGCGCGAACGATCGCGGCCGTGGGCGGATTCGACCACGAGAAGCTCTTCGGCGCGTTCATCAAGCGGGGCGGCCGCCCGTTCGTGCCGGCGCGGATGGACGTCAAGCATCCGCTGGTCAAGCGCGGGCTGATTGTGATGAGGCAGCTGATGCGTCTGGGCCACGCGCACCGGCTGGACCTGTTCGCCAAGGGGATGCAGCCGCTTCTGAAGCGGGACCTGTTCGGCAAGGTCCGGCTGGACTGGTCTGACTACGACGCGATAGTCCTTCCGTACGTAAACGGCGGGGCGTTCGCGGATCGGATAGGTTGTCCGGCCTGGCCCGTGCCGTTTAGTGAGGATTGGCCGCAGCCGAAGTACTACGGCGGCCTTGACGGCGAGGCGTACCTGGCGACCGCGGGCGAGCTGCTCACCCAATCCAGGCAGCACTTCCAGAAGGTGGTCGAGGATCCGCGCAAGATGTTCGTCTGGCCTTACCGCGGCGCGGCGACGGCGGCGGCCTACGATCGCCATGTCCGCATGGCCAGGGTGATCCGGTCCGCCGACCCTGACTTTCCAATCCTGGCGTCTCTGCCGCTCAATCCGCCGAAGCTGACCGGCTGGCAGGTGCCCGACGGCTTCAGCCGCATGGTCGACATTCTCGCCCCGCAGGGCGAGTACATGGACCCGGCGGCGGCGCGGTTGATGGTCGGCAAGAACCCGCTGGCCGGGATGTGGTTCACCCCGGGCAAGCCGCCATACACGCCGAGCCTGGGCGTTATTGCCACCGGCGCCGACGCCCGCGCCATCCCATGGTTCGCCATGAGGTACAAGTGTACGGGGCTCTTCCTGCCCGAGGTGATGCACTGGGAGGGCGATCCC
>SDBT01003935.1_pt1 | contig 25467 bp, 23 predicted proteins | sample 2277101 | NCBI WGS metagenome assembly SDBT01 (sample SAMN10404973, study PRJNA504765) | marine sediment metagenome | isolation source: marine sediment core GS10_PC15, 103 cmbsf | place: Arctic Ocean: Southern Knipovich Ridge | collected 2010 | reverse complement strand
CCCTTGACATAACAGCCAGGGAATATAAAGCTCTCGGCCGAAATCGATGATAGGGTCAGTCCATTTTTGCCAGCTGAGCCAGGCCATGCCAATTCCTGCCAGCGCTATGACAAATACTCCGATCTTTTCCCACCGGAGGCTTTTATGGAATAGCGACCCTCTCATCTCTGATCCATCTAACACGACAATGCGAAAAAACGAAATGATTTCTTCTAGTAAGTTCTCTCAAGAGACTTGGATAGACCTCGGTTTTCCGGTGGGCGCGCCACCCTCATCAGCCTTCCGGCCTGCGAGCAATACGTCGATCACAACTACAATTGGCGGTATTTCCAAGAAGTAGCATAGGCCTCGCATCCATCATGCCATGCGGATGGCACGACCTGAATACACTTAGAAACCATGTGAGGTCAATGGGTTGGACGAAATTCGAAACGGCTATCCAGAATCCTTTCACTTTCAGAAGGATGGTCCAAAAACCTAAAAAGGAGAACCGTTGATGTTGGCAGATCAATTTCCCACCAACAACCACAATATGTTGTGTCCTGTTTTACCTTGACATACAATTCAGTTTTCACTATGCTTCTATATTTAAGACCGCATTTTGATCAATTACTATGAGTTAGCTGACATCTTGGGATAGGCTGAAGCTGATTATGATAGGCAGGCAGTTTGTAGCCCTAAGACGAGCCCTCCAAATAAGTTTTGGTTGCCGAATGTAGCCTATGTCCTTGTCCTTTTGTCTCTGGCAGTTGTTCTTGTCGCTTTTTGTCCAGATGTGGGATATTAAACCATGTAGGATGTTCAAAAGAAACGCCTGTCCTATCTAGAACGTATATGATCAGCAACGATCATACGCGATTGTCAGCTACTGGGATCTTCTCGAGCCTGAATCTACGCCGGTCAATTCTTCAACGGCAATCGTCATGAAATTGGCTCTTCTTCACAATTAGCTTTTAGACAGAGTCTATATAGTTGAAATAGTAAAGAAAGATAGGGTCGAACATATTGGCACAAACTTTGCTGGAAGTACGGTGAATACATTGTTATTCCAAGACAACGTGGGCTGGCGTTTAAGTCTGAGATATACTTAACGAGTGTCTCTGAGACCTTAAGAAAGGTAGTGTTTCTTTAAGAGGGGCCAAGATTACCACTCAATCTCGTTCCATTCTCTAAGAGCTTTATTATATGGATTTCCTGGTAATCCTTTATGGATTTGTATTGTTTGTTGTCTGTTTTTTGACGCACGTTATTATCTGGCGTTTGCGCCATCCCAAGCATCAAGCGTTGACCCTTTGCGTCATTTTCTTTGTGGTCCCTGTTTTATGTAATATCGTGGTTTTCAATGGTTTTGACAATAACGGCCAGTCGGCAATAATAAAGCACCTTTTCTCGTTGGGGGTTGGAGATCTTCTGCTGATATGTCTGTTGCATTTTGCCTTGTCGGCGGCCTATATCTTCAGTTATCCGGCTGCCCAGGCAGGCTGCCCAACTTTTATTATCTTGGCTATTATTAAATCTTCAATGCCTCATGGGGTTACAAGGGACGAAGTTTTAACCTATTTTTCAGAGCAGCAATTATTTGATTCCAGAATTGACGATTTAGTTGATGAGAAGTTGATTGTAAATAAGGATGAATGGCTGGAGATAACGAAAAAAGGTCGATTGATATTATCGGCTTTTTCCACGCTCAGAAAAGCTTTTGGGCTGCCTGTAGGCAAAGGTTAACATGAACGTTCATTCCGAAATAGCCCTATTGTTAGTCTCTTCTCAATTTGTCTTATTTCTTGTACTCATTGCTATCTTAAGAATCCTGGTGAACAAGAAGGTGAAATTTTCGTTTATCTCTGTTGGGGTGAAGTGTGCTCTTCTTGGCAATATGCCTGTGCTGTTGGCAACATGGTCGTTATTGAGTGCAAACGAGATCATGGGTCATGAAATGGCAAGTGCTATGATATATGTTTTCATAACATACAATGCTTTAGCTTACAGTTACTACCACATGTTGAATATGAGCGAGACTGGGCGTAGAATAAGAATCCTCCATGAGTTGAATCTGACAGGACGATTGCGTTACGACGAATTGGTTAGAAGATATGGAGCCGAGGATATGCTCGATGTTCGCTTGGAAAGACTGGTGAACATGAACCAGGTGACAAAAAGCAATGGACGTTTTTTGCTTAAATCGTTCGTGTTTTGTCAGATAGGGATGATGGTTTTAGGCTGGGGATTTTTCTTAGGATATAACATGGAGTTAAAACATAAGTTAAGAAGATGAGATTGGTAAAGAAATATAAGCCTATAGGCAAGGCCGTCGCAAAATACGGACAGGCTTGGATGACCCGCAGAAGAATCCCTCTGTATGTGGGTCTTTTTATTACTCAACGCTGCAACCTGAAATGTGTCTATTGTTTCCCAGACTCACCCCATAGACAGAGAGAGAAAGAAATGGGAAAGGAGGAGATTTTCAGGGTAGTCGACGAGCTTTATAAGCTAGGTACAAGATATATCACTCTGTTAGGCGGGGAGCCGCTTATCAGAAAGGATGTTGGAGAGATCATCGATTATATCGCCACGAAGAATATCATTCTGGAGGTTGGTACTAACGGTTATTTTAGTAAGCGACGTGTTGAAAGCTTAAAGAAGTTAAGTTTGGTGTGTCATAGCATAGACGGCAACGAAGAAGAGCACGATAAGAATAGAGGAAAAGGTTCATACAGGAAGATCATTGAGAGCCTTGAACTATGTATCGCTAATAAGATACCTGTTCAACTTAGAGCCGTTTTCACCAAGAACAATATGAACAGCCTGGAATATCTTCTTGAATTGGCAAAAGGGTATGGAAGCAGCTTGGGATTGGCAGAGCAGGCCGTAGTTAGAACAGAGACTGCTGAATATGCGACGACACAGGCGGAGCTTAGAGAATTTTGGAAGAAGGTGAAAGCATACAAACTGAAAGGATACCCCGTAGATAAGTCTTTTATGCTTTTGGATAAGATCATTCAATACCCTTTGGAGTTCCCTATAGAAAAAATATTTAGGAAAGGTGAAGAAATCCCCCTCGGTTACAAATATGCGAAATGTAATCTGAGTCAAGGCTATATGTTTTTGGATAGTGACGGTATGATATATCCTTGTGCGAGGCTATTTGGTAAGTTTGGAAAAAGTATTTATGAATCCGGTGGAGTGAAAGGAGCGTGGGATTACTTATCTGAAAATGACTGTTTGTTCTGTCGGCAGAGCGCTCAGGACCTGAAGAGCTACTTTTTTTCGTATGATTTTGAGGCGATTAAGGTGGCCGCGGATAATTTTCTGAGAAAATAGAATGGGGAATTATCTGGAAGATATTAAGGAGAAAGCTTACTACAAGGAGATTGAAACCTTGATACCGTCTGGCCTCTGCCCTTTTCTGTTGTACAATCTGGGCCCCTATATTTTCACCCTGGCAAAGGGAGGATGGTTTGACTGGGTGAGACGGAATAAGGATAGTTCGTTCAGAAAGTCAGCTAGTAAAGAGGATTTTGGGAGAAAAAATGTTAACCGTGTCTATGGCAATGAAGTTTTGGTCCGGTGTCCTAATCCTCATACGATGGTTGTAGCCGGAGTTGGGTTATGGCCTGAGGATAGAATAAAAGTAAGAATCTTGCATTCCTCCAATATGTGCCCGAATAATCATAGAAGAGGCGATGAAGTTGTTATGGCAATGAGTGATGAGGAAGTAAGGGCCGTAAGTCTTAACAAACATTTCCCCGAGATCCTTAGGTTGTGTTTAGTGGGTCATGCGTCCAAGGAAGGAAGTCACTTCTACGAGATAGATGGGGGCATTACCCTGGAAGTATTCAACATTGTTCATCCGTGCCGGTATCACAGGAATAAGGATACAGTTGTCTCTAATCTTCTACCGACTGGATTCTGTCCACATGTCTTTAATGAGGTTTATCCCTTCCTGCTGGCCAAGCTGTATGGTGGGGATATAGAAGAAGAGATATCACTCACACATCCTGGAAGCAAAGATGATGTTAGGGTGGATCTAAGGAAGGTCTGGATTGTGAGAAGCACATTGGCGAGAGAGTCAATAAAGCTGGCAAAAAAGCTGTTCGAAACAGTTTTTCACCCAGTGGATCTGTTGGATTGTTACGTCAAAGTGAATTTCCTAGAAAACATGTCAGAGGGGTGCAGCTCACAAAAGGGCAAGGAATATGTTGTCGATTTGAGAAACAAGAATCATCTTTGCCCGGCCTCTTTTCATACCTTATACCCTTACCTCTGCCTCGCTGCTTTGGGTTATGAGATGAAATGGGGCCAAGATGACGGAAATAGATTGGTGCCGTGCCCTGACTGCGTAGGGGCGGTCTATTCACTCAGAGAAGGCAGTTTGCATTAGAACATATGCAAGTGGTTGTTCTTCAGATGAGATAGCATCATCTCATGATTTCTCGAAGAACCAACCCTGTATAAGCCCATGTGAGAGTGAGGGGTTCTTTGTTGGGGACAAATGGTATAAGATCAGATTAGGATGAATAAGTGGATGTATAGATGAAGGTCCTATTTGTAGTAAATGTGGAAGATTTGGGGTTTGAGGAGCCTCTGGGTGTCTCGTATTTGTCGGCCATGTGTAAGATGAATAATCACAGTGTTTATGCTGTGGAAAACTCTGCAACAAAGATTGAGGAGAAGATAGAAAGTGTCAAGCCTGATTTGCTGGCTGCAAGTGTTCTCACTCCGAGTTTTTCATACATGTATGAAACTGTGAGCAGAGTGAAAGACAGGGTTGATATTCCGACAGTATTTGGGGGGCCTCACATTACGTTTTTTCCGGAGATTGTGGAGCGGAAGGCGATAGATTATGGTTTTATGGGAGAAGGGGAAGAGGTTTTTACAGAGTTTCTGAATTTCTTGGAAGAGAATAAACCGATAGACAAAGTCGATAATCTTGTTGTTAAGAATGATAGGGATGGATTGACCAAAAATCGGTTGAGACCGCTGGTGAGAGATCTTGACACATTGCCATTCCCGGATCGCGAGTTGTTTCGAGACTATAAGCAGTTCTATGAGGCTGATGTGAGATCGGTCATGGCTAGCCGGGGTTGTCCGTACAGGTGCAGCTATTGCTTTAACAAGGAATATCACAAACTATACGATGGCCTTGGGCCCAAGGTCCGTGTGCGGAGCGTTGATAATGTCGTTGACGAGTGTGTAGAACTAAAAGACATCTATGATGCTAAGATGATCCATTTCTTTGACGACATTTTCCCGTTCAGGGATGATTGGATCGAAGAATTTGCCGATAAATATTCAAGGAAAGTAGCTCTTCCATTTTTCACTAATACGAGGTTCAGTGTATGCTCCGAGACATATGTGACGAGCCTTAGCAGAGCGGGCTGTAAAACGCTCTTGATAGGGGTGGAGACGGGCGATGAGGAGTTGAGGGAGAAGGTACTGTGGAGAAGAATGAGCAACAAGATGATGATTGAAAAGGCTAAGCTAATTCAGAGTCACGGGATTAAGATATATACTCAGAATTTAGTGGGGTTGCCGTTTGGCAGTCTTGCAAAAGATATAGAAACTGCGAAATTGAATATAGACTTGAATGCTGATTTTGCCAACGCGTATCTCTGCCAAGCATATCCTAAGACCCAGATAGAAAAGATGGCTCGAGAAGCCGGTTTGATAGATGACTCGTACGAGGTGGGGAGATCCTTCTATTATCCGTCGGCACTGAAAGTGGACAATAAGAAGGATATTGAAAAGTTGAGGGTGATATTCGCCACCATAGTTAATTTCCCGATGTTATATAAATACCTGCACCTTGTCCTCAAAATGCCGATGTTGCCTCTGAGAATTATGTCGTCTTTGTTGCATGGATACAAGATCAGGACAGTCGTTTTGTGTTATAAAATGTCGATGAAGGTGTTTGCAAAAAATGTTAAAATGTTTTTTATGAGAAGAATAAATAGCGTGTTTGACCGTGAGGCTGAAGCAAAATAAGTCCAAGTTGTCTGGAAGATATTGGGCGAAGAAGATGGAATTCCTGAAACATGCAAAATATGCTGGCGAGATCATAAGGGCCAATATTACGAAGCGATGGGTTCCCTTGACCGTTAGCCTGACCGTAACCAACAGATGCAGCCTGAAATGTATCTATTGCTATGGGTCGTATTTCAAAAGAAATATTAAGGATTTTTCCACCAAATTTTGGACTGATTTAATAGATGAATTGTCCAATATGGGAACGAGGTTGATACATTTGGAGGGAGGAGAACCGCTACTAAGAAGGGACATTGGATTACTTATCGATCATGTAAAAAGCAGGAATATGATTTGCCGCATGAACTCAAACGGACTATTAGTGCCGAAAAGAGCGGATGAAATTAGTCGGTTGGACTCCCTGTGCATAAGCCTTGATGGGGATGAAGAGTCCAATGATAAGAACAGGGGAAAGGGGACCTACAAGAAGATAATAGAAGCGATAAGAATAGCCAAAGAACGGGGAATACCAGTCCTGACCAGTACTGTCCTGACGGCTAATAATATGGAGAGTGGAGCTATTGAGACGGTACTCTCCTTGGCCAGGGAAATCGGCTTTGGAGCACAATTCAATTTTCTATATGAGCAAACAACAGACCTTTCCGATGATCCCGCATGTCGAGTTGCCGAAAGAGCCATTAAAGGGTCTATTGACAAGCTAATTGACTACAAGAAAAAAGGCTGGCCTGTTTTCTATTCGATGGCTACCTATCGAAATGCGCGAGATTGGCCGGTATCCTATGACGTAAAGAAATTCACGGAAAGAAAACCAGGTCCATTGGATTTCAAATATATACCCTGCTATATGGGTAAGCTTATGTGTTTTGTGGATGGTGATGGCATGGTTTATCCCTGTGGTGAGCATATTGGGACGTTTCCTGCCTTGAATATGTTAGATGTGGGATTTAAGAGAGCCTGGGACAACATAGCTCAACGCAAAGAGTGCCTAACATGTTACAATACTTGTTTTAATGAGTACAATCAGATGTTCAGCTGTAAGCCATCGGTACTGTGGAATAATTTTACAAACTATATCAAGAATCGGGGAAAGAAAGGCAATTTCAACATAGCATGATTAAGTTCGCCTGGATAGTGTATGGAAAGCTGCTTACTGAGCAGATATCAATAATGACACTGTCTGCCGTATTGAAGGGGAAAGGGGTTGATTCTCTCCTAATTTACTCAAACAGCGAAAAAGAGATTCTGCAGAAGGTCCGCAGGCTTCGACCGCATATGATTGGTTATTCATTAATGTATGGGTCACATTGGAGATACTATGACCTTTCGAAGAAAATAAGACGGGATTTTCCGGACATTGTGCAAGTAGCAGGAGGTCCTTTTACTACTTTTTATCCCCAAGCCATAAATGAATTTCCTGTCGATGCTACATGTGTAGGAGAAGGAGATTTGTCCCTTCCCAATTTGATTGAGAAGGTTGGTGAGGGGAAACCTATAGAGGATACCAAAGGTTTTCATTTTAGAGTTGGCAACCACATCAAGACCAATGAACTGGAAAGGTTGTTAAATGAGATAGATCAACTCCCTTTTCCCGACAGGAAGCTGTTTTACGATCAGGACCCTTTGCTCAAGAATCAGGAATTCAAGTCATTTCTGTCGGGGAGGGGCTGTCCATACCCCTGCACGTACTGTTTTAATCATAAATTCAATGAGATGTTCAGGGGAAAAGGTAAGATTATAAGACGGAAAAGCGTCGATTATTTCATAGAAGAGATTAAGGAGACAAAAAGTAACTTCGGTTGTCAATTTGCCATTTTTGAAGACGATATCTTCATACTGGATAGGGCGTGGCTTGAGAGTTTCTCCGAGAAGTTCAGACAAGAAGTGAAAATCCCCTACATCTGTTATGTGCGGGCCGATCTAGTTAATGAAGATATGTTAAAACTACTTAAGCAAAGCGGGTGTCATATTGTGAGAATGGCGATAGAAACGGGCAATGAAAGGATAAGGCAGAAGCTTCTGAAGAGGAATATGAGCAATCGGACAATTATTAGGGCGGCAGATTTGATCCATAGATACGGCTTGAAATTGAGTGTTTCAAACATGACAGGATTGCCTACGGAGACAGTAGCTGCTCTCAATGACACAATTGATCTCAATATTAGATGTCGTCCAGATCATCCGACGATTCAATTTTTTATGCCCTATCCCAATATGGAGCTGTCCAAAATCGCTATCGACGAGGGTCATTTTACTGAGGAACTGTTGAGAGAAATTCCCAAGAATACTTGGAAGAAGACGCCGTTGCTCTTTGACGCAAAGACCAAAGAAACCATGGAAAAAATGCAAAAGATATTCCCTTTGATCGTCAGGTACCCACGTGTGAGAAGAGTTGCGAAACTGGCTTTTTTGATTCCGGACCACCTTCTTTATCTCCTGTCCGTTGTCGTGAAGATTATCATAGTAAAGAGATATTTCCCTCCAACCGAAGTAGGGATTAGGCAAAGACTTGGGGTTCTGGTGAGGTTTCTCAGCTTCTATGGATAGAGAGAAGCTGGGAAAAGACGCCTGACAAAGTAAAGGAGTCCAAGGTGCACAGAAGGCGTCTTGTCATATTTAGACGTCATTTTTCTTGCTTTAATAGACCGTGAATTATGCGCATAGAGCGGTTCTCATAAATATGTTCTGTTTTGAACCATTTTAGGTAGCTGTCAGGGGGCATCCCTTTTTGAAGTCAGGGCACTGATTATTTCCTGACAGGTACCACAACGGCACTGTCTTCTGCACAGTCTTGACCAATTTACAAACAGGCTACCAAGCGTATAGGGGTGTTGCCGTGTGCCTAGCCTGTAGAGTTCGGTGCATTATGCTCCAACGAGCGTAGAGGGGGATTGACCTGATTCAAAAAGGGATACCCCCTTCCGGCTAAAAAAGACTGCTGCAAACGGAACATGCTTATGAGAATTACTATAGCCACTTGACCCGGGCACTGGAAGGCTTTGTAGGGATACGGTGGTTTGCCCGCGCCGGTTGTGCAAGGGCGCTGCCAAATAATAGAACGGAAATATGAAACCAAAAATTGTCTTGGCATCTGTATCTGTGAAGTATGATTATCTGCTGACAAAATACTACTATAAGTTGCCCAGCCTGGGTATTGGGTATATTGCCGGGGTGTTGGAAAAGGAGGGGTACGATGTTCATATTATAGATACAACAATATCACCGAAGGAGATATTGACCCTGGCGAACGAAATAGTTGATATGAAGCCGGATGTGGTCGGCTTCTATTGCGTCTCAGAGACTTTTAAGACCGTCATGGAAATTCTCAGGATAGTCAAGGACAAGGCTCCTTCGGCGATTACAGTCATTGGAGGGCCCCATGTGTACGGTTTGCCTTCTCAAGGAATGAGTTACGATTGGATCGACTATTCGTTCTGGGGAGAAGTTGAGGAGTCTTTTCTAAAGGCATTGGAATCAAATTTTAGTCCGAAGGAATTCGATAATATTTCTGGTCTGATATACAGGGATAACGATCAAATCAAGGTACGTCCTATGGCCTTGGTCGGAAAGCTCGACAGTTTGCCTTTTCCAGCGAGGCATTTATACCCGCCTATGAACAGGTACAGGCCGAGTATTTTGGCTTATAAAAGGCTTCCGGCAACCGGAATCATCACTTCACGGGGATGCGCTCACAAGTGCATTTTCTGTCATAGCGGAAAAGGCCATTTTAGGCTGCGGTTTCATTCTGCTGAGTATGTCCTCGAGGAAATAAAGTGTCTTAAGAAGAGTTTTGGAATCAACGAACTGATATTTTTTGATGATACCTTCTTGATCAATGAAGAACGGGCGTTAAGAATTTGTGAAGGGATTATAAGAGACGGTATCGACATAAGTTGGTCATGCAATGCTAGGGCGAATAACTTGAAGAGAAGTACACTTGATATGCTGAAAAGGGCTGGATGCTGGCTCATACAAATTGGAGTTGAGTCAGGGAATCAAGATATCTTGAAAACAATTAAGAAGGGCATTTCTTTAGAGCAGGTTGAAAGGGCGTGCAGATTAGCCTGCGATGCGGGGCTTGAAGTGAAAACATATTTTATCTTGGGGCACCCGCGGGAGACGGTAAGGACTATAGACGATACTATAAGGCTGATGAGAAGACTTCCGGCTCACTATGCATCTATTAATTTTATGACGCCTCTACCCGGGACAGAATTATGGGATAAGGCTGAAGAATATGGAGTGATTGACAAGGAAAAGCTAGAAAAGATTAATTATCTGTCTGATAAGCCGGCGTTTGTTCCGTTCGGACTGACAGAAGAGGTCCTGGTAGATAAGTTCAGAGAGGCCTACCTCAAATTCTACCTTAACCCGAGGACCATTTTAAGACACATCAAGACGCTAAGGGGTGCTGAAGATTTCAAGAAGCTTCTTATGGCAGCAATTATACTACTTAGACTTATTCATGCAAAATTGTTCAGAAGGCATGGTGGATAGAATGCGTAATAGGCATTACAGACGCATAACATCTCGTTTAAGGCTTCCACTTAAAGTTTTGCAATGCAGGCTGACAGGCGTTTATAAACCTTTGGTTGTATTGTTCTATGTGACAGACAGATGCAATTTGCGGTGCAAATACTGCGTGGGTAATTGGTCTGCAAGAAAGATAGTAGATTTGACAACTCAGGAGATAATGAGGATTATCCGCGAGTGCCAGGATCTTGGTACATGCCATTTCACTATTCATGGTGGTGAGATTCTGCTGAGAAGTGACATTGGGGAAATTGTTAATTACCTGAAGGAGAGCGGATTCTTTGTGAATCTGGTAACGAATGGAATCCTTCTACCTGAACGAATAGAAGAAATAATGAAAATAGACAGCCTATGTATCAGTTTGGACGGGAGGGAGGAAAACAACGATTTCAATAGGGGCGAGGGATCATATAGAGCAGCCATGAAGGCGATAAGGATAGCAAAAGAGAGAAATATGAGCCTCGCCGTTCACGCCACGCTTACCAACAGGAATATTGGAGATATAGAATATCTTTGCAAGCAGGCAAAAAGATTCGGGTATTACCAGCAATTTAGTTTGCTTCTTAAGCCACTTACCCCTACTCAACAGGAATTGGGTCTAAGCGATGAGGAATCCAGGGAAGCTTTGTCGGAGATTATTAGGTTGAAGAAGATGGGTTACCCTGTATTTACGTCCTACCGAACATTAAGGAATGCTTTGGAGTGGCCGTATAGCTTTCACAGGGCTAGGCTTGATAGGAATGAAATAGGAAGGAAGAGTAAATTGATAAGATGCTTCTATGGCAAACTCAAAATTGCCATTGATGCTGACGGATTCGTTTATCCCTGCTCATCCTTGAATGATACGTTTAAAGGTTTGAATGTAAGAGAGGTCGGAGTCAAAAGAGCTTATGAGCATGTGCTGAAAAGTAACACTTGCGAAGCATGTTTCTACCTGACTCAGAATGACTGGAGTTTGCTCTTGGGTGGTTGCTTGGAGCAATTTTTGAATCAGAGTTATATGCAATTGCGAAGCATATTTGGCATGTACTAACAATGGTCCTGATGGGATCGGGCCAACGAGTCCAGGTGCGTCATTGTGGCGGATATGACCCGCTGGTTTTTAAATTGAGCTTTCCCAAGATGTTGAGCCCTGTTTTCGGGAATACACTGAGATTCTGGTATATTTGGGCCGTATGTGGCTTTACGGAGAGAGTCGGATTCTTGAATGCTTCCAAGAATATTAGAAGCCGTTTCAAAACCTCCCTCATCGCCGGTCTTTTTTCGAGTACTGCTATCACAATTGTCAGAGAAGGCTTGTAATGTCTTGTCAGCGCAATCTTCCACAGATTACAGCAGAAAACTTCCGGTTTTTTGCAGTCTATAATTCTGGCCACCGAGAAGTGGAAGAGATTCATGCTTTCAACTTCCCGCCTCAAGTTTTGCATAGAAATTCGCATCACAACTCTAAAGAAAAGGAACGCAAGTGAGAATTTTTGTCAGTGGTACTTCAAGCGGTCTTGGTTTGCATATTTCAGAGGAGCTTCTCTCACAGGGAGACTATGTCTGGGGTATAGGGAGACGCGAATTTGACATCGAGATTATACGAAAGTCCGGTCAGGAGAATTTCAAATATTCTCAGTGTGATACCACAGTTTATTCGCAGGTTAAGAACACCTTTGAACAAATGGTTGAGTCAGGCTTTATTCCTGATATAGCCATATTCTGCGCCGGCAGTGCGACAGAGGATATCGCAGGCAATGATTTTTCTCTGGACAAGCTTAGGAAGAATGTTGAGGTTAACCTGCTGGGCGTCTTGAGTTGGGTGGAACTGTTGCTACCCCATTTTCTTGGGCGAAATAGAGGGACTTTCGCTGGGATTTCAAGCATGAGTACTTTCAGGGAAAACCACAGAAAGAGGATAGGCTATTCAGCCTCCAAATTGGCTCTCAACAAGTGCTTTGAAAACTTGCGATTAGAATACTCGGACAGAGGTGTAAATTTTGTCATTTTTAACATGGGCAGGATGACCAAAACAAGAGAGTTGATAGGCGTGAGCTATGAAAAAGCTTCGAGGTTGATTGTTAACATGCTTAAATCAGACAGGCGCCCCACTGTTGTCAATATTCCGCGCAGTCAGTTTTTACTGACACGGGCAGCAGAACTTATTCCTGAAAAATTATTTAGAAGGTATCTAATGGGATAGTGAGCTATGGTACTTATAAACGCACAGGGTAGGAGAAGTGAAAAACTCGGCATATTCACGAGATATGTTCCTTTGTCCATACCTATAGGTGTGGCCTACCTTGCTGCCTATCTAATAGAAAAAGGACATCAAGTTAAAGTCTGGGACGAAGCAATAAAGATGCTGACCCGCGACGACATTGTGGAGCTTGTCAAACAGTGTCCGAGTCCAAAGGTGTTTGGTATTTCCTGCCTGACGGCGAGTATATCACGTGGGCATCTGATTGCTAGGCAGATAAAAGAGATACTGCCTGGGGCTATAGTAATACTTGGTGGCATTCATCCCACAGTTCTTCCGGAAGAGTCGCTTAATACAGGAGTGGTGGATTTTGTAATAAGAAAGGAAGGGGAAGTCCCTTTAGAAGCCTTGTACACGGCGATAAAGAACAAAGAGGACTGTGAGGGCATAGGTGGGCTCTCGTTTAAGAGAGATGGAAAGATTATTCACAACCCCGCCTTGCCAGGTCCAGACATGGATTTGTTGCCGGCTTTTCCCTACCATTTGTTTGAAGAGCATGTGGATAAATACGATTTTGGCTTTGTAGTGGGTTCCCGGGGGTGTCCTTACAATTGTATATTCTGCAGCCAGCGAAGCATCTCAGGGAGAAGATTTACCTACCGTAGTCCGGAGAAAGTAGTTGATGACATCGAATTGTTGGTAAGTAAATATAACAGGAGGCTGATTACCTTCTCTGACGACAACATGCTGACCAACAAATCACGAATTGGGGATATGTGTGACCTCATCCAGAAAAGAGGATTGCACAAGAAAGCGTCATTTCAATGCCAAGCTCGTGGAGATGACATTGATGAGGATGTTCTTCAAAGGTTAAAGGCAGCCAATTTTGTAACCCTCGATTTTGGTTTGGAGACCGCCTCGGAAAGGTTAATGGTCTTGATTGACAAGAAGTTAACGGTCAAGCGTAATCTTGAGGCTTTGGCATTAGCCAAGAAATTTGGTTTTCAACTGTCAGGAACGTTCATATTCGGGTTGCCTACGGAGACCAAGGAGGAACGATATCAGTCATACAAACTAGCGAGAGGATGGCTTGATTACGTCCGATTCAACAGTGCAACGCCGTATCCGGGCACTAAGTTGTATGAGATCGCCAAAAGTGAAAACCGGCTCAATGTGGGGAAAGACTGGGAAAACCTAAATGCATGTGGCGTTTTGGTCGAAGGTGCCTTCAGCAGGAAGCCGCTGGCGTATGTTCCTTTGGGTACGACGGAGGTAGAATTAAGGAAAGACATACTCAAGTGTAATCTGATGTTCTCTTTCCGATGGAAGGTCATTGCTGATCTGTTAAGCGGCAAAAGAGGAACATCTGGATGGTTCAACATCACACCTCGTTGGTTCTTTAACTACAAGGAGTGGCTTCATTTGATGTGCTTGGGTTACAATATAATAGAATGTTGGGTCGGCTTATTGATACTTAGTTACATGTCTTATTCGAAGCGACCAAGAAGAAGTTTGGGGGAAGAAAAGCGACAATAGCCATGCACGACATCAAAGTATTATTGTATTTAACACTCATTCTGACTGTGGGCATCCTGCCTGTCTACCTACTGAGAAAGAGATGGAGTGAGGTTGCCGTAATTGCGGGTGTAATAGTCTGTTTCGTCGTCCTCAATAAGGAATTCATCTGGGGTCGGTTAAGAGCTTGGCATGATGCGGGTCAGCATGAATATCTTCTAATGATTTTCAAGCAGTGGGTAGATTCGGGTATCACGTTGGGCTGGAATCCTTACATGAATGGCGGGGAGCCGTTTTATTTATTTTCCAATAGTATTCTCTGGGCTCCTTGGCTATTTTTGTGCTGGTTGAACAAGCTCATTAACCTTGATTCACATACGTTGTTTAACCTGTTTTGGGTGTTCCAGTTTATCAATTTTTCCGTTGGCGGTCTCCTTTTGTTCTTGGTTCTGTACGACGATTTCAAGGTCGCCCTGTTCTGTTTTGTGGCCCTGTTGATTAGCGGAATGTTTATTGTGAACTTGGGCCAACCCACGGGTTTAAACATAATTTACTATTTTCCTTATATACTCTTTTGTCTCGTGTTGTTTTACAAGAGGAAGGACATTTACGGGATTGCCTTGGCCATTCTATTCCTGGGCATTAGTCTAAACCATTACTTGCCGCTATACATTCTTCTGTGCACAGGTATATTTATTGGCTTTTTTGTCGTGCTGAGTTTAAAGGACGCGCGTTCTTTATTCGGTTTAGTGATAAGGCGATACAGAGTAATTTTATTAGCTTCACTCATATCGCTGCTTGCAGCTTCACCGGCTTTTTTGTTGTATGTTGAGATGCAGGATTATGTTTCCCCTACGAGAGGTGAATTACAGCCTGGTGGGGCGATAGAAGGATGGGAAACCGGGAGCCAACCTAATGTTAACGCCCCTTTGTGGGGCTATCGAGTGCTATTAGAGCAGAGTATCCCTTATCGCGACAATATACACCATGCCTTTTACTTTGGGATCCTTCCGTTGTTGGTTATACCACATGCTTTTCTTAAACGGCGTAACAAATATGTGTGGACTATTACTGCTAGTGCGCTTTTGATTGTGGCTTTAGGAACAGGCAATGATTTCTGGGGATATCGCATGTTAATAAAGCATGTTCCGGGATTCAACATGCTTAGGCATTCCTTTGGATTAGCTCATTTTGTCAGCTTTCTCTTGATCTGTTTGTCAGGTTACGGGCTCAGGGAACTGTTGCAGGAAGGGACGGGCAGAAAACGCAATATTACACTGAGCATGATAATTTTTCTTGCTTATGTCGGGGTCATTTTGACTTCACGAGCAGGAAACGTTGTCTTGTTCAGTGCGCTGGGATCTCTGGTGCTGCTTCTTTTTATCAATATTGGCAGGAAGGGCGTGCTCCCCGGGAGGGTCGGAACGTATATTCAAAAGGGATGTTACTTGATAGTTTTGTCTGTTTTGGTGACAGACGTGACTTTGTATTATGTCCGAAATCATAGATCGCACCTTCGGACTATTGATCCGCTTGTTCTGAGTGATATTGTCTATCCCGAGAGGAGAAGTTTCTATCCGGAAAAATCGTTTATTATACCGATAGACATCGCGCCACTGATGCTTAAGAAGGCCTCTTTAACACATCCGGACAGCAATTTCATTCTGTTCAGAAACCTACATCTCAATGATATGCTGAAGCTCATTGGCGATGAAAACAGGCATGAGCAGGCTTTGGGAGTGGACGGTCCGCTTGTCTATTTTACGCAAGGGGTAAAGGTTGTGCCCGAAGGGGTTTCTAAGGATGACTTCATCAGGAGTGTGTACCGGGAATCTGGTGGCCAATCGTTGGAAAGAGGCAGACATGTTGTTTTTTCTGAAAAGGATGTCGACTTTAACAGTCCACATAACAATACGGGGGAAAAGGGACGAATTGAACAGACTAAGACAGACGACCCGAATGAGGTAGAGTTTATGGTTGATGCTCCCGGAGATGGTTTTTTGGTACGTTTAGAGAATTATCATCGCGGCTGGGAAGGCTTTGTGGATGGCAGACGGTCTCGGATATACAGGGCAAATTATGCATTTCAGGCTATAAGGGTACCTGTGGGGCAACATAAGGTAAGGTTTAAATTCTCTACGATCTATCCTTCTCTGATGTACGTTCATATCTTTTGTGTGTTTTTAAATTGGTTGTTATTCAATTTGTATCTTCATAGTATTAGCAAACAGGGTCCGGCGCAGAAAAAGAATATATTTAGAGGCTAATTGATTTTTGAGAAAGAAAACGAAAAGAAGATGTTTCTTAGCACTTCGCGTTGGTGTGGCCATAGGGTTGGTGGCTTATGTGTCCCATAACATCAACTTTTTTCAGCTCTGGGATCAGATCAAGAATGTTCGGTTCGGTTTTGTGTTTCTGGGTATAAGCCTGTTTTTGACCATTCCGTTGTTATCCACCTTACGTTGGAAGCTTGTTCTTGGTGTACATGGCGTAAAGCCCTCCTTTTATAAGCTGTGCAAACTGTTTTTCATAGGACTGTTCTTCAATAATACCATGCCAGGTCTCACAGGCGGAGATGTTATCAAAGCGTACTATGTGACAAAAGAAACTAGTGACCGGAAAACGGAAGCAGCCACTTCGGTGTTTGTTGATCGAGTGGTCGGTTTATTTGGCTTGCTGGTGGTCGGTATCATTGCACTGCTGTTCAACCTACAAAACCCGGACCTGCGACAGATTGCTACTCTGATCATTATGATGTTCCTGTCGATGATATTTTTCGTGTTAATCTTTCTCAATAAAGAAATGTTTGCAGGCATGCCCTTTATATCGAGATTATTAGACAGTGTCCCATTCAAGGAGATAATGATACGAATTTATGATGCTTGTCATAAATACAAACACGATGTGCACATAATCATTTATGGATTTGGATTATCTTTGATTATCCACGGAATTAACATCATAATGGTTACGATGCTCGGCCTTTCTCTTTCAATAGATTCGTTAAGGTTGACACACTATTTCTTATTCATTCCGGTAATCTCAGTTATTTCCGCCCTGCCAATCTCAATATCGGGATTAGGAGTAGGCGAACAGCTTTATGTGTACTGTTTCGGATTGGTAGGGGCCGAAGCGGAAAGTGCTCTAGCAATAGCAATCATGGTAAGACTGGTCGTATTGGTGTGTAGTCTGCCTGGTTTATTCTATTACGTTACTATCGGAAAAAAGAGGATATCGAAGGAAAGAATGGCAGAGGAGGTAAAACCATTGGTGGGTTAGATATAACGTGGCCTCGCAAAGTACCCCTGCTCGGGGTTGTCTAGTGGTGATGGCTGCATCGCCGAAATCCCTTCTGATGAAGGCGAGATTGCTTTCGCTCATCAAATAGCAATGCGTAAATAGTGAGGCGAATAATTTTGAGCAAGGTTGTAGTTGAAGGATGCCAGGATTACATGCCGGATAGTGTCTTTTCGAGTCTTAAGAGAGGGATAGACCTGCTCGGATCAATTGGGTCATTTATTACAAAGGGTGACAGGGTTCTGATCAAGCCGAACATGATTGGCGGATATGCACCGGAAAAGGCTGTTAATAGCCACCCCGTTGTTGTGGAGGGAGTGGCAAAACTGGTGATAGAAGCAGGCGGTATTCCTGTGATTGGCGATTCGCCGATGTTCGGAACTGCTCGATCTGCCAGTAAGAAGATAGGTTATGATAAGGTAGCAGAAAAACTGAACATTGAAATAGTCGATTTTGTAAACCGTCAGTCGTATGAATTTCGGTCAGGAAAGGCCTTTAAGAACTTGAAAGTGGACAGGGCGGTTGTGGAGAATGACAAGATCATAAATATCGCCAAGCTAAAAACTCATACACAGATGCATATGACCTTGAGCGTGAAGAATATGTTCGGTTCCGTTGTAGGCAGGGACAAAAGCCATTGGCATTATATAGCAGGGAGGAGCTACGAAACTTTTGCCAGACTGCTCGTTGAACTTTATCGTTTTACCAAGCCAACGTTGAATATTATTGATGGAATTGTAGGTATGCAGGGCCATGGGCCTTTGTCAGGGTCTCCCAGGAAAATCGGGGTGCTGATTCTTGGCGTTGATGGTATTGCAGTAGACCGGGTGGCCTGTGAGATAGTGGGCGCGGACTATGAACGTATGCCAATTTTCAGAGCCAACGAAGAATTGGGAGCCGGTGTCAGCCGTCTGGAGGATATAGAAATCATAGGAGCCGACATCTCCAGATTTGTGATCGAGGATTTTGAATTTCCAGAAATCGAGGATTTAAACGCCGGCATCCTTCCTATGTTTATCAAAAACATGATCAGGGATAAACTAACCTCAAGACCCGCAGTCATTCATGAAAACTGCGAAATATGCAAGAAGTGTGTGGAGGCCTGTCCGGCCAGTACAATAAATCTTCTTGACAATCGGGTATCAATAAACATCAAAGACTGCATCAGGTGTTATTGCTGCATGGAGGCCTGTGAAAACCAGGCTATTGTGGTTAGGACCCCATGGTTGTCCAAGGTTGTCGGAATGATGTAGGGTCCACGCGTCAATCAAATCGTATTTTCACGTGTACTTTGATATATCGTTTCATGAAGCGGCTGAATGCGGAATTATTGCAGGACATAAGCGGCGTGACAAAAGGAATATTAACAAGCTGAAATGATTGACTCCTCCGCTCACATTAACGAATCTCTGGTTGAGGCGGCAGGCCTGATCGCAGAGAGGGGGGGCGGACATCCTCACGTTACGATTGTGGCAGGTTCCGGCCTGGACTACATGGCCGAGCTAGTTTCCGCCGAGGTCGAGATTGCTTACGCTGATATCCCCGGCTTTCCACTTACACATGTTCGTGGACACTCAGGGTCCCTGCTTTTAGGACGATGGAACCGTTTGAATATAGCTCTGCTGCGCGGACGCGGTCATTACTACGAAGGTTACTCCATGGCGGAGGTAGCCCGCCCGGTGCAGACGCTGGCGTGGCTGGGGGCACGGACTCTTGTGGTGACGAGCGCTGTTGGTGGCGTGACATCAGAATTCGTACCTGGAACGCTGGCACTGATACGTGATCACATAAACCTCGTCCAGACCAATCCTTTGATCGGTCCGAATGATGATAGTATAGGGCCGCGATGCCCGGATTTGCTACGTGCCTATTCTCCGGATTTGCGATCAAAGCTGCAAGATCGGCTGAAGCGAGAGATGGGTAAGACCTTACCGGAAGGGGTTTTGGCGTTCCTGAACGGCCCATGCTTTGAGACCCAGGCTGAGCTGAACTGGTTGAGGACAGTAGGCGCAGATCTTGTTGGCTGGTCGCTTGTGCCAGAAGTTATCGCAGCGGTGCACGCCGGCATGGACGTACTGGCATTCGCGCTGGTAACTGACTTTTCCCACCCGTCAAATGTAGGGAGTATTGACATTGACAAAATTTTCGAAATTGGGCCGTCACACAAGACCGAACACCTGCCGGTCTTCCAGGCAGCGTTGACAACCATTGAATCGTCTATGATGCCGACAACGCTAATTTGAGCAGATCATGGCAGATGCGGCTATAGTAGATGATGTTATTGCCAGAGTAGTTGCTTCCGGCTGTGTGCCTTTTGTTAACGTAATCGGGCTGAGCCCTTGCCCAAGGAATTGACTCCCTGGATGTTCGATGCTTAAGGAATACCAAGTCAATATTGGTGGACTGGAAAGACAGTATCGTATCGTGCCTCTATCTGACGATGTCCATGGTGTATACTTCTTCATGCCTGGAGATGTGGAGCTGATCGAACATTGTGGGCGCCTAATCGCAGATAGTATTGGCACAAGCTGCGACTATCTTGTAGTGCCGGAAGTAGGTGGCATCCCGCTCGCCCACAATGTTGCCCTGCGCCTTGGTCTTGATTACTTGGTCGTCAGGAAAAGCGTCAAACCCTACATGGAAAACCCGATGATGGAGGATGTTGCATCGGTAAGTACTCCTGGAACCCAGAAGCTTGTGATTGATGGAAAGGATATAGGAAAGATCAGGGAAAAGAGGGTTGCCCTGATCGATGACGTCATATCGTCCTTGGGTACACTGAGAGGGTTGTTCAAGCTTGCAAAGAGATGTGCATCTCAGGTGACCTATGTTGCGAGTGTATTCTTGGAGGGGGAAACAACGGAAGGCCAAATTGAGGCCGAGTTCGGTTGTCCTCTGATATCATTGGGCCATCTGCCGCTGATCCCAGCATCAACAGGGAGTGGTAAATGTTGAGATCCAAGAAGGCTTTGATCTCGGTTTCTGACAAGGCTGGCATAGCTGACTTTGCTGGCGAGTTGATTGCAACGGGATGGGATATCACGGCCTCTCCAGGTACGGCAAAGGTTTTGCGCGCGGCTGGACACAGGGTGACTGATATACAAGAGATTACGCGTATTCCAGCTATACTCGGCCATCGGGTCTTCAGCGAACATATCAAGATTGCCGGAGCATTGGTGGCCGAGCCGAATGAATCGCACGATAGCGATCGTGTCCAGTATGATATTCCGTGGTTTGATCTCTTGTGCGTTGATCTCTATCCTTTGTCAGATGCTATTGCGAGAGGCAAGACCGAGAACGATGTGATTAATTTGACGGACATCGGCGGTATCACCCTGATACGAAATGCCGTCAAGGGTAGAAGAATTGTCATTGCCGACCCAATTGACAGGCCTTTTGTGATAGAACAATTGAGAAAGCATGGCGATGTAACCGAGGAAGTACGGCGGGAACTGTGTGCCAAAGCCGAGCTTCTTTGTGCAAAGTATTGTCTTGAATCGGCAAAGTATATCGGTCGTAATGAAATTGACGGCTTCATTGGGACCAGGTGCATCGATCTGTGTTATGGTGAAAACCCCTATCAGTCTGACGCTGCATTCTTCGATTGCGATTCGGATGACGAGTTGTCTATAGGCGAATTCAAACAACTCACTGGAGACAAGCCCAGCTATGTGAATATTACTAGTCTTGATGCAATTGTCAGAATACTCTTAAGGCTTTGCGCTGCTTTCAGTACGCATTATCGGGGCAAGGTTCCTTATATTGCAATAGGTGCAAAACATGGGTCACCTGTAGGAGCATCCATTGATTGGGATGCGCAGGAAAATGCTTTGCAGAAGATGCTATGGGGTGATCCGAAAGTCATCTGGGGAGGAGAAGTTATTAGCAACTTTTCCATTTCGGAAGATATAGCTGGAATCCTGCTTTCGGACACGCGCAGAAGAAAGATCGGTGGAACAGAATCATGGATGCTCGATCTTATTGCGGCTCCAGATTTCGATCATAAGAGCATCGAAATTCTAGGAAGCCGGGGAAAGAGAAGGGTTTTTTGCAACCCCTTGCTCTCTAGATTGAAGCCATCAGGAGGTTTCGTTTACAGAAATGTTCTGGGTGGATTCGTCAAACAGCCCGTTCCAAACTACGTACTAAAAGAGGATGATATGGATTGGGCGGGCGAACCTCTATTCGGCGCTGAATTCGACACCCTTTTGCTTTCGTGGGGAATCGCCTGGTCAATGCATATGAATGGAATTGCCTTGGCTCGCGATCGTCAACTGCTTGGGTGCGACGGGCAGCCGTCCAGTGTGGGCGCCGTCCAAACAGCGATAAATAAGGCACGAGAGGCAGGCCACAGCATTGCAAAAGCTGTTTTTGCAGCTAATGCCTTTTTGCCCTTTCCAGACTCGGCAGAGTTACTGGCTGACAACGAGTGCATTGGAGGCGTTTTGCCTAAAGGCGGTGAGAAAGAGGGGAGTATTCGAGATCTTTTTGCCGGTCGCGGCATGCGTGTGGCATTCACACCCCAAACATACCGCGGCTTTTCAAGACACTGATGCATATGGTCCCTCATGAGTTACTGCAACGCATATTTACAGAAAACTATGGTTGAAATCTTTCATCATCTTTTAAAATAAGATCATACAAGGGGTAACCATATTTGACATGCTTCTTAATTCTAATGAAATGTTCCACAATAGAATGGGCTCTTGAAAACAAGCATCTATTCTTATAGAGAGATATAGAATCTAGTATGAAATGAAATATCATACCTAGAAGTAAATAAAACACAAATTCCGTATATATAGATATGATACTGACTATTATATATATTTCAATTGTATGAAAAATGCAGATGCCTGCATAAGGTATCTTGTCTTTCACATTGGGAAGCCATTTATTATAATAATCAAACATTTTTCTTACATTGAATTTTCTGAATTGTAAGACATAGAAAACATAATGATCTATATCTATTAAAATACTTCCTAAAGAAAACAAGAAGATTTGTTTTAGATCCCAGAAGTACAGTGAGACAATCGACAAAACCGCTGTATATTTTAAATGATGTGTAAGCTTCATAATATCAAGAGCAGCAGGAACTTAAGAACGTTTCAGTGCCCCTTAAAGTGGAGTAAAGAACCCCCTGGTTCGGCACGAGGAATCCAGGGTTGGTTTTTCATAAGATAATGAAACTATTACGATCCGAGACTTGTATTATTGGCTTATTATCATTGTTGTTTATTCTAAGTTTTCAAGGTTTCTTGATACAGAAGAATATCATGCTGACGCATGATTCAATACAATGGTACGGGATTTTTCAATATTTTGCTGAGTCTATTTACAATGGATCCTGGCCATTATGGAATCCCTATACTCATGCTGGTGAGCCTTTTTATTATAATTATAATCAGATGCATTTGTTGGAGCCGGTAGGATTAGTATGTATATTAATTGGCAAACTGTTGCATGTCGATATACTTACAATTTATCACTGGTCTTTTGTGTTAAAGATATTGTTCATGTGCCTTGGCACATATCTCCTATTAAGGAGATTCTATAAACACTTTTTCACAAGAGGTGTAATATTTATAGTCATATTATTTTCATCTCATACAATAATCTGTATGCGATTATTGGGACTCGTTGAGGTTTTCTATTGGACACCATGGGTCCTTTTCGCTCTATTTAGGATATTCGCTGATAAGCGGAGCGTTTTCAGTTGGATATTATTTGCAACTTTTCTAGGACTATCTTTTTGTTCCTATGGAGTAGTTTATTTATTATCCTTCCTGTTTATTCTACTAGGATCATTTCTTATAATAAATAGAACATATTTCAACTATTTTCGTGCTATTTTCCATAAGGATAATTTAAAGGTAATTTCTATAGTCATATTAATATTAATTCTTCTTAGCAGTCCTTTATGGTCATCCGTTTTACTCGATATGAACAAGATATCTCCTGTTGGAAGAACGATCGATGGAATTACAAAAGGTGTTTTCTTGTCCATAGAGGATATGAATGAAATTGAGAGATTCTGGAGTTCAGCGGTGAACTCTTATGATCTATTTGGATTAATATATCCTTTTAACCATTACGATTTTTTGAGAGCCATGAAACAAGGATATAAAACATCAAACGTATTAACCGAATCACTTTTGTATATTGGCATATTCCCTCTTATTTGTGCAATATACGGAATGCTATTTGCCAAGGATAAATATAAATGGAATTTCATGATTCTTTTGATTTCCATAGGTTTACTAATGTTGGGAACAAAGTTCATTTTTTATATTATCTTTTCCTATTTGTTCCCCGTAATAAGATTTTCAAGACATCCAATGCAGTTTTTACCATTTTTCTTACTAACTCTTTACTATTTTTCGGGCCAGGGCATTGACCTGATGATAGACAAATACGAACAAATAAGACTCAAAAAGCAGAATAATGGAATCTTATTGACTTTCATGTCAAATGAACTACTCTTAATTATTTTGATTATTAGTTTGGTTTTGGTGACAGTGATGTCAAGTATCAAAGTGAGTCAATCAACAAGAACTTCTGTATATTTTTATTTTTTGTGTTTAATGTTTCTTATATTGTTTCGAAGATATTTTGGGGTTGGACGATATGGAAAAATAATATTGGCTACCATGATAATAACAGACCTTTTCATTTTCAACTGTTTTTATAGACCGCTCATGTATTCAAAGAGAAATGTTCCCTTTTCTACTGCGGCAATGATGCCTGAACTTCCTGTGCGAAGAGGCTTTGACATTGGGATAAAGTCACCAATAATACGTCTTAAATCATTATTATTCAGAAAACAGGCTATTGAAAGGAACTATTCTTGCGACCAGAGTTCGTTTTTTGAGTTAAATAGATTTAGTAGTCTTATGTCCATTCCTGTTAATAATATTATGGTTATTTGTGGTGTTACCGAGCCAATAATAAAATTTCATAAAAAAGCTATAGATTACAGAGACGAGTATTTTGACAAATATTTTAAGGATGCAGAAAAAGAAGATGTTTTAAGAAGAACCTTATTTATTCATGGTGCAGAGGGTATTGATAAAGAAGTTTTATACAAAAGTGATCAAGTAAATACCGAAATTGATGACAACTTATTTCATTATAATGTTTTAAAATATATGCCTAATGAACTGACTCTTCGGGTTTATACAGCAAATAGAGGTTTCCTTTATTTTAGTGATGGATATGATAATTATTGGGAAACATACGTAGATGGTAAGATTTCTCAGCTTTGGAGAGCAAACATTAATTTCAAGGCCGTTTTAATAGAACCTGGAGCTCATATAGTTGAATTTAATTATGTACCAACTTATCATATTTTGTCCTTGATATTACACTTTGTAACAATAGTGTCGATTATCATATATATATGTATATATATAATTCATAAATATAATAAACATCGTGGTTCGGAGTGAACGCCATTAAGTGCACAAAGTGTTTTAGAATATTATACATGACCACAGCCTGATGTAGACAGGAAGAGTCATGTCATGAAATACCGAAGGTTCACTAAGAAGGGCGGAGGCAACGGGTGTCTTGGAGGCGTTTTGCCTAAGGCGGTGAGAAGGAGGGGAGTATTCGAAATCTTTTTGCCGGTCGCGGGATGCATGTGGCATTTATGCCCCATGCATACAGAGGCTTTTCAAGACACTGATATCTAGGATATTTGATGGTACTCTTTTGCACACGTTCAGAATTTGGGGTAGTAGTAATACCGAGTGTTCTTAACAAATAGAAAAGCTAGCTGCGGGGGAGGTGAAGACAGACCATAGGGAGGATGTGTTATAGATGTAAAGCACACCATATTGTTCTCGCGCTTGGCCTTATCGGGTGCTTCGTTGCGTTCTCGCCTGTCCTCACGACACCATTTCGCAGTGATGAGTGGTACATAGCCAATTTTGCACGCCATGCACCAACGACTC
>SDBT01003934.1_pt1 | contig 25471 bp, 16 predicted proteins | sample 2277101 | NCBI WGS metagenome assembly SDBT01 (sample SAMN10404973, study PRJNA504765) | marine sediment metagenome | isolation source: marine sediment core GS10_PC15, 103 cmbsf | place: Arctic Ocean: Southern Knipovich Ridge | collected 2010 | reverse complement strand
CTTATAGATGAAGCGCTCCCAGCTCTTGGTATTAGCCATTTCAGCTGGCATGTTTTTCCTCTTACGAATTTCTAAAATAACTTCAGTTTCTAATGAAGAGGGTACTTTTTCAAAGCCTTTAAATTCGTATCCGAAGAATGCCCTGCCTTGCGTAGAACTACGAATCTCGTCAGCAATTCCTATGATTTCGGCAGCGGGTATTTGCCCTTTAACTCTCACGTATTCACCCTCCGGAATTACATTATGAATTCGTCCACGATGCTTATTAATTATAGCGTTTACTCCACCTTCAGTTCCTTGAGGTGTTTTTACATCAATTCTTTGAACAGGCTCATAAATATGAGGATCAGCGTCTAGCATTGTAAGTGCTAAGCCAGAGTAAGCCATACTTGCTGTTTGAGTGAATTGGGTATGTCTTGGGTCTTCATGGATAACCATATCTGTAAAAACGACTTTAATCCCTAAAGCTGGTTCTTTTGCGAGGATGCATTCATTAAGCCAATTCCTAAAGGCACCCACAAGATCATTTTTAATCCGATCAAATCGTTGTAATCCAGATGTTCCATTCACTAGCATATTTCCGTTGTAAACATCCACAATTCTTCTAGCTTCTTTCGCATCCCATCCTGCTTCTTCCCTTAAAATTGCGGCTCGTTCTTTTTCATTTTGAAGATCTGTAATTTTACCTTGATCTAGTAATTCTTCAGTTTTTTCATCTAATGGTTCCATATATAATATGAGTCGATTATGGGCATTTGAAGATTTTGTATGATATAATCTGCTTTTTTTGTTAATCTTTTCTCGATATACAATAATAGGTTCTCCTATTTTAATCTGAACTTGATTATTGATCCTTTTTGTTAGTATTTCAATCTGCAGAGGATCAATTCCACTCAAAATATACTCCATTGATTCTTTATCTAAGCGAAACTCAGCTGTAGGATCAGCTTGTATCCATTTTCCCACGACTTCTCCTAATTTAGCAAGGTCATGAGGGTCTTCAGCTTTAATACTTCGCGAAACAACGGCTTTGCAGGCGTAATTTATTTTTTCAAATGCGGTTAGTCTTGAAACTTCCTCTTTATCTTTAGGGACCTTATCAGCAGCCATGAAAGTCTCACCAGAGGGGCAAATAAATCCATAGATTGCAAAAAGATTGCCAGCAGGAACTCTTTCAATATCTAAGATATCTGTAATTTCCATAACACCTAAACGTTTTACCCGATTAGAAGTTCTACTATTTATTAAATAAATCGAATCTGTTTGGTCAAAAGTGCCAGAGAATATACGTCCTATAAGGGTAGCTTGATAATTTTTCTTAGGATCTAAAAATATTTTGCTAATTAAACCATAGAGAGGGCCGTTTGGGTCACTCTTCTGAAGAGCTTGACCTAATTCGGAAGTCAAGTCACCTTTCCATATATGTGGAATTCTATACTTCGATGCCTCAACAGGATTCGGTAAATGATCGACTACCATTCTCAATAAGGGTTCATCAAGAGGTAAATTATCTCTTAGCCATTGTATATCACCCTCGTTATATTTAGCAAACACATCTTGTGGTTTTAATCCCTTTTCAATGAGTATTTCATAAGTAAAACCCCATCCATGCTTTGCAGAACCAACTGTGACACTATTCTTGACAAAATCAACACTCCACCCTGAGCCTTCGGGCCTGATTTTTTTAATTAACTCATTAACTTCTCTTGTAATTTTGTCTATCTTTTCAAATGTTTTTTGCGGACTTAATTTAAGTTCGCTAATTAACCTATCAACTTTATTAATAAATAAAACTGGTTTACAGAACTCTTCCCCTACAGCTAATCTAATATTTGTTTCTGTTTGAGTCATTACACCTTCCAATGCATCAACTAGAAGAATAGCACCGTCAGAACTCCTTAAAGCTCTGGAGACCTCTCCGGTGAAAGAAATGTGCCCGGGAGTGTCGTTAATTTGTAGAATATAAGGTTCAGCATCGTCAGGATTTCTTGGATCGTTAAAAGCGAGTAAGACAACACTGGTGAAAATAGTAATACCTCTTGCCTGCTCTTCCTCGTCTGAGTCCGTCATTTGAAGCTGACCTGCATCTTCTGGTCTCATAAGCCCTGCCCTTCTCAATAAATAATCAGTTGCTGTGGTCTTACCATGATCTTGAATAAGAAAGAAACTTTCTTATCTATCAATATGTGCCACAATCGAGAACAGCCTTTTCCTTTCGTGTGATCCGGAGGTTACGAGCTTGGCGATTTCCTCCGCATTCTTAACTTTTACCATAATATATTCACTTTCTCTAAATTGTACTAATAATAATATAGAAAAAAATATAGGAAAACATAAAAATTTTATGGATATAGGCTATAAACTGCCAATTCTTTTATATTTTGAAATAATTTTTCACAATTCTAGAAGGCTTTTGACGTTTAAATTCTCTGAAATATAAGTGAATAATATGGATATGCAAGCTATTACTGAAAATAAATCCTTAACATTCATCCATGCAAGCGATATCCATCTTGGGAGTCTACAATATCATAATAGCCATCGAGCTGATGATTTCATTCGAGCCTTTCAAGAAATATTAAAACTCGCTATTTTTAGAAACGTCGATTTTATCATTTTGGGCGGTGATGTTTTTACTTCATTAGAAATGTTACCCGGAAAACTGACGAAAATTGTTAATATTTTGACTAATTTTAGTAAAAAGACTAAAGGAACTATTCCCATTATAGCAATAGAAGGCAATCACGATATTAGGAAATTTTCTCGTGGTCAAAAATTTACCAAAAGAGGTCAATCTTGGTTAAAACTACTTTCAAGTTTAAATTTATTAATTTTGCTTGATGCTGATCTAGAAGCCCCTCCAAATAAGATGTTTCAAGAATATAATAAAGAAACTAGAAGAGGTGGAAAAATAAAAGTAAAAAACGCTATTATTTACGGAACTCGATATATTAGTCAAACTCCCGAGGACTATATTATAAAATTTAAAAATGCTATTAAAAGAGAGGATGGGTCCTTCCACATTCTGCTTCAACATTTCGGTATTCAAGGCCAAATGGAGAACGTACCAGGAATAAAATATCATAAAGTTAAGCCTTTGAAAGAGAGTGTAGATTATTTAGCTTTAGGTCATTTTCATTTACAATTTACTCTAGGAGGATGGATATACAATCCCGGTTCTTCTGAAGCTGCTTGTTCAACAGACTCTTCATATAAACGAGGAATCTTTCTTGTGCAAGTCTTAGGAGAAGGTCCATTCACTAAGCGCATACATGCAGTTAAGTTAAATAACCGAAAACATATATGGGATATTGTTTATTTTCCGAAAATGTTTAAAAATAAAGATGAAGTAAATTATTACATAGTAAAGAAATTAAGATCATCGCTTACTGATTTAAAAGCTGATTTAAAGCCAGCTAATCCTCAGATGCCAAATTTATATCTTATATTAAAAGGATTAAAGCCCTTAAGGTCATCTAAGATTGATATTAAAACTTTAACTAATTTAATATGTAAAAATTTTGATGTTGTGGATGTAAAAATCTATCAAAAATTTTCAGAGATGAATAAGACGATAGATAATTATTTTTAAATAGATTTTATCTGTTCTTTTTTAACCATTATAAAAAAAGTTTAAAGATTTAAAGGATAGGTCCCATATTCTTTTGTTGCTTCGGCCATCCATCTTAAATTTGGAACATTTACACCCGGATGCATGTTGGCTGCAGAAACAACAAAACCACCACCAGGACCACCTGTTTTAATAGCATATTTTACAGCATCATAAACTTCCTCTTTAGTAGCATCAACAAGGATATGTGCTACATCAATATTGCCCATAATACAGATTTTATCGCCCACTTTCTTTTTAACAAAAGCTAAGTCTACACCAGCTGTAGGTTCCAAACTTTGTAATCCGTCAAAGCCACAATCGACAACGAAATCTAAAAGTGGAGTTACCCGACCATCAGTATGAAGCACAATTTTTCCCCCTCTTTCATGGACTGCATCAGTTATAATTTTATAAGCAGGTAAGAGGACTTCATAAAATTTCTTAGGGCTCATCATTGGACCAGTTTTATAAGCGAGATCTCCAGATTCAATAAAAAGTTCCGCTCCAGCGTCCATATAGCTCATATAGCAGTCTTTTGTAAACTCTGCAATTACATCGTGTACCTCCTTTATAAATTTCGGATCTTTATGAAGCATTCTTGAATAAAATGCCATACCCATTCCTTGAGAAGCACTCTCAAATACTCCAGTATAATCATTTGTAACTGCAACGAAGATTTTATCCTTATGTTTCTTATTTATTCTACGGTAAAATTTCTTAACCATTTTAGTGTATTTCTCTGTCATCGGTCCTTGAATATTATCCTTTACTTCTTTCCACTTTTCTATAGAATCTGTTGTTCCATATAAATAGTAGGGATTAAAATTACCTTCATTATCTCGAGCCTCCCAAATTCGCCCAAAAGGGTCTTTCATTAGATTTCTTCCTTCGCTTTGATCATCTAAAAATTCCACAGGTACAACTCCTACTTGCATACAATCCAATCCTATATCTATAGCTGCCTCTACACATCGAGAGAAAATTGATGTTTCTACAGATTCAATTAACTCACTAATTTCTTTAGGCCAATTATCAGGATTGTCTCGCTTTACTTGATCTAAAGTATCAAAATCAGTGATTTGAGGTTTTCCTAGTATCTTATCCACATTATTTGCATCAATTAGGATTAAATGGCATGGGACTCGATCTGGCTCTTCCAAATTTAACGCTGCTAATATTCTTTCTCTACAATTCATTTTAATACAACTGCTTTTAATTTAAATCCAATATAATAAATTATTTTAAAATTAAATATAAAGATTTAAGACTCAGCTAATTCTTTAATCCGTTTTACTCCCAGCACAGCATCGTCAGCAAATGAATCAGCACCAAGTTTTTTAGCAAGCTCCATATTTAATGGTGCGCCACCAACGATTAATTTCACTTTATCCCGCAATCCAGCAGCTTGAAGAGCTTCATGTACGATCGTAATCTGGTTAACGGTCATTGTTAAAAGAGAGCTTAATGCTACAAATTTGGCATCAGTTTCTTTAACTTTATCTACAATGACTTGAGCGTCAACATCCATACCTAAATCAATTACTTCAAAATTTGAACTCAATAACATAGTTCCTAGTAAATTTTTCCCAATATCATGATTGTCCCCTTTTACAGTACAAATTATTACCTTAACTCTATTTTCTGATTTTTCAGTACCCGCCATCGCAGGTTTTAAGACTTTAAACGCTTCTTTCATTGTTTCACCTGCAAGAACTAATTCAGTTAGATAATATTCTTCTGTTTCATATCGTCGACCAACTTCATCCATCCCTTTAGTCAGAGCATTTAATATATCAAAAGGATCTTTTTCATCTACCTCAATAGCTTCTTTCACTGCCTCGGCTATATCATCAAATTCTAATTCAATAACGAGTTCAGTTAATTTTTCAAAATCCATATGTTTTAACCTAATATTTTTTGATTTTACTATGATCTATACTTTACATTTTATTTTATTTATAGTTTATAATTAATACTATTTGGAGTTTTAGGTATAAAATTCTAGTCCATAATTTCATTGGGATCGAAGAGTTTTTTCTTAGTTTTGTACATGCCATATTTTTTTGTAAGTTCAATCATCATATCTAATCTCTTAAAGGGAGTTCCTCGATTTACTCCTCCGCCAGTTGAAAGAATATAACCACTACCAGGTCCATATATTTGGATATTCTCAATTATTTTTTGTTCAACAACTTTATCGTCTGGTTCCATAAGCATGACATCTCTTCCAGGTATTTGCCCAACAAGCGTAAATTTTTTCTCTAAATTAGAAACAGTTTCCTTAGCTTTCCTATGATCACCCCATTCTTGTCCATGAAACATAGAGTATCCCCAATTACCAATCTCATGAAGAAAATGAGAACTTCGGTTTTCGGAGTGATAAAACATAGCACCTGTGAGAGGTTTAAGTTCGTCACACACTTTTTTATGATATGGGGCGAAAAATTCATCCACCAGTTTTTTATTTAAAAATCCGCTAGTATGATCTGCAATTAATACAAGAGAAGTATAACCACCAATTAATTTAATCCATTCTTTTTGAAATTTTATAACAAATTCTGTTGTTTTTTCAAGTAATTTATGAATTAACTCGGGATTTTTCACCATATTAAATAGTAATTTATCGTAACCAAAAACTAGCCCTGCAATCTCAACAGGCCCAAATTCTCCAGTACCTGCGGGTTTTATTCCGGATTCAAGAGAATATTCTATCTTTTTAAGCCAATCACCTGTGCCAGGCACATCCCATACGGATTCAGGAATTTTATATTTTTCTATTTCATTCGGGTTTTCAATTGCACGGACAATAACAGATGGAATTAAATCTTCAGGTTCCATAAGTTGGCAGCCAAGAGCTTGTGCTACGGCATACGGTTGATATATTGAAGTGGCACAATATGCTTCAGAAAACCTTTCTTTAAATTTTTCACCTGTTTCGACCTGTAAATCAACATCGGTAAGATATTCTTTAACCCTTGTTTCCGCAAAATCTGCCATCAAATCAAATTCTGGGAAAAATAATACCGGAACTCTGTCAGGTTTTAAAAATGCTAAGGATTTTAGCATTCTTTGTAAGGGTGTTAAAACTTTTTTCTTTTTTTTAGTATTATCGCTAGACATAAGATTTTTAACCCTTAGTATAGTTTCTAAATGTTGGGTAATACCATATTCTTTAGGATATAAATCGTTCTTTTACCCGATTTTGTGTTAACATTGAAAGCTTCTGAAATATTTATAATCTTAAAATTCTCTTGAATTTTGTTTTTAACAATATCTTTAACAAATTTTAAAAAATTAGTGTATTCTCTTTGAGATTCTACCCACAGATAATTGTTCCTTTCAATAAAATTTGGATTTTTCTTTTTAAATTTTACTACATGAGATATTTCTTTTACTGGAGGTCCTTTTCGTGTAAAACTTTTTGAGATAATAGGTTTTTGGCAATATAACGCTACATTATATTTATCAATCTCATCCTCAAAATATACTTCGAATTCGATTTTGCCAAATCGTTCTGCATGAGAAAATTCTCGTTCTCCGTTTGTTTTAATATATTCTCCTAAAGAATATAATTTGTCTCTGTTTATAGTGTAATGAACATTTTTGTTATTATTTATTAATTCTATTACAAATATATTTGAAAGGATTATATTGTCATGATTTGAAACATCTTGTTCAGGAATTGGATAAATTCTGAAAATATTTTTATTTGGATTCTTAATAAAGTCTTTTACCCTCCTATTGCAATATTTGTAGGCTTTTTCTGAAATTGCAGAAGCAACATTCCTATTCTTATCAACAGGATCTGTGATAATAAGGTAATCATTTTGAAAATGAATAATTTTTAAAAGATCTTTTTTTTCTCTTCCATGGAAATCAACAGGGACTTCATAAAGCTTTCCAAAATTTTCGAAAACCTTTTTTATGGTACCAAAATGGTGAATTAATAGCTCAGCACTGTATCCAATAAATCCAATCTTTCCAATAGCACTTTTATCACCATAACTATGGCAAGCTTTAAAGAATTGTTTAAGCAATCTTACATCATTTTTTTGATTTTTATTAAGGTTATCTCTTATAAAACGTCCGTGCCAAGGAGATCTATCAACAGCAGTTAGAGGACCGTTTTCTTTAATATAATTTGAATCTAAATCAAAATAAAGTACAATATCTATCTTCAGTTTGTCATTATCAGTGATGTAGTCAACTGTCACATAAGGATGTTCAGCATACAAAAGGCGGGGGTTATGAAATTCTTTTAAAGCCAGAGATTTAATTATCCAGGTATTACAAAGGTCCAAAAAATCCTTTTTAGATGCTTTTTTGAATTTATTTTTACTCAATCCTGCGTATTTTTGAGAATATAAGTCATAGTTTAGACCTATAAATAAGTCAATATCAAAATCGTTTCTTAATTGAGTTTGTTTTATTCCTGTCGAACCTTGAGGCTCAATTCTAGTAAATTCAATACCTAATTCATGAGCTTTTTTTTCTAGTAAAATTTTTAAATTCTCAACTAACTCATTGATTAAATTTAACTCCTGATTAGTTGGAATAATATCAATTAATACTTCTTCTAGTATTTGATTTATCGAGTTCATCTAATTTGGTCATATAATAGTGATTAAGGTGAATAATAATCTCATTAATAATAAGTATTTTCTATTAATAAACAAAGATGTTTGGATTGTATTCTATATGAAATTAAAGAAAATTTAAATATAAAATTCAAAATTAAATATTCAGTTTTATAAGTTGTTTAAAAATTAGAACAAATTATTGAATTACATGCCCCACCAAGGGTGATTCGTAGTCCTCATCAATTTTATATAATCTCTAAGAACATCTTTTTGATCTGATGTGAGTTCATTCAAAAATTTGGACATTAATTGCCGTACATGGGATTCAGGTACATTTACATAAAGAATCTCATCTTTTCCAATATCGCGCCCGATTTCAATACCTCGAATAGATATCGCAACTTCTCTATCCTTGTCTGCTTTTTCTAATGTTTGACCTCTATCTTGAATTTGATGGACTCGGCCAACTTTTTTTCCTTTATCAGTAATTAGCATTACTTTTGGATTCAAAGTCCCACCTTCAACACTCACACCAAAAACAGCAGGATTTGATTGTCTAAAGATATATTCAGGATACATTTTAAGTTTTGCTGGCAATATGAGTTCCTCTAACTCTTTAGCGGTATCTTCTGCTCTCCTCGTCTCAGCATATCCAATATAATCTTCAAGAAGACGATAGATAACATTGTTCGTAAAAATTCTAATATTTTCTTTATATGCTTGGTCAGTAGCGTCAGGTAAAATAACTACATTAAAACCAAGAACTACCGCAGAATAGGGATCAAAATCATTTACTATTTTAGCATTTATAATATCCTCCTTTTTAATAGGTCCCACATCGGCCACGCTTATCTTAACACCATTTTCTGAAAAGAATCCTTCTAATGCTTCAAGGGAGCCAAGCGTATCTGCTTTTAATACAACTCCTGCCTTATCTGTTTTTATTCTAATACTATCCACTTCAGCTTCGATTGCTTCATAAACTTCCTCCTCTTCTGAAGGATCCAAAAAAGATCTAAAAGGAGATCCAGCTACTACATCATCAATATTTGCTGCTAATACTTTAATACCTGCGGCAGCACTTACAGAATCCACAGAATCAAATTTTTGACGAGGATCTCTGATCTCGTCTAACGGCTTAGGCATTAATAACGCTCTAATCTTAGACTTAATTGGTTGTTCTAATCCCCCCACGATAAAATTATCTCCTTTATTGAGATTTCCATCGTAGATTAGCACATCCATAGTTTTACCTTGTCCTTTCTCCTTTTTAACCTCAAGAACCACACCTTTAGCTGGCCCTTCAGAGAATTTTAAGTTGGTGGTGAGATATTGCTGAACTAAACCCAGTAAGATCATCAATAATGTTGAGATCCCCTCACCAGTTTTAGCACTCGTTGGGACAATCGCAACTTTTTTAGTAAAATCCTTTATTTTATCATATCGATCAATCCCTTTGAATCCTTCTTCCAAGAAATTTCCTACCATTGTAAGTAATTTCCCATCTAAAAAATCTTTTACATGTTGCTTTTGTTTATTATAGGAATCCAAAAAATCGGCATCCTTCGTGGATTTCCATCCAGAGATTCTATCTATTTTATTCGCAGCGATTACAAAAGGTGTTTTTTTATCCCTAAGAATCCTAACAGATTCCCAAGTTATGGGCATTGTGCCCGCTGTCACGTCGATGACCAAGATTGCAATATCTGCTACAGCCCCACCTCTTTTCCTTAGATTTAGGAATGCTGCGTGTCCTGGAGTGTCAACTACTAATAATCCGGGTAATTTAATATCTTTTTCAGCAAATTCTTGTTTCGATTTTTTTAAAAATTCTTTGATATCTTCTGTAGGAAAATAAGATGCTCCTATGTGTTGGGTAATTCCAGCGGCTTCTCTTTGTTGAACGACAGTCCCCCTAATATAATCAAGGAGACTTGTTTTCCCATGGTCAATATGGCCTAATATACATACTATTGGGGCCCTTATTATTTTATTATCAGTTTTAGCCATTTCAATCGCAATCTTAAAATCTTTTTCATGAGTAAGGATTATATTTAAAAAATTAAACAAAGGTTTAGAATTTTATTTATTAGTATTTAGATGCTAAAGAAAATTATTAATTATTTTCTAGGCTAAATACTTTTTTAAATATTTAGAAGTATGTGATTTTCCATTTTTAGCATTTTTTTTGACGATTTCCTCAGGTGAACCCATGGTAACAATTTTGCCGCCTCTTCCTCCTCCTTCTGGTCCTAAATCGATAATATAATCAACAGATTTAATGATTTCCATATTGTGTTCAATAATAATAACAGTATTACCTTTATCTACAAGTCTCTGAAGAACTTTCAATAGTATTTTAATATCGAAAGCGCTTAATCCGGTTGTTGGTTCATCTAATATATAGAGAGTATTTCCAGTACTGGCTTTTCTTAATTCTCTTGCAATTTTTAATCTTTGAGATTCTCCACCACTTAATGTTGTGGAAGACTGACCTAATTCTAGATAACCTAAACCTACATCTACTACTGTTTGCAGAGTTCTTTTAAGATTTGGAAAGTTTTCAAAGAATTCTAGAGCACGATCAAAAGTCATTTTTAATACATCTGAGATTGTTTTATTCTTATATTTTATATCAAGAGTTTCCGCATTATAGCGTTTTCCTCTGCATAAATCACATCTTATATACACATCTGGAAGAAAATACATTTCTTTTAAGATATAACCAGTACCCTTACATATTTTACAATGTCCTTGTTTAGTATTAAAACTAAATCTTCCCTTCTTGTACCCTCTTTCTCGAGAATCCGGAAGGGATGCATATATATCTCTCATATAATCCATAGCTTTAGTGTATGTTGCGGGTACGGAACGAGGAGTCCTTCCAATGGGTGATTGATCAATATCTATAATTTTATCAATTTGATCATATCCAAGAATCTCATCAAAATCTCCCTGAGTTATTTTAGAACTACGAGTATTAATAAGATTATGCATTCCTTTATAGAGACAATCAATTATTAAGCTTGTTTTTCCTGCACCTGAAACTCCAGTAATACAGGTAAATAACCCTAAAGGGATTTTCAAATTTAGATTTTTAAGATTATTTTCTCTAGCGCCTTTAATCTCTAGAAATTTGTTATTTATCTCTCTTCTGTATTCAGGAATTTCAATACCTTCTTTACCCGTGAGATATTTACCTGTTAGAGTATTTGAATTCAATAATGTTTCTAATGGTCCTTCAGCTACGATCTCACCCCCATTCTCACCGGCTAAAGGGCCTAAATCAATAATATGGTCGGCATTGCGAATAATTTGATCATCGTGTTCAACTACGATTACGGTGTTACCTAAATCTCTCAATTTTTTTAACATATTAATTAATTGAGATATATCACGAGCATGCAATCCTACACTTGGTTCATCAAGTACATAAAGCACCCCGACAAGACTTGATCCTAATTGCGTTGCAAGTCTTATTCTTTCAGCTTCTCCAACAGATAGTGTATCAGATCTTCTCCTAAGTTGAATATAGTCTAATCCGACATTTTCTAGGAAAGATAATCTTTCTCTTATTTCTTTTAATACTTCCTTTACAATTTTTAATTCAGTTTCATTTAATTCAAGCTGCTTGAAAAAACTGAGCGATTCTTTTACAGACAATTCAGTGAGCTCTGCTATATTTTTTTCATTAATAGTAACTGCTCTACTTTCAGGTTTTAATCTTTGTCCATTACATTCAGGGCAATTGGACTTATTCATAAAGCCTTCATAGATTTCTCTTCCAGCTTCTGAAGATGTTTCCATATATCTTCTATGGAGCATAGGAATAATCCCTTCAAACGGTTTAGTAATTTCGAAAACTGCTTTTCTGTTATTTTTTTTGTATTTAAAGTCATTATTTTCACTTTTATAATGAAATTCTATCGCTTCTTCTCCAGATCCAAACAATAACTTTTGAAGTTTTTCTTGTTCAATATCTTTGATTGGTGTTATTTTCACATCGAAATCAAAATGTTTTGCAACTTGTTTTACCGTCGCCCAGGAATATCCCGTTAAGGTCCCAAATCCAGGAATATTTCTTATTCGGCTTTCTTGAATCGGCACGGTTAAATCATACCCTAAAATTGACCCATAATCAAATTCTAAAACACTTCCTAAGCCATTGCATTGTTTACAGCTTCCATGAGGAATATTAAACGAAAACATTTTATGACCTAATTGGGGGATAGAGATACCACAATCTACACAAGCATAGTGTTCAGAAAAGATTTGTTCATCTTTATCAACAATCTCCATTACTACTATTCCTTCACTTAAATCTAAGGCAGTCTCTATGGAATCTGCTAAGCGTGTTTTTATATCTTTTCTCATCACCAATCTATCCACGATTACATTAATGTTATGCTTAACATTTTTATCCATAGGTATATCTTCATCAAGAGTGTATTGAATATCATCCACTTCTACACGGACATAGCCCTGTTTTTTGAGATCCTGAAGTAAATCTTTATATTCTCCTTTACGATCTCGAATAATTGGTGCTTTAATTATAAATTTCTGATTTTCATCCAATGAGGTTAAAATTTGCTCTATAATTTGTTGCGGTGTTTGAGGTTTTATCTCTTTACCGCAATTCGGACAATGAGGAATTCCAACATTCGCAAATAATAATCTATAATAATCATAAATTTCAGTAACCGTTCCCACGGTACTTCGTGGATTTTTTGAAAGAGCTTTTTGTTCTATGGCAATTGCCGGTGATAAGCCTTCGATAGAATCGACATCAGGTTTGTCCATTTCACCAAGAAACTGTCTTGCGTAGCTGGAAAGAGATTCCAAAAATCTTCTCTGTCCTTCTGCATATATGGTGTCCATTGCTAAACTAGACTTACCACTTCCACTTACACCAGTAATCACAACAAGCTTGTTACGGGGAATTATTACATCAATATTTTTTAGATTATTTTGTCTAGCTCCTTTAATAATAAGATTTTCAGTCATGTATCTTTCCAAAGAGTTCAATTAATTATAACAGAAAAATTCTATGTTTTTATTTTATAATCATTTTTAATGTCTTTTATTTTGTCTCTTAAGTAAGCAGCGTCTTCAAATCTAAGCTCTTTAGCAGCAAGAAACATTTTATTCTCTAAATATTGGATAATTACGTCCATATCTCCTATTTCTTCCAATTCATCTATTTTATTCTTAACAATCCGCTTTAATCTCTTACCTTCCTTCTCTTTAAATTCTTTATCCTCAGAAAGAGATTCTAAAATATTTTTCTTTATGGTTTGAGGTGTAATATCGTTTTCTTCATTATATTTCTCTTGTTTTTCACGCCTTCTATCAGTTTCGGCAATTGCCGCTTTCATTGCAGGAGATATTCTATCACCATATAAGATTGCTCTTCCGTCAACATTTCTTGAAGCCCTTCCAATAGTTTGAATTAATGATTTTGTATCTCTTAAAAAACCTAATTTATCTGCATCTAAAATGGCTACTAATTGAACTTCGGGTAAATCTAAACCTTCTCTGAGAAGATTTATTCCAACTAAAACATCGTAAGTCCCATCTCTTAGGTGCCTTAATATTTCAAAACGTTCTATTGTGTCAACTTCTGAATGTAAATAAGCTACTTTTAGTCCCAATTCAGCGTAGTATTCTGCAATATCTTCGGACATTCTTTTTGTGAGTGTTGTAACTAAAATTCTCCCTTGATTTTTTATAACTTTTCTAATTTCTGCTAATAAATCGTCTATCTGATTTTTAGCGGGTCTCACTTCAACATAAGGATCAACCAATCCAGTTGGTCTAATTATTTGCTCCGCAGAGGCGCCCCCGCTTTTTTTTAACTCATAATTTCCCGGAGTGGCACTCATGAATATAACATTTTTTATTTTATTTTCCCATTCTTCAAATTTAAGAGGCCTGTTATCAAACGCACTTGGAAGTCTCCACCCATATTCTGTAAGATTTTTTTTACGCGAAATATCTCCCCCGATCATACCATGTATTTGAGGAATTGTCACATGAGATTCATCAACTACTATTAAAAAATCTTCAGGAAAATAATCAATTAGAGTCATTGGAGGTGTTCCAGGGGGGCGTCCATCTAAGTGTCTAGAATAATTTTCAATTCCCTTACAAAAACCCATCTCTCTCATCATTTCAAGGTCAAATTTGACCCTTCTTTCAATTCGTTGAGCCTCAGCGTATTTTTTATCTTTTTTAAAAAATTCAATTTGTTTCTTTAATTCCTGTTCAATTGATTCAAGAGCCTTAATTTTGTTTTCCTCTGGAATTATAAAATGAGTGGCAGGAAAGATACGACAATTAGGCAAGTCTTTAATCACTTGATTTGAAAGAGGATGTATTTCTTGAATTGATTCAATTTCATTTCCAAAAAGAGAGATTCGAATTGCAGTGTCTAAATAAGCAGGGTATATATCTACAATATCGCCTTTTACTCTGACTATTCCTCGTTTAAATTCTATATTCTTTCTTTCATAATTCATTTTTATAAGGCCTTTAATTATATCAGCCCTCTTTATAATCTCACCTACTTCTAAATTTAATGATACAGCAACCCATTCCTCAGGATTCCCAATTCCATATATACAAGAAACTGTGGCAACAATAATTACATCCTTTCGAGTTCTAATTGCATGGGTAGAAGCTAATCTTAGTTTTTCAATCTCTTCATTTACACTGAAATCCTTCTCAATATATAAACCGGTAATTGGTAAATATGCCTCGGGTTGATAATAGTCGTAATAAGATACGAAATAATGTACTGCATTATCAGGAAAAAGAATCTTTAGTTCATTATATAATTGTGCAGCAAGAGTCTTATTAGGTGCCATTATTAAAGTAGGCTTCTGGATTTCCTCAATAATATTCGCAATTGTAAAAGTTTTACCGGTGCCTGTCGCACCTAATAGGGTTTGAAACTTTTTCCCCTTAGTAAGATTATCCTTTAGAGTTGCTATCGCTAGAGGTTGATCTCCTCTGGGTATATATTCAGAGACAATATTAAATTTTGTACTCATATGAACTAAAATCTTTTTATCGGAATATTAAAAAATATCACAATTTGCGTATTTAAACAATAAATCTGAGATAGATTAATAAAAAATAACTTATGATTTTTATGATATTATACTGAAACTATTGAATTATTAAGGTCAAAAAATAAAATATTTAATTCTAGATTTATATGGTATGGTGATCAACTAAATCTTCAGCGCCTTCTTTCGTTATAACTAATATTTTTAACTTATCGTTATCCAAAACAGAGAAACCCAATATTATTCCAAGATCAGTTAAAGATATTGTTAAATCTAACGAACCTTTTATTCCAATATCAAAATTGACCGGAAAATTAGATAAAGAAACGTAAGTATCATTTATATATACAGAATCTAAAGTCACTAAGGTTTTTCCTAGATTATCAATTCGTATTTGCAAATCACTATCAACTACAATAGTATTTGTTTCATTGATTTCAATATCGTAATAATTCGGATCATTCGGAGAATTTTCACGGGCAGTGAAAACTACAATTTTTTCGATCCCTGAAGTTGTATTAGCTTTTATTATAACATCGTTTGATTTATTAACTTGTAAACCTAAATTATTAAAGTCGAATGATATTAATGCACATTCTTGAACATCCAAATCAATATCACCAAACACGAAATTAACATTAACATCATTAGCTATTGATAACGTAATTGTCTCGTTAATAATTACATTTTCTAAAGATAATGGTATATCACCTGTATTTTTGAATAAAATAACACCAGTTTCATTTGCTAAGATATAAGAAGAAGTAATTTGATTAACTTTCTCTAGTATCTTAAAGTCAAGTGTATCGTTCAAAGCTTGAACTACTCCTATATCAGAAGCGATGGGATTACCCGGTTCAAACCCATTTGCCTTAACAGCAATTGCTAGATCATCATTTACATCAATATCTATACCAAGGCTCGATACATCTATTATAATTGTATTTTGGGCTCCCGGAAATAGATACATGTTCGAATCTTCAGTATCCCAATAATTAGGATGTATTGCATCATCTCCAGTTAAAGTAAAAATATCACCATTTTTAACAGAATCTGCTTTAGCGACATAAACAGAGGAAATCCCCACAACGGAATCTCCTGTATTTTTCACTTCAATTTTGATAGTACCGTTATGATAGGCATATGTATCTACACTTGATAAATCTATTGGAATATGTGTTCTATAGGTTTCATTACTATCTATTGCTATCGCCTCTGGTGACAATGTTCTGACTTCGTTCAAAATAGATAATTTTTGATTTTCAGAGTTAATTGGAAATAGTGTTTCATCAAATAATCCTGTTGAAGTGATTACTCCAATTTTATTACCAATTAATCCTGCTGCAGAGAAAAATTCAGCCGGTGCATCAAATAACTTAACAGTTGTTGTTTCTCCGGGTTTTATAACTGAAGAACTATCTTGATACTGTGTTAAATTACTATTAAAAGTATTACTTTTTGTATTAACGTAAAATTGATCTAGATTTTCAATAATATTTCCTATGTTTTCAACTTCGAGCGTAACATCTACTTGGGTACCGTTTAAAACTGCTTTACTATTTTTTCTATTGATTTTTATCTCTCCCTGTATGGCTTCTGTTACGAAAAGATTATTCGTGCTTTCTGTAAACTCATACTTAGAACCTGCTAGAGCCTCAGCTTCAGCAATTACGTCTATATTTACGACATCATCTGTTTGGTAAATGGGGCCTAAATCAACCCACACTACATCCTCTTGACCAGCTTTCAGTACATTACCACCGTTACCTTTTATATAATCATAATTTATACCATTAATTGTTACATTTTTAATTGTTAAATCCGTGATACCTGTATTTTTTAATTGACATGAAGCGTAGCCTGTATCGTACACGTTAGGATTTTGTATTGAAAAGCTTGAGTCCAAAGCGGTATAATCTAACTTATATAATTTTACTAATCCATTCTTCGAGAAATATGCGGGTTTAAACACCTTGAAATCGTATTGTCCGTCTGATGGTATGTGGTCCTTCCATTCATCACCCTCGTCATCTTCTCTAGCAGAGATGCCTGCACTTGGATTGCCTCCAATTTGAGACGCATAATACCATCTTAAATAATCGGTATTAGGATTAACACCACTTGCACTTGTAGGTTCATTATAAAACATTAACTTAACTAATTGGGAATCAAACCAATCATCCCTATATAATCCGCTAGTCTCATTTATGAAATCATCTTCATTAAAGACCTCCCCTTGACCCCAATTATCTTCCTCTAATCCATCATCTAGGTATTCTTCGTAGTGTTCATTGCAAATTCTGATCATCCAAGGCCATTTTCCCTCATCACCTCCAAATCCATTGAGTAAAAATCCAAAATAGACTAAGACGTAATCCGCTTCTAACTCTCGGAAAATTTTAGCACTATTTATTTCATCAGTTTGCATCAGAGCCATTCCTGTTAGCCCCATACGCTTTCCATCATGCGTATTATTATCATTTACAGTCGTGACATTTCCTACGGGGGTCAACCAATATCCATAATCCCACCAACTTACGACAACGTCTGTTCCTTCAACATTATTTTTCATCCAAACTAATGATTCTTCCCAATCATGGAATTCTCCTCCAGAAACCATTTGACTGTAAGATAATTGATTCATCGATATATCTGTAGCGTGAAAGATTTGAGCAGTACAAAGAAACCCGACAAGTAAATATACCGTGAAAACCTCAGAGTTGCTCACAGTTCTTTTTAATTGCCGTCTTCTTTTTCTACTTGGAGAAATTCGTTGTTTACTAGTAAAACTACCATAAATCTTCAAAACATTAACTAATCCATAAGAACCTACTAATGCTGCTGCTGGAGCAAATAATAATATAATACGAATCATACTCCCTGTAAAATAAAATAAGGTTAATAGAAATACCATTAATAATATGTCTGCGGCTTGCAGCCGTTTGAAACAGAAGAAAATGCCTAGAGGTAGCAGTAATAAAGGAATTAAAGTGTTATAATAAAAAATGGACCATGCGCTAGGAGCATGCTCTGCAACTGATGAAACCACCGCCATTTGCTCACGAGCTAAAGGGCTAAGAACACTATATAATCTCCCGCCAATCCCTAATGGCAACCAATCAGGCTGTTCCCAAATGATTACAGCAAGGATAATTATCACCGGAATCATACCCCATTTTAAGGTATTCATAAATATTTCATAAAATCTTGGATAATCTTTTCTTTTTATATAAAATAAATGAAATAGAGTAAGAAGAATAATTGAGAAAAAAATTCCTCCCTCACTTAAATCAGTAATAAAATTATTGGAATTAAACTTAATCCATAATGAAGATATGAGAAAACCAGTTCCTATTACCCCTGTATAAGATATAAGTATATTTTCATTATACTTATTCATTAGAATTAAAATGAGGCAAACAAGAGGCAGCATATAAAAAACGTATTGATAACCACCCCAACTCAGGGATAAATAACCTAAAAATATTCCCCCCATTATGGAATGCGTGAATTTACCTGTTCGCAAAGCCTTTAAGAAAAAGGTTAGGCACATTAATGTGGCAAAAACTCCAATAGTTTCATTATCAAAAAATCCCGCCATCGTTCTTTGCATATGTCCTGTATTTAATGCAATAAAAAATGCGGTAAAAAGCCCACAATTTCGATCGTATACTTCCTTTCCTAAATAATAAGCTGCTAATGTAGTTAAGCCTCCCATAAATGCAGGAAAATAATAACAAACTTCATATATCGTAACTGGAATTCCTATAAAATTTAAGAATAGATAAATTGCTACTGCAGTAAATGGCAAACCCGGTCTAATACTAGATCTATCAATACCCCCTGGATACCAACTTTTTTTATCTGTCCATGTAAAATATTCATAAAGACTATGCTCTGATATATATTTTGCATTATAATATTGGATCCAGGGATCAAAAGCTTTAATTAAGGTAGGGCCTCTTAAAATTGGTGTTAATCTAATCATTATAGATAAAATTACAACTAAAGTTAACGCAAAAAAAAACACGCCATTTTGAGATTTTAGGCTTACTGAAGCTCGAATGCGATCCCATAAATTTCTAAAAGCAGTCCCAATTTTAACCATTATAACAAAAACTGTTTGTTATGATCTTTGAAATAAAATAATTCAATTTAGAATATAAAAAATTTCTTCTCATTAAAATATTATTCTTATATTGATTTTTAACAAAATTAGCAAACTTTAAGCATTTAAATGAAATTAATTTAATAGTATTAGTAATTTCAATTATAGAGTATAATATTTTTTTTAAAAGAATTATCTTTTAAATTAGGTATTATTAAGAGGTATTTCACTCTTTATTATATCTTTTAATATTGAAAGAAAATAGAACTTAGAATATGATTAAAAATACATCAGATGTGAAAAGATATCTCTTTAAATTTTATTATAGAGGTTCTAAAAAATTTCATGGTTCTCAAAGACAAAAGGATCTTTTAACAGTTGAAGGATGTTTATTGAATACTTTAAAGGAAACGAAGTACATTGAGAGTATGGAAAGATCAAAAATAGAATTTGCTAGTAGAACCGATAGATTCGTTTCAGCTAAGGGAAGTGCTTTCGCCTTTAATACTTTAAAGCTACCAATTTTAATGGAAATTAATCGAGCATTACCTAATGAAATAGGCCTATGGGCTTATACGGAAGTTCCACAAAATTTCTTCTCCCGATATAATGCCGTTTATCGCCATTATAAATATATTGTACCACAAACTCTTACCTTTCTAAAAAAAAAAAAGAATATCGACATCAATTTAATGCATAAAGTTTGTAAGAAATTAGTAGGTAAACACAATTTTAGAAATTTCGCGAAAATTGAAAATGATGAAAAGAAATTTATAAGAGATATGGATAGTGTGAAGCTTTCAATACTTAATGACTATATAATGTTTGATTTTAAGAGTAGAGCATTTTTAAGACAACAGGTTAGAAGAATGGTAAGAAAAATTTTAGAATTAGGAATAGGTGATATTAATTATGAACAGTTTCTGGAATTATTTGATGATACTATAGAGATGTCATATCAACCAGCGGATCCTAAAGGATTAATTTTGTGGGATATTAAATACGATGATAGTATAAAATTTAAAATTGATTTAAAATCCAAAGAAAGATTAAATCATTATTTTTTAAATCAAGAAAATAAATATGCTCACAAACAACAACTATTCAAAATCCTCCAACAAAACAATTTTAGCCAGTAGCGCCTGTAATTGAATCTCTTCTGTTCCTCCTTGACTTAAACGATATTCAAATTCTGCTAGAAGTTTTGAAATTTCAATTTTTAAATCTTCAGAAATATCCAGATTATACAATTCTCTATGGATATTCCTTATAATATTTCGCCCTGAAAGCCCATAGTCCTTAATTAGGTCATTTAATAGTTTGATTGATAACTGAAGTTGTCCATTAATAGCTGTTTTTAAAATTTCTTTAATTTTATCTGGTGGTACTTCTCCAGCAACACGAAACACAATTTCTTGATCAATCTTCTTAGAAATTGTTCCACAGGATTGTAGGTAATTAATTGCCCTTCTACAATCTCCTCTAGAAATGTCTACTAATGCATTTAATCCATTGGGTACTAAACTAAGATTCTCTAATTTCATAATATGGTTTATCCTTTCTTTAATATCGTCATTGTTTAGATAAGAAAATCTAAAAACAACACATCTCGATTGAATCGGGGGGATTATTTTATTAGAATAATTACAAATTAAAATCATACGACAATTCTTCGTATATTTTTCCATAGTCCGTCTTAAAGCTTGCTGAGCTGGGGCAGTCATATTATCGGCCTCATCTAGTATTAAAATTTTGAAAGGAACATCAATAGGGGGTCGAGCTTTAGCAAAATCCTTAATATATGTCCTTATAACATCAATACCTCTTGCATCGCTCGCGTTTAATTCCAAATAATTTAAATTCTTTGCCATTTTTCTGCCATATAACTCTCTTACCATACAAAGTGCAGAAGTCGTTTTTCCCGTTCCTGCTGGACCCGCAAATATTAAATGAGGCATAGATTTGTCTTTAATAAATATTTTCAGTCGTTTAATAATACCTTTTTGATTTACTACACCATTTAGTACACGTGGACGATATTTTTCCACCCAAGGAAGGTTTTCAATGGACATATTTTTTCAAATTATTTTAAAGATTTTTAATCATTTATAAAAAAAACAATTAAGAATTAAATCTTCTTAATTCATAATTAATAAAATGTTTTAAAAAAATAATTGGAAATTTATTCATGACTAATTTTAATATTACAAAGATTAAATCTCGGTGGATATTAGATTCAAGAGGAAATCCTACTGTTGAAACTGATATATATTCTGATAAAATTTATGCGAGAGCTGCTGTTCCATCAGGAGCATCTACTGGAGTATCAGAAGCTTTAGAGTTAAGAGACGGGGGAAAAGCATTCATGGGAAAACATGTAACCAAAGCTGTTGCAAACGTGAATGATATTCTCGCAAAAAAAATGATCGGATTTGATGTCAGAGAACAAACAAAAATAGATGAAGAAATGATAGCCATTGACGGTACTGAAAACAAAAGTGAATTAGGGGCTAATGCTATTTTGAGCGTTTCCCTCGCAGTGGCTAAATTAGCTGCTATTTTATCTGAAAAACCTCTTTTCCAATATCTATATGAAATTGCTTATAATAAGACAAGAGAGACGTATTTATTACCATTACCTTGCTGCAATATTATAAATGGAGGAGAACATGGAGGGAATAATTTAGCTATACAAGAATTTATGATATTACCCATAGGAGCATCTTCTTTCTCTCATGCAATACAAAATAACTCGGAAGTCTACCAAAATCTAAAGATTCTTTTAAAAAAAAAATATGGCCCTTCTGCTATTAATGTTGGGGATGAGGGGGGTTTCGCACCTAATTTTAATAAAACTCATGAAGCATTAGATATAATAATTGAAGCTATTGAAGAAGCTGGATTTTTGATGGGAATTGATTTTGTTGTGGGCATGGATGCCGCAGCTAGTGAATTTTATGATGAAGGCATGTATAATATTGACGGAAGGAAGCTATCTGAAGAAGAGTTACTACAATACTATGTTGATTTAACTCATGATTACCCGATAAAATCCATAGAAGACCCATTTGATGAAAAAGATTTTAGAAGTTTTTCAAATTTAACTGCGAAAATTGATAAATCAACTCAAATTGTTGATGACGACTTAACGGTTACCAATATTAAAATACTCGAAAGGGCAATTAAAGAAAAGGCAGGAAACGCTTTACTATTAAAAGTAAATCAAATTGGCTCGCTTTCTGAAGCCATAGAAGCTGCTAAGATGTCTTTTAAAAATGGGTTTAATGTGATGGTATCACATCGATCTGGTGAAACAAGTGATTCTTTTATAGCAGATTTAGCAGTAGGTTTATGTTCTGGTCAATTAAAGACTGGGGCAGTAGCAAGATCTGAAAGAAATTGTAAATATAATCAACTACTACGAATAGAAGAAATTTTAGGAGATAAGGCTAATTATCCAACAAATTTTGATTCATGGAGAAATTATCAATAAAATTAATTATAATCCTATTAAGTTTTAATAAACCTGTAAATTTCTACATTAATATTTTTTCTCTTTTTAGAATGAAATGGAAAAGTTCTCTCTAATATCATATTAAATGGATAAACATAATCGATTTTCCAATTCAAATTTTTAATATAATTTGAGATAAATTTAGAGACCTTTACATTAGCTAAATGAACGGAGTATACTACATCCGATATCTTAAAAGCCTTTTCTAAAAATACTCTATCTGCAGCTTTTTTTTGAACGCCGAATGGGGGATTCATAATAGTTGTGATTTTTAGGTTTTTTGGCAAGATAGAATTTGAAATCTCGAATTTATCGATATCAGAGCAGATTGGAAAAATAATGTGTTTTAAGTCGAGATTTAGGATATTTTTATTTAAAATTTTTATTGCTGACCAATCAATGTCTATGCTTAAGACATAGGTTGCTCTGAAATAGGCACTAGCGATAGATAATCTTCCTGTTCCTGCCCCAAAATCAAAAATCAACCGATTTTTAATATCATCAAATTCAAAACCTACAAAATATAAAAAATCCACAGCAGATGAAGCGTCAATACAATATTGCTCTAATTCAATTTTAGGATTAGTAAATGTAGCAGTATTTTGAATAATTGACACGATTTCTTTTTTTTTCATTCTTATTGTCTAAAATATCTGCGTATTTATTATTAATTATGCTTAAATTTATTTAAGTTCTTTAACTATATTTAGTTAGTGATAAAACGTGAAAGAAACAGTTAAAAATAAAGATATTGTAATTACGGGGCAATTTTTGGGAGTCGTAGAAGAATTTTTACCCGATGAACAATCTACCTTCGTTAAAGCAGGCAAAATTCACGCTACTAAAACAGGAAAAGTCTCAATTAATGATAAACGTAAAATCGAAGTAATTGCACATGGTGAAAATAACAGAAAGACAGTTAAAATTGGAGATATTGTTATTGGTACGGTTGCATTTTTAAGAAAATTTTCAGTAGGTATGCATTTTTATACCATAAATCAAAAAATTCATTTTAACTCATCTAACTTTGGAAATGTTCACATCTCTCAAATTGCCAATAAATATATTGAAAAAATTATTGAAGCATTTCAAATAACTGACATTGTAAGAGCTAAAGTCATCGAACAAAATGGTACTGAATATAAATTAAGTACTTCTGGACGTAATCTTGGTGTGATCCATGCCGATTGTTCCATCTGTGGAACTCCTCTTGATAAAAGTAAAGACCGTTTTGACAAGTTAATGTGCTCTCTCTGTGGTAATATCGAATATAGAAAAATAGCAAGTGATTATGGAAATGTAGCCAACAATTTAAGATTCTAATTCTATATACCCTTTTAAAAAAGTATAAAAATCATATTTTTGCCTCATAACAAATAACAGAGTTGTATTTATTGCGAAAAGGAAAAAAAGTATTACACTTTTATAATAATAGTGGCAAATTAGAGAACTTAATTAAATTTCTAGAAAGTATACAAAAGAAAATAGATTATCTTAACTTAAACGTTTCATGTCAGGGAAAATCCATCAAAGTTACTTTACATGGCTCAAGAGATCTTCAATATCTAGCATGTGAAAGATTAAAAGATTTAGCAGAGATATATTTGAAATAATCTTTTTTTAATTTTTAAGGAAATAAACCATAAAAAATTTATTTCATATTTCATTAAAATTAAATATTTTAAATATATTGGAGTTAGAAATAATGGCAAAGAAGAAGAATGTTGAACCAGATGAAGATTTAGAAGAAGATCTTAGTGATTTAGAGGATGACAAATTTGAAAGTGTCTATCCTGAAGTAACTTCTAAAACTCAAGATAAAGTGAAGGATACAGATTTAGAGTCTAAATTAGCAGAAGATGAAGAAGAGGAGGAAGAGGAGGAAGAGGAATTAGAAGATGAGGACCTGCCTGAAATACAGGATTATAACTATTTAAAATTAAATTTGATTAGAAAAACTTTAGAAAATGATTATGAATTAGAAATTATTGGACAATCGCATGGTTTTTGTAATACCTTTATCAGACATTTATTGAATATAGAAGGTGTGAACATAGCAGCATATAAAGACATCCGCATTGAACCTTCCAAAATATTTATTCGCCTTGAAAATAAAAAATACAAAATTAAAGATATTTTGTTTAAAGGAATCGAATCATTAAGAGAAGATGTGCTAGAAGTCCAAAATCTTTTCAAATAATTCTCATATCACTTCCACGTTTGCTCTTTTTATGAAAAATTTATAAGAATATACAATTCTACATATCATAATGGATTATGAGTATTTAATTAGAGATCTTAATCAAATTAGTTCTCGAAAAATTATTGGAACCGATAAGGGTTTGGCCAAAATCGGTGATGGAGTTGTTAATTTAGCGTATTCTGTTGCTAAATCAATTTTTTTAACAAATAACAGTACAAATAAAAAAATTGTTAGAACTGGTTTAAAAGTTAATAGAACCATTCTTTCTAATGCTTTAAAAAATGCTAATATGAAGGAGTTTGCCAAAAATAGAGGAGATGCTCATGATCTTGCCGATACCGTTGAAGCTATTATAGCTTATGTATGGCTTAGCAATAAAATGA
>SDBT01003933.1_pt1 | contig 25477 bp, 20 predicted proteins | sample 2277101 | NCBI WGS metagenome assembly SDBT01 (sample SAMN10404973, study PRJNA504765) | marine sediment metagenome | isolation source: marine sediment core GS10_PC15, 103 cmbsf | place: Arctic Ocean: Southern Knipovich Ridge | collected 2010 | reverse complement strand
CCTAAAGCAGCTACAAACATTGAATTGCTGACTTCACGTCTGGTTGATTTCAGAGACAAAGAAGCTTTAACAGCTATGATGACCGCAGAGGAGTATGGCATCCTGACCAGTGAGGTAGATAAGTTTGAATATAGCGATGGGAGTAAAGTGTCTTCTTGTTTATGCTTGGTGACAAAAGATGTTGTGTATGAATATGATGCTATTATAAATAACCCAGCTCAAAGCCTGTTGGAATTTTTAATATATACTGAAAGCATAGATCAGCATCAACCTCTGAATACAATTGACATATTTATACTCGACAAAAAATTCAGATACATTTACTTGGATAAACAACAATATCATAAAAGACCAATCAGACTACTCCCGAATTTTTATACTGATCCGATATTTAAGATGGATTCTTTTCTAATGAGTTGGGTGAATGTCATAAATAGAATACACAAGTCAAATAAACCGTTGTTCAATTGCTTGCTCTCAGCGTTCTCTAATTTCAACAATAGTTGTATGACATCACGGTACAGTGAAGAGAGCTCAATTGTTTTATTAGTAGCGGCATATGAGTCGATTTTTCAGACACCTAAAAACAATAAACAGTCGGTTTTCTCATATGCTTTCAAGCTAACTTGGGGACTTAATGAGAACATATCTAATTGGGCAACAGCGCTATGGGAATTAAGAAACAAAATCGTACATGGTTCATATGTAGAGCCTGATAGTTTGCTAATGGGAGAGTTTAAGCATTGTAGGTTTTATGACATTGCCAGAGAGTTTTTTAGAGATACGCTGTATCGTATTATTGAGTTAAGTGGTTATATCTCTACTGATGTTGCCTATAAGAATGATAGATGTCAAAATTTCCTGAATAGGATCAGACCTAACCATGAAAAGTTGGAGGAGATAATCAGGAGAAAGTTTAATTTTAAAGCTCTAAAGGCCAATCAAGAACTATATTATGATTTAATAGACATCATTGATTCCATTATGATAAAGGATGCTTCTACGAAAACCAATTATCACAAAGTTGTTCAAATGATGTGTAAAATATCGAAAGATTGGTTTAATGATTATAAAAATAACATGGAAAGCTGGCCTGAGGCCGAGCAAAAAACGATAGAGCTATTCCTAAGGCCATATCAAGCAGTTATTGACAAAATTGAGATCGTTCTTGCTTTTAATAAAAAGACATCTGAGAGTAGAGACTTTAGTGAAGTTCTTCGAGCCGTTGGAGATAGTCTTGCAATGTTTGGGCCGACTGTTAATTACCCAGAGAAACCACGCTTTGCATTAAATGATTTTATTGCAAGATGGCTCAGGTCTTTTAAATTCTGTATCTTCTAATATTCGACGCCAGATAAAGATGGAACAAAGTTATGGCAAAAGAATTAAAAGATTTAAAGTTGTCAGGCATTTTCTGGAAGCACAAAGACAGATCCGGCAACCTTGTAAAACTTCGAAAAATAACCCGAAATTGTGGGATTTCAAAAATTTGCTCTTTTTGCCCATCAGGAATACAGCAAACTGGTTTTGTCTATAAGTTCTTATAAATAAAGAGGATATGTAATCTAATTTAGGTTTTCTTAGAAAAAATCCAAAAATTTCTTGACAAATACACTATCGCATGATAGTATTATGTCGATAAAAGGAATATTATATGGCCGCTCGTCATAGTGTTGTAGAATTTCTCAATTTGCTTAAAGGCTGTATGATGCTTGATCTTTTCTATATTAGAGACCGGGAGAAAAACCTACAATGCTTACTTGATTTGGGGATGGATACCACCGAAAGGAAAGAAATCCTATTAGGTTTAGAACCTGAACATTACGTCAAAGGCCCAGAACCAGACGAAACTGATAGTGATAAAGAAATCTGGGTTTTTGGTAAGGAATATAAGGGTATAGAAATATACATAAAATTGAGAGTGGTTCAGAATCCTAGAAATAAGAACAGGTATTTCGCTATGATATGGTCCTTCCATCCTGCTGAAAATGTTTTTAATTATCCTTTAGCTGATCAATGAGGTGATATGATTAGTAAATTCTGCCCTACATGTGAAGAATTTTGTGAGGTTAATACGGATAATTTGCAAGAGACGTATAAGGTAAGAGGTACTGATATACAAATTCTTGTTTCGAGAGATATTTGTGTATCATGTGGTGATAAGCTTGGTTCTGACGATAAGGACCAAGAAATTTTAGATATTGTTAATGCCGAATACCGTAAGAAAACAGATCTTTTGACACCAGAGAGAATTAAACAAATCCGTTCAAGGTACAATTTAAGTCAAAAAAGTTTTGCTTTGCTTTTAGGTATGAGTGAAGCAACTATCAATAGATATGAAAAGGGTGCTTTGCAGGATCAGTCTCATGATACAGCAATTCGTGCATGTGAAGAACCTAAGTTTGTTCGCAGTCTTCTTGAAAGAAAAGGCGAATTGTTAACAGAATGGCAGCGAAATCGAGTATTAAATTCTTTGTCTGGACAAGATGTATCTAGTTCTCATATATTGGAATTAAATTGGAACACCAGTATGCCTAATGAAGTATCTGAGCATACCGGATTTCGTTATTTTGACTATAACCGTTTTTCATATGTTGTTATTAATTTGTGTAGCAAAATGGGTGAAGTATGTACTACTGTAATAAACAAACTTCTTTTTTATACAGACTTTTTAAATTTCAAAACAGCTACAGTATCTTTAACTGGCGCAACTTATAGGCGACTCAACTATGGTCCTGTATTAGCAGATTATGATAATCTGCTAAGTAAAATGGAGTCTGAAAGTTTACTTGTTAAAGAGGAAAAAGTGTTTCCCAACGATACTACTGGCTACTATTATAAACCTGGGCCTCAATCTGAATCTATTCGGATTCAACTTACCAACCATGAAGAGAATGTTTTGAATTTTATAGCAACAGAATTCCTAAATTGTACTGCTAAAGTAATTTCTAATAGATCACATAATGAGAATGCCTGGAAAGAAACCGAAGACAAGGCTTTAATATCTTATTTGTACGCTCACTCCTTATCTCTAAATATGCCCGACTAAATTCTACCCTAACTTTAACGCCACTTTCATCGCCGCATCCAAATCTCTTTCCGCATATATCTGCGTTGTACTGATATGGGCATGACCTGTTGCTGCCTTTGTAATCTCTATCCCGAACTCCTTCGCCGCCCGCGTCGTCGCTGTGTGCCGAAGCTGGTGTGGTGTCCACCCCCCCCTTTTTTACTTACACTCACACTATGCGAACCTCAGCAGAGAATCGAATCCGCCAATGTGCATCTCGGCCTCTTTCCTGCACTTGGCACAAGTGACCCAATAATGATTGCTGTACTTGAAAAAATCAAAAAACGAGTCCGGCAGCTTAACGTTACATTTACCAATGCGTGCGCCGCATTCAGGACAGCTAACGTTGTCCCTTATCCATCTACGTATCGGATATGTCAGAAATGCCCTCAACCAACCCGATCTCCAGTACATTACATCCCAAAGTAGTAACATACTTATGAATTTATATTCTTGTGACCTCCTGAACCTCGCAGCGGCCTCCTCATTCGGCCCAAAAAGGTGAACATATATCATCGCCGGTAGTATAGCCAATACAAAAAGCATTTGAGCCTGGCGGCGATTTTGAGCCGATTCCGGTGCCAATGGCGGGGGACCGGCTGGCCGAATATTATGAAAGTGGTCAAACGTTCGATGATTTTGCGAAATCGAAGCCGAATCGGCCGGTCATGAAACAATTTTGATACGGTCAGGAATATGAACGACACCAACGTGCTTTTGCACGCATATTACGAGGTCCTGCACGACAGGCTCCAGGCCAACAGGGGTGCTCTCATAGCTAAAGCTGAAAAGCTGCTGGCGGCAGAGATTGAAAAACGCGGTTTCGGCAGCTTCGATGAAGAAAAGTTTGCTGCATACCGGGATGCATGCGTGGCATTTATAGATGAACGGATAGAAACGTATAACCCAATCGGGATTCAATACACCTTCGACCGCCCTACCGCACACCAGGCTCGTGAACTGGAACTGCAGCTTAACTGGTACGACAGCCGGGCCGAATTTGAGGCATTGGTCGAAGCAGCCCGCAGCAAATTGCAAACATCACGGGCGGACGAGAGGATACGAGAACTGGCAGATGAACTGATCAGGCAGGTCGGAGCCTATCCGGATAATACCATTATTTCCGCCTTCGAGGCTGAGCCTGCTTTGACAAAGCTGCCGGACTATGTGGTGGCCCGGGCAATCGAAGAAATCATCAGGTAAGAATCAGTACATCAACCGGCTAATAGCCTGTGGCGTTGCACATCTGAACAGAATTCCGGCTAAGAACACAATCAAACGGTCAGAAGGCCGGTGCCAATTTCCAGCTTATACCAATCCTATAAATTAAATGCGCTCGACTTTCAGAAGGTTCGGGGCTAAAGCTTCGATTTCCCCTCCCTCACGATCGGGGCTCTGTTCGTGAAGCGCATAAGTTTTTTATAATCCGTATTATTTGATCCTGTCCATACGAATTCGCAGACCCCGGTCTAACGAAACTTTCTCGCCTTCCTTGGGCCTGATAGAGCCGCCGTCATCGACGCGATTAGTGCCTGTGCTGTATACCATATAACTTTCTTCATCGTGGCTGTAGAGAAGCTGTTGGCCGGTAAACGGGTCCAGCGGAACCGATTCGATATAGGTCGGTGCGAGGTTGCCAAGAGTCGCGGGCAATTCGCCCTCGCCATGGCTGGCGCGATAACGCTCAATTACAACAGCAAGCCTGGTACAGCGCACCGCGACAAAGACTTCGGCCGTCAGACGCGTAAGCATAGCCGTGCTTGATTTCAGCTTGCCCGGCTTCTTAGTGGACTTGAACATCTTGTCAAATATCTCATCCAACGGCCCCGGCCAGGAGCGGCGAGAAGCGGCTATTATGCGGGTCATATCGCGAAAATAGCGGTGTGCTTTTTGCCGCAGCCGCAACCGACCCATGAAAGAGCCGGGCAACCGTATCCGTTCCGGGATATCAAGGACTTGTTCCTGAAGAAGCCGCGAAGCAATGTTTCCAGGTATTAGATTCCTTCCAATCTCGGTCTGATAGACTCGTTCCGCCAAGAACACCCTTTCCAGAGCATTCGTCGGAACCACCTCCAACAGAGCCTCTTCGAGCTTTGTCAGCAATTCATCCGAGGCACTGCCCCGTTCCAGTAACAGCCGAACATCTTCACATGCTAAACCTACAAATTGTGCTTTGATTATGTGCACCACCATAGTGGGGTGGGAATCGAAGATGCGCATCAATTTCAACAGGCTGATTGCTGAATTTGCTGCAGCGTCGTCCCGGCCCTGCAATATCAGGTCCATTGTTCGCAAGGACATTAAAAGCACAACGGTATTCGCACGCTGTATATGAGTTCCGGCTGCTTGTATGCCCTCTCTAATGCCGATATCAAAATGGGCAAGAGGTTCGCTCGCTCCTTTGTCGAGCTTTTCAAATATCGCCTCCACGGCAGCCAGGTTCTGAGAGACAGACTCGCGCATGTCGGCAGGGAACTGGTTAGCGGGCAAAGCGGTCATGTTCTGGTGATAGAAGCTGTGAACGCGCTTCAGATTTGGCAAATTGGCCGGACCTATGCCTGTCAGTGCCTCATAATAATGGCGAGCTGCATCCTCATCGATGGGGCTTTGGGCGGAGTTTACCTTTGCCACGTCAGGAAATGTTAGTGGCTCACCCGCCTCGCTGATTTTGACTATTTCGGAGCCTAATTGCCTTCCCACTACGTAGCTCGCCAGCATCACGCCGGCCAGCAGCACCATGGCCACAACCACCAGCCAAAACAGTATGCGGCGCCAATGTGGTAAAAGTGGTCTTTCTCTCACTGTCTCGTCCATAATACCTCCATGCAAATTTGCCAATCACACGTTACCGACCTGAGGGACACAAAACGAGCACCTGTTTATTGTATTGTCCAAGCCCCGATGTGTCAAGCAGTTACCGATAATTTACCCGACTTACGGGCCCACCGGCTATTTGGCGGACTTGCGTGGTATTCACCTAACTTTTTGACGTTCTTAAAGAGCGATATCCGGCATTTATGCCTGTGTGCGTTTGTACCTTATTCGTCTCTATCGGCTATCTGCCCCTGGCCTGTTTGAACTTCTCATACATGGCCAGGTCGAAAACCATTATACCCCTGCCTACACCGGCAGGGTCCCCTTTTCTGGCGAATTGAAACGCCATATATCTGCCGTCGTCACTTATTACCGGGTTCGTGGCTTTGTAGCCGGGATACTCAGCGAAAAGCGTCAGCCTCTCGGTCTTGCCTTGCCCGTCCAAACGCAGCTTGTAGATATCTATATAATCCGTGCCTTTGCGACTATGCCTGTCGCATTCAACGGTGGTATATTTACCATCCGGAAAAATGCCTTCCGGCTCATCATATTGGTCGGGCGCCAGCGAGTAGTTGACCACCCTGCCCGTTTCAATATCCACCCCCATGACCTCCGACCCTTGATAGCCGTATGCACTGAAGATAATCTCCTTCTCATCCGGCGGCCGGAAATTCTGAGTCTCAAGTTCACATTCAAACGGCAAATCACGCACGTCCAAAATCTTTTTCTTATCGGCCAGCCTGGGCACACCGTCTTCGTAAACAATATCGCCCATATGGAATGCCCCACCCTGTGTCCACACTATGGTCATTCGCCTGCGTGATACAGCGGGCCCTTCCGAACAATGCTCACCCAGGGCCGTCGGCGGGCTGGAAAGGTCCTTCTTTAACACCCACAATTCGGCGTTTTCTTCATCCCTGCTTGGCCACGGGTCCGTCGCGTCGAACTTGCGTGCTCCTGAAAGCAAAATATCACCATTACTCAGGTAAAGCGCCCGCGTATAGCCTTCGTGAAAGTAGCGGTGTGTCATCGGCCGAATGATATTTGTCTCAAGGTCAATTTCATACACATCACCGAAGGTCTTTTCGATAAACAGTATTCGCCTGCCGTCGTGCGACCAGTCCGCCCGCTGGCCGAAATGTGTCACCTGCCTTATGTACGCCGGGAGCTCATCTAATGGCGAAACACCCTCGTTGCTCGTGGGTGCCCACAACGAACCAGCCTGACAGCCCCCAAGAACCAACGCCACAACAGCCAATAACAAAACCTTACTTATCTTCTGCCTCATGTTTCGCTCCTGACAACAAACCAAGTGTTATTCACTCAAACCACCATACAGCTTTTCGATGGCCATCTTGGCCACTTCATTATGGTCAAATGCCAGTTCCGGCAACCGGTCTATGTCAAACCATCGGGCCTCGGCAGCATCGTCGCCTGCCTTTACCGTCGCCTTGTCCGGTTCGACCGTACCCACAAAAGCTACACTTATCACTCGCCCGCGCGGGTCTCTGCCGCAGGTGCCAAAAGTGTGCATCTGCTCCAACTTTACACCCACAACTCCCGTCTCCTCCGCCAATTCCCGAGCTGCGCCATCCGCCAACTCCTCATCTATCTCCAGAAAGCCACCCGGAAACACCCAACTGTTCTTGAAAGGCTCTTTGGCGCGCTTTATCAATAGCACTTTCGTTTTGCCTTGGTCCTTCAAGAATACCACCGCATCGACCGTCACCATCGGCCGAGGCCACTCGTAAACATATCTGCCCTTTTCGGCCATAAGACACTGCCCAACAGAGAAATTCATGACACACAACTCATCCGGCCTTACCAGGCCCAACCGCTGGGCGTAAATGGTAACCGATAAGTGGTGATTGGTAAATGGTGATTGGTGATTAGTGAATCGAAAATTGTCATTCTGAATCCCGATGTATCGGGTTGAAGAATCTGGGGCGTACTAAGGATTGAGATTCTTTCCCGGCGCGCCGGGACTCAGAATGACAATAATCAGCGGTGGTGGCCGATTGCTGCGACCAGCCTTTTGGCGTATAATACCACCCCAATGGCAACCAAATGTGAAAACCAGCACGCTCAATCGGCCGGCCTTGAAACCGCGCCCCTAAAACCGGCTCGCGGCTGGAGCGGCTGGGTGGCACTGTCGGATTCATCCGGTAACTGCTTCACTATTGAAGATTGGGCCCGCTGTCTGGCAGACCCAATTTCGTTATGCAGCAGCAGCGGCGAAACCTTAAAGGCCGATGCTGGGGTCATCGTGTCGGTGAAAAAACTTAAGATTTGCGACAAAACACTCGCTGTCGTTGTCAAATCCCAACAGCGCGGGCCGGATTTGGGGAACCTTCTGCGCTCGCTTTTGCCGGCAAGAGCAATCCTCAATTTTCAAACCGCCCTGAGACTATACCACAACAATGTGCCCGTAGCCCGTCCCTTGGCCGCGCTCTGGCAAAAAAACGGCCCATTTACCACCCGAAGCATTTACATCACCGAATATATCCAGAGCTCCGGTGATCTACATGCCTTCCTTCGCGACAACCTTACACTGGACAACCGGCCCAAGTTGGCCCTGAAAAAGCAGTTATGCTCCCAGATTGCTCGAATTTTTGCCTCTCTGCACAACGCTTCCTTATGGCACCGTGACGCAAAGGCAAACAATTTTCTCATCCACCAGCGGGCCAACGGCCAATACAAAGTTATGCTCGTTGATATGGACGGCATTAAACCTTACGGATTCAGATGTCGCAGCCAGAGGTTTCGCGGCCTTGCCAAACTCGCGGCCACGCTGCTATGGCACCAGTCAATCAACACGACCGATTATCTGCGGACTTTCACGATGTATAGTAACCTCACCGGTCTCGACTATTCCAAACGCCGCCGGGTCTTTCGGAGTCTGACCCGCCGGGCGGTTGCCATACGACTACTGACGCTGGCAAAGTCCGCAATGGAAGGTGCAAGATCAAAAGAATCAACAGCAAATACGGCCCAAACGATAAAACGCATTTTGATAATCAAGCCCTCCGCCCTTGGCGACATTGTCCTGGCCCTTCCGGCACTTGCATCGCTGCGAGCAAGCTTTCCCGATGCGCGAATCAGCTGGTTCATTCGACCCGAGTACGCCCCACTTCTGGCCGGTGCTAGCAGCATCGACGACGTTTTCCTCTTCGACCGAAAACTCTTGGGTAAATGGTGGTACAATCCAAAGGCATTTGCAGCCTTGGTGCGCCTGATTGGGCGGCTTCGGCGCGCCGAGTTCGACCTCGTGATAGACCTGCAGGGCCTGCTGCGTACAGCCCTGTTCGCCTGGCTGGCGCGTTGCAAGAAACGATTCGGGATGAAGTCCTCAAGAGAATTCGCCGCCTTGTTTTACACACACGAAATCGGCCAGGACGCCGACTCCGTCCACCTAATCGACTATTATCAGAAAATCGTTTCTGCCGCCGGCGCATCAGCCAAAGCGTGTGAGTTTAACCTCACACCAACGAGCCGAGCTATAGACAGCGTTGCGCGCCTTCTGACGGAACACGGCGTCAGGTCTGACAGATACGCCGTGTTTGTTCCCGGCTCCGCCCACGTTTCCAAGTGTTGGCCTGTACAAAATTTCGCTGCCCTTGCCGACGAAATCACATCACGGTTTGACCTGTCGATAACCGCGATCGGCACAAGCGCCGAAAAAACCCTCGTCCGCAAGCTCAAATCCGCCTCGAACGTCCAAGTCACTGATTTTGCCGGCTTGACCGATATACCCCAACTGACAGCCTTGCTGAACGGTGCCAAAGTTGTTGTCAGCAATGACACCGGTCCCGGCCACATCGCCGCTGCACTGGGTGTGCCGGTCGTGATTATCTTTGGCGCAACAAACCCTGCGAGAATCAGTCCGTACCGCAGACCCAACACCGTTGCTGCAATCGAGCCCGACAAACGAGGCAGCCAGATAGAAAGCTCAGACCCGAGACATGCAATCGAAGCTGTTACAGTTGAACACGTCCTGGAAAAAGTCACATACCAGTTGGAACACTACGCCACAAATTCGGACAAATAATCGCCTTCACAACAGCTATGAACCCGATGTAATCCTAATCTTGGTATGACATTTCCAACTATTGCGTATAGAAACAGAGCCGGGAGCGTGAGCGACCGGTAATGAACAAAAGAAGAAACCGTTGGCAAAAACACAAAGATTAACACAAAAGTCACGTTATTATGGCAAGTCCTTTTTTTATCGCATAGCGGCGGACGCGGGTGATTTCATCGGCGCGGGGATAGCGATTTATCTGCGGGTGCTGGTTCGCCTTGTAGCAGGGACGGTATTGGGCCATTACGTTGATGGCGGTAGAAGTTGAAATTTCGTCGGCTAAAAAATCTATTATCTCAAAACTGCCTGCAAGTTGCCCCGGCAGGACAAGATGCCGTATCAAAAGACCACGCTGGGCCAGCCCATCGACCACCTTTAAGTCGCCGACCTGACGGTGCATCTGGCTTACTGCAGCCCGGTTAATTTGCGGGTAATCGGGGGCATCCGAAAGTTGCCTTGCTACTTCGGAATCGGCATATTTCATGTCGGGCATATAGATATCTATGAAGCCCGCCAACAACTTGAGGGTATCGACCGAATCATATCCGCCGGTGTTATAAACCGTCGGGACTGTCAAGCCTTTGGCTCTGGCTGATTCAATAGCCGCCGCAATCGGTGCGGCCAGATGGGTCGGTGTTACGAAATTGATATTACTGCAGCTGCGACTCTCCAGCTCTAACATAGCTTCAGTCAACTGCTCAATGTTCATCTCGCTGCCGTAGCGAAGATGACTGATGTCGAAGTTCTGACAAAACACACAGCCCAGATTACAGCCGGCAAAAAATATGGTGCCGCTGCCGCCCGGCCCGACAAGAACCGGCTCTTCGCCGAAATGTGGCCCGACTGAGCTTACCCGTGGCATATCGGCTATCCCGCAAAAGCCAATCTCGCCTTCTGCTCGCAGGACTTTACAATTGCGCGGACAAAGAGTGCATGGGTTCATCTTCCGCCATAATTTGCGAACAGGCTCAGAGAAAGGTTCCAGATTGACCGGTGGTTCAGACATTATCACTTGTGTTTTCAGGCCGGCTTCTTACTGCTGACCACTTCGACGCAGCGCTGGCATAAATCATCATATTCGCTGTCGGCCCCCACACTCGGCCAGTAGTTCCAGCAGCGCTGACACTTTTGATGGCTGCTTCTATCCGCTACGACCTTTAACTGGGTACCACTTTGCAGTTTTACCTCGCTTACAATACATAGGGCAGCAAAGGGCTCTGCACCGAAACCACTGACGAGCGAAATCAACTCCTCGTCGCCAGCCGTGATGCTTACAGTAGCTTCCTGGTTACTGGCGATTTTCCGGGCCTGCCTTAAGCCTTCCAATTCGCGCAGGACCTCGTCACGAAGGCCCATAATCTTTTCCCATTTTGCTTCTTCACTTTGCCAGTCGATTGACTCGTCAACTTTCGGCATTGTAGCTAAATGCACGCTTTCGACATCCTCAGACTTATACTTCATAGCCGACCAGGCTTCCTCCGCTGTGTGGGCCAATACGGGAGCTAACATTTTAACGAGTGCGTCCAGTATCCGGTGCATTACCGTCTGGGCACTGCGCCTGGACTTACTGTCAGTTACGTCGCAGTAGAGCCGGTCTTTCAAAACGTCCATATATATGCTGCTCATCTCGACCGTACAGAAATTATAAATAAGCGAAAAGACCCTGTGAAAGGCAAAGTTTTCGTAAGCAGTGCCGACTTTGCCAATCAGCTTTTGCAATTGCTGCATCGCCCACTTATCGATTTCAAACATATCCGAATAAGCAACCGCCATCGACGCTGGCTCGAAATCATCCGTATTGCCCAACAGATACCGCAGGGTATTTCTTATCTTTCTATACGCATCCTGCAGCCTGCCAATAAGCTCATCGCTGCACCGCATATCTTCCTGATAGTTTACGCTCGCCACCCACAGCCGCAGTATGTCGGCTCCGTACTTTTCGATCTCGTCGAGGGCGTTTACATAATTACCCGCTGATTTCGATTGCTTCATCCCCTTTTCATCGACCGTGAACCCATGTGTAAGTACAGTCTTGAACGGCGATTTGCCTACCGACCCAAGAGCCGGAAGTAGTGACAATTGAAACCAGCCGCGGTGCTGGTCCGAACCTTCCAGATACAAATCGACCGGTATGGGCCAGCCGGCCTTGACGGCAACACTGTGCCAGCTACAGCCCGATTCAAACCAGACATCAAAAATATTTTCCTCTTTATGCAAATCATCCCAGTTGAAGCCTTCAGGCAGGTCGAAATCAGCTCCCAGAATCTGGCTTGGTGAATCTGTAAACCAGCTATCCGAACCTTTCTGCCCGACATGCTCGGCTACCGCCAGTACCACCTTTTTGCCGACAGCCGGGTCAACCGTTAGAAGTGCCTCGCCTTTGCTGTTCACAAAAGAAGGTATGGCTAATCCCCAGCTCCTTTGCCTGCTGATGCACCAGTCAGGCCGAGATTCTAACATGCCCTCGATGCGCTTCTTGCCCCAGGCCGGTACCCATTGCACGTCATTTATTGCCTCAAGGGCCATATCGCGAAGGCTTTTACCCGTTTGTGGCAGGTCTTTATCAACACTAATGAACCATTGCTCCGTAGCCCGAAAAATCACCGGCATCTTGCTTCGCCAGCAATGCGGATAGCTGTGCAGCATTTCGCTTTGACTAACCATAAGCCCCTTCTTGCGCAAGTGGTCATTAACTTCTTTATCCACCTCCAGGACACTCTTGCCGCGCAGCCACTCGGGCACTGTGTCATCATAACAGCCGTCATCTTTAACCGGCGAATAAACCGCTAAGCCCTGCCGCTGGCCTGCCACATAGTCCTCGACGCCGTGGCCCGGCGCGATATGCACGATGCCGGTGCCGTCTTCGGTCGTAACAAAATCGGCGCAAATCACCATATAAGCATCTTCGTCGGTTGGATTGGACTCGACAAACGGGTGCACATATCTGAGTCCTTCAAGCTCTTTGCCCTTGACCGGTTCACTTACGGTGCAGGCGCCATCTTCGAGGCCGGCCGCCGTCAGTACGGCTTCGAGCCTATCGGCTACGATGATAGATGTGTATCCCCGGCCGTCTTTTTCATAGCTGACGCTGACATATTCGAGCCGGGGATGAACCGCTAACGCCAGGTTCGCCGCCAACGTCCACGGTGTCGTCGTCCAGATCATAAAACATGGCCTGGCGTCCGACGACTTATCAACCAGACCCAACTCAGCCAGCTTACCGACCGATTCGGCTGCGACAGGAAGGTTTACAAAAATGCTGGGGCTGGTTATGTCCTTATACTCCAACTCCGCATCAGCCAAGGCCGTCTGACACCCAACCGACCAGTGGATGGGCTTAAGCTGTTTATAGACCAGGCCGTTGCCGACAAGCTCGGCAAAGATTTCCAGGATACCCTTTTCGTACTGAGGCTTGAGCGTCAGATAGGGGTTCTTAAAATCCCCGAAAATCCCCAATGACTGAAACTGCCGAGATTGCAGCTTAACATACCTGCTCGCATATTTTTTGCACTGGGTGCGAATCTGAAGTTTGTCCATTTCCTTCGCTTTTTCGCCTAATTCGGCCATCACCTTCGCCTCAATAGGCAGGCCGTGGCAGTCCCAGCCGGGCACATAAGGCGCACAAAAGCCCATCATTGTTTTGTATTTGACTACAATATCTTTAAGCACCTTATTAATCACGTGGCCCATGTGAATATCACCGTTGGCATAAGGCGGCCCATCGTGCAAAACATACAGAGGTGCTCCTTTTCGAGCTTCTAAAATCCTGCCGTAAATATCCATCCCGGCCCAGCTCTTGCGCTGAGCAGGCTCACGCCCAACGAGATTGGCCTTCATCGAAAAGCTCGTCTTCGGCAGATTCAGTGTATCGCGGTAACCTTTTTTCTTGTCATCCGACATCGCTGTAAACCTCATAAACCATAATAAGAATCACATATACTACGTGTCCCGACCATACCTGTCAAGAAACACTGCATGGGCAAAGCCTTCGGCAAGCTCAGGCCAGGTAATTTGCCCATCCTACATGACTGTAATTAAAAAGCCTTCCGGAGCTTGCCGCTCTGGAAGGCTTGTAAAACGCAAATTTCAGCTTTCTCAAAGCGGCTTTAGTCTCTCCATCAGAATATTAATAATGATAGCGCCGAAGAGCGCCCTTGTGCGCACAGGAGTTATGCACAAGGTCAAGCCCCTTGACTTGATTTGAATGTCTTTGTTCATACTGCTCATATTACAAACTTCCATTAAAAAACCATATAACAACTGCAATTATCAACAATTCTCGGCCAATGTCAAGGCCCGGTTTAAAAAAATCCACATAATTTGTGAAATACGGGGCCGAATCTTTGTACTTGACACCTGTAAGGACGGCACAATATCATATTGAAAACCACGGCCTGCGGCAGGGCCGGGTCTTGCGGGTAAAAATGAAAGGAGTCGAAACCTTGATAGTTGACTGCCATACACACATAAATTGTCCATCACGCGAAATCGACGCCGCCGAGCACTTAGAGGCCTGTGAAAAAGTGGACGCCTGCATTGTGCTTGCCTCCGGCGAGGGTGACAATGCCGAGGTCAATAAAGAGGTAGGCAAATACGTTAAAGGACGCCGCAAGATGATCGGTTTTGCCATGGTCAATCCCGCCGAAGATAAAATCGGCACCCGCCCTATAAAGGCGAATACCAGCGAGTTGGGCCTTGCCGGCGTGGTGATGTATTGTCCGGAGAATAAGTTTCACCCCGCGCACACCCGGGCCATGCGGTTTTACGAGGTTGCAGAGGAGTCAGGTCTTCCGGTTTTCTTTCACAACGGCGCCCCCTTTGGCCCGGACGCGATGCTGGAATACGCTCAGCCTTATCTGCTCGATGAGGTCGCGCGGAGATTTGTATCACTGAAAATCATCATCGGCAGTATGGGCGTGCCGTTTGTGTCTCAGACGATTTGCATGTTAGCCAAGCATGAAAATGTCTATGCGGATCTTACAATATCCCCGCACAAGGTGTGGCAGATTTACAATATTGTCGTAAGTGCGCACGAAGCCGGCGTTATGGACAAACTCCTGTTCGGCAGCGGCTACCCCTTTGCCAGGGCGGACAACTGCATAGAAACACTTCTGGGCTTCAACAAGCTTCTGGCTGACACCAATCTTCCGACGGTTCCGAGAGAAAAAATCCGCGCCATAATCGAACGCGATACATTGGCTCTTTTGGGCATCAGTCGGCCGTAAGGGCATCAGCGATTGCAGGGAGGCAATGTTTCATGGAAATGCTCGAAGAACAGAGAGAGAACTGGGGCAGTCGCGGGGGTTTTGTTCTGGCTGCCGTCGGTTCCGCCGTCGGCCTGGGTAATCTGTGGGGCTTTCCGTATAAGCTTTACAGCTACGGGGGTGGAGCGTTTCTGATACCATATATTACCGCGATGTTCTGCATCGGCATGCCGATGCTTATCCTCGAATTCAGCCTGGGCCACTTCACTCAGCGCGCAGCCCCTGACGCTTTTGCCAAGACGCATAGAAAGCTCGAGTTCGTCGGCTGGTGGGGCATCATCCTGGGTTTTGTGATAATCACCTATTATCCGGTGATTCTGGCATACTGTTTTAGCTTCATGAAGTACAGCCTCGAATCAATTATCTACGGCAAGCCTCTCCCCTGGGCCGGACAGGGATTGGAGGGCGTCCAGAATGCCAAAACTTTTTTCAATGAAACCTATCTTGGCAAAACCGAGGGGCCTGCCCTTGGAGCTATCCGAACGAACATTGTGATGCCCTTAATTGTCGCATGGCTCGCGATGTACTTTTGCATATTCAAAGGTGTAAAGCTTGTCGGCAAAATTGTGTGGCTGACCGTCCCTCTGCCGTGGCTCATGCTGCTTATTCTCACGGTGAGGGGTCTGACGTTGCCGGGCAGTATGAAGGGCCTGGTATATTATCTTGACCCCGTCTGGTCCCAACTCGCGAAACCTACCACGTGGCGATTTGCGTTTGGACAGGTATTCTTTTCACTGAGTCTCGCCTTCGGGGTAATGATAACCTATGCGAGCTTTCTGCACAGAAAGAGCGACATCAACAACAACGCGGCGATAATAGGACTTGCGGATTTTGCGACCAGTTTCATTGCAGGCCTTGCAATATTTGCCACATTGGGCGCCATGGCCTTCGTCACCCAACAGGCGGGGGACCCTGTAGGTGTTGACAAAGTGTTAGACGCCGGACCCGGGCTGGCGTTTGTGGCGTTTCCCTATGCGCTGGCGCAATTGCCCGGCGCCCCATGGTGGAGTTTGATATTCTTTTTCACTCTCGTTACATTAGGCATAGACTCAGCTTTTTCCATCACCGAGTCAGTTCTGGCCGCCCTTGTTGACAAAACCGGCTGGCGTCGCAGCATTGTGTTGCCGCTCATGAGCCTGGTGGGGCTGGCGTTCGGCCTGGTTTATGTTACGCAGGGGGGGCTCAATTGGCTGGGCACCATAGATGGGTTTGTCAACGGCACGTGGGGCATAGCCTTCCTTGGGTTGCTCGAGTGTATTGTCTTGGGCTGGTTTTACCGCGTGGATAATCTGAGGCTTCATGCTAATGAAAGAAGCGATTGGAACCTCGGCAGATGGTGGAACTACGCCATTCGCATCTTCATCCCCGTTGTTCTGGGAACGTTGTGTCTGTGGAGCCTGTTCGACGACCTTACCCAACAAGGTGGATTCCTTATGAGCCCCGAAGGCGACTGGAACTTGTTCAATTGTGTCGGAATGGCGGTTGTTGGAATCGTTCCTGTCATTGCAGTAATCATGAGCCTGATTAAGAGTCCACTCAGAGACCGCGACTATATGGCCCCCCGGGAGATACACAATCCGAACCTTTGTTCGGGCCGATTAGGCGGCCTGATTGCACTTTGCCTTGCGGCCGGTTCCGCTGCATTGATAGCTGTTTTCCTGCTCAGGCCCGATCTGCCGGGCAACATCGCGAACTATCTGTTGTTTCAATCGCTTGGCTTAGGCCTGGCGGGGCTCATAGTGAGCAATTACCTCCTTGACAAGTACAGCGGCGAGTATACTTTCCCATCATGGTTTGCAAGGTGGGCGGGAATCATTGCCACTGTTGATATAAGCGGCTTTTTGGCAGTAATGCTAATCCGTATTACGGCGAAGACAAGAGGCACTGAAATTCAAGCTTCAAAAGCTGAGCATCTCAGCGCCGTGTCATACGTCATCCTGAGCGTCGTATTTTTGCTGATAATCGGCGGATTGGCCTGGTGCTTCTACCGTGCGATGGCCGCTGCAGGCCGCAACGCTCCGGTTCAACCTCAATCAGGCGCAGAACTTGCCGATTAAAGTGTAGTCTAAAAAAATCCGGACCGCCCACAGTTCAAACAACTTCGTGGTCTGGTCTATTTAAATCCTGAAATGTCGCCACTGGTGTATTTGCGGCAGGCCTCTTCCAGGTCAATGTCATTAATATTGGCAAGTGTGCAAAGCCACGCAAATACATCTGCGAATTCCTCGGCTTTGTCTTCACTATCGGCCCCGCCCAATGCCGTTGCAAGTTCACCCACTTCTTCAACAAACCACATGAATGTGGCCGCTGTGCCGCGCTGGCGGTCGCGCTTCAGGTACCTGCCGCGAATCAGTTCCTGAAATTCTCCAATTTGCATTTTTTGCGCCGGCGTAATTAATTAAGTCTCGATGAAACTCGACAGCGGAGAACTCTCGTAAATGGCTCTGACATCCTCGCTTGCTTTTCTGCAAACCGCTTCCATCTTAAGGCTAAACGGCGCCCCCCCGGTCAGCTCCGACAAGTTCAGATCGCCCGTCAAAGATCCGTCAACCGCTTCTACTATTTGAAGTAGGGTAATCTCCTCGGCCCGTCGAGCAAGGAAAAAACCCCCACGTGGTCCCCTTTTGCTTCTCAATACACCGGTTCTTACCAATTGCTGCAAAACTTTAAGCAGATACCAAACTGAAACGCCATATTCATTTGAGATTCTTGTAGCCAAAATAGCACCATCTTTGTGATTGCCGGCTATATAACCTACTGCTATGAGAGCATATTCTGCCGATCTGCTGATTCTCATCCTCTGATACCTCCGTCAAAAATACTACCGCGACTAACTTACCAGCCATCCGATGCCGCACACCGAAGAACGCCGCAACAAACCGGGTGGCAGTCGTTATGGCCAGATTATCAACAAATGTTCCAAAGTTGCAAGGCAAATTTTATCTAAAAACTGAAAATCCCCGCCCCTGCCACCCCCAATAAGAAGATAACTAAAACCTTCAATATCCCTAACATAGTACAGTCGATGCAATTCACAAACTTTCTCCCTTATGAAGAATTTTGCTGGGAAAATACTTTAAAACAGCTCAGGAAAAAGAAATACTGCGCAGTCTACAAGGCACTATTAACAGCCCACTAATTTCCCGGAGGCAAAATACGTGCAACTCACCCCCACAAAAAAGGCCGAGCCACAATCAGCCCGGCCTGTGGGTAACTATCGCCTGGCTTATTCGTCTGATGTTGCCATCGCAGATTCATAAATCACAGCCAACTCGTCTTCGCTTAGGGCGTAACTGTATATACGCACATCATCGATCATCCCATTCCAGTTGATCATGGCAAAGTCAGCTTCCTGCTCATCGCCTTCAGGGGTTGCCTCAGTTCCGTTTCCAATCTTTAGTACAAATCCATCTTGTTCGCTATGTACATTTATGTCCCAGGAATCTTTAGACCCGGCAGGATTGCCATCGACGTACAGCGTTACTGTGTCATTATCACGCGATGTTGCGCATTCAATGGTAACGGCAACAAGATGCCACTGGCCGTCATTGATGGTTACGCTTGAGTTTACAAGACCAACATATCCCACATCAAAGGCCGGCGAGCCGTTCTGAATAAAGAATGTTTTCATACCTCTGGCCTCGGCATCCGGTGGTGCTTTGGCGATGATGGTTCCCTTCTCTGCGTCCGTTTTTATCCACGCCGAGCAGGTGAAATCACCATCGTTTGTGAAACTAAACAGGTCTGAATTCGGAATAACCGCCCAGTCATCTCCATCGAGCTTAATTGCCTGGCCCAACCGGCCCGGTTCATAGGTTGCATCGCCTTCTATGCTCCCATCGTTGTCATTACCGGAGCTATCGCTAACATCACCATCCAGCCTCCACCAGCCCACCAGCGCGCCGGTGCTGAAACTCCACACATCGCCGGCGACAACTGAGCCATCCGGCTGAACCTCATCGACACGCCAGTAATACGTGGTGTCCTCTTCCAATGCTCCTAATTCATCGTAAACAGGCTCTGCCACCTCGCCGAGAAGCAACAAATCATCAGACTCGGTTCCGAAGTACACCTGGTGCTCGGTTACATACGCACCGGGCATCCAGCTCAACTGCAGTTTGTCCCCGCCGGCCACTGCTCCATCGACAGGGGCAGGCTTAATAGCGTATGGGTTCATATTGAGAGGTAAAGATTCAAGCTCGGCTAACTCTTCGGTGCTTACGTCTTCGATGGTTAAGTCTCCAAAGATCACTCTATATTCATCATCGCCTGTCTTCCACCGCATCAGCACCGCGTGACCAAATTCGGTGGTAACCGCCTCACCGTAGTAAGCGGGATCTTTATCTTCCTGCACTAACTGGGCGTAGAAGACACAAACCATCTGCATTTTCATCATCTTCTCCATGGTTTCCCTGCTTGGCATGGCGTTTGGCTCGGTCCCAAGTTCTTGGAACATTGCTCCGCCGAGCTCTTTCATTGCTGTCATCAAGCCCATGTCGCTCGGATAACTCCCGCCGGCCAGCTCAGCGAACAAACGCAATCCTTCCACAGCCTTTTCGCCACCTGCGTCCGGCATTTCCACTTCCGCCATAAGCTCATAGTCTTGGGGGATAACCGGCTCAAACAGGCCTGTGTCAAGTTCTACACCCCACTCAAACTGGTCCATGACCATCTTTATTTCCATGTCCTCCATGGCCATTTCCATCTCTATCCGAACCGGCAGATTCGTCGCCACATCCACCCAAAGACGCCCCACTGCCTTGGCAACCATACCACCCCACACCTTTGGGTCGGTCACTTCGATGCCCTCAACTTCTATGCCGTCGATTATATCACGCCCTAATTCGGTGTATTCATGAGCCATGAATTGCTTGACCATATATCTCGGATTGTTCTGTTCTTCCTCCATCTTTTTGAGGTGCTCATCGGTTAGCAGAATGCGCATATATTTCTTCTGTTCAGGCATAAGCTGAATCATCATCTTTTCCGCCGGAAGGATATACATATTTGCTGCAATCTTCCCATCCATATATGTATCCATTCGGATACCATGGGCCAAAGACCAGTACATCACCATCTCCATTTCTTGAGACTCATCTCCCAACGGACCGCCGGTCGTGCTTGACTTGCCCCTGAACATATACGTCTGAATCTGCTCAACGTTTTCGACGACCTCGGCCCAGGCAACACCTGCCATATCCGGGCCGCCTATAAAGTACAGTCCCAATAACACACCAATAATTACCACCGCTGCCGTGGCAAATCTTGTAATTCTGCTCTTCATAATGATTCTCCATGCATTCTGCGGGCGTTCGGAAACCAAAGAGTCCTTTTCCGCTCGCGATTTTAGTGTTTCAATTGCCTCGGGATGACCCTTGCGCCATTGCTCGAAGTTGGGCCGCGTGCCATCCGAGCCGATCGCGTTCGTAAGAACGTCATCCAGCCATTTTTCGTTGTTTTTTTCAGAAGGGTTCATAATCGGCCTCTTGTGAAACCATTTCTTTTCATATACCTCGCAATCTTCCTTTTTGCCCTGATAAGCCGGCCGTTGACCGCCTGGACCGAAATCCCCAACAGCGAAGCAATCCGCTCATAAGGTATATTATCGTAGTAACGCAGTATCACCGGTTCCCTTTCAACGGGTCGCAATTTCCAAACGGCCTGGCGAACTGCATCAATGCAAGCCCCGGTGTCATCGTCTTCATTTCCCGCCGTTGGTTCCATAGTCGCAACAACGAGCCTGCCCTTCTTTCTGAGCATCTGCTTTGCGGAATTTCTACAAATGGCCGCAAGCCAGGCGCCGAATTTGTCCTTGTGCCGGAGCTTCGGCAGGCTGCTGCAGGCTTTGGTGAAAGTTTCCTGTGCTATATCCTCGGCAAGGTGTTTATCTCCGAGCAGAGACATAGCTATCGCCACCATAGAGCTGTAATATCGATTGTACAGCGCAGCGAAGCTGTCAATATCGCCCCTGGCCGCGGCCTCGATAACCTCTATTTCCAAATTCTGCTCCAAACTCAAACCTGCCAACCAAGCCCGCCGGGATCAATCCCACGCAACAATCATTGCCACAATATAGTGTAACTGAACCGTCGAAATGTGCGCGAAAAATCCGAAATTTTTTGAAATTTTTTCGCTCGGCCATCAAAACACGAAAAATTGTGACAGCCGATTATAGATTCTTTTTGAAATTATGCCAGAACGCTCCTTTCGCCCAACTGTTCCGCCGGATATTGGGCCTGGATGCAAAAGCGCTTGACGACGGCACCGGCGAAACTTATAGTGAGTAAACGTTGACACACCGGTAAAGCTTTTTGCAGTTTCAGGAGTGCGTAATGAATAAAGATAGCTGGATTAGAAAAATTACATTTGCATCGTTACTCTGCCTGGTCTTAGCTATGACCCTACTTGCAGGTGGGTGTGAGGAAGTCATTATATATCCCGAGCACGTCAGCGAACCAAAAACCGCCAAGCCACTTTTTGATTATCGGGAAATTGTACTTGATAACGGCCTGAAGGTAATAACATTGGAGGATTTTTCATGCCCCATCGTCGCAGTGCAGGTGTGGTATCACGTGGGTTCGAAAAATGAAAATCCCGACAGGCAGGGCTTCGCGCACATGTTCGAGCACATGATGTTCAAGGGCACCGACCGTGTCGGGCCGAGGGACCACTTCGGATTCATTCAGCGAGTCGGGGGCACGAACAACGCCTATACAAGTTTTGATAAGACAGTATATATTCAGACGCTGCCGGCAAATCAATTGGAGCTTGCCCTCTGGCTCGAAGCCGAACGCATGAGCTTCCTGAAGATTGACCAGGAGGCGTTCGACACGGAGAGGAATGTGGTCGAGGAAGAACTGCGGATGGGGGAGAACAGGCCGTATGGAACACTGTTCAAGAAGACCTATGCCAAGCTATTTAAGGTCCACCCATACCAATGGACGCCGATTGGAAAGCTTGAGCATTTGCGCGCATCGAGTGTGGGCGAACTGAGGGATTTCTGGACGCGGAATTATGTGCCTAATAACGCAACACTGATTATTGTCGGGGCGGTAAAGCACGCCCAGGCACGGGCCCTTGCCAGACGCTATTTCGGCTGGATACCGAGGTGGGCCGAGCCCAAACGTGTTAAGGTCCGTGAGCCGAGGCGAACGGCCGGGGCCGAATTAGCAATCGATGATGAAAATGCACCGGCCGGCTTGGTACAGATTATCTGGCGAACGGTACCGGCCGGCTACGGTGACGAAGTAGCGCTCGATTTGCTCAGCGAAATCCTGGGCGGCGGCAACAGCAGCAGATTGTATCGCCAGCTCGTGGCAGACCGCCAGCTTGCCGTAAGTGCTTCAGCATCAACATACAACCTCGAGCATGATGGAATGTTTTTCACAGACGCAGTGCAGGCACCGGATGCGGAACTTTCCGGGATACGCAAAGTAATTAACAAACACATCGAGAAAGTAAAAGCCCAAGGCGTTACCGCCGAAGAACTTGACAAGGCCCGCAACCAGATGCTCAAACGCGTGGTCACGGGAAATTTGACTATCGGCAGGAAGGCGAGGATGTTGGGCTCTGCTGCGGTGGTATTAGGGGATACCTCTCGCGTGAACACGATGTTAGCAGAAATTCGGGCGGTAAGAAGAGAGGATTTGCAAAGGGCTGCAAACAAGTACCTCACAGATGCTCGCGCCCTGACTGTCATGGTTAAGCAGAATATGAAAGGTGCGATGGCTGGGGCAAAGGATGATGAGACTGCACCGATTACAGCCGAGCGGGAAGAAAAGGCACCTGCTCCGGGGCGTAAGGGTGTCGTCCGTCCCGAAGATTTCCCGGCTGAGGCACCTTTTGCAGAGTTGACAGAACTCAAGCCGACGCCGGAATACAGCTCGGCCCAGCTTGATAACGGCTTAAAGGTGATAGTGGTGCCGAATCATGAGGTGCCGTTTGTGAGTGTAACGTTGGGGCTGCTTAACGGGGTCTGGACCGAGACCAAACCCGGCACCGCGTCAATGGCGATGCAGATGCTGACCAAAGGCACGGCTAAACACACCGAGGCCGAGCTCGCAGAAGAGCTTGAACGATACGCAATTTCGCTTGAAGGCTCTGCGGATATGGACACGAGCCAACTTAATGCAAACTGTCTTATCGACCACATCGAACGGGCGATGGAACTGTTGGCTGAAGTGGTGCTTGAGCCTGCTTTTGACGAAGCCGAGTTTGAGAAGCTGCGTAAACAGGTGCTCACATCCTTAGCGGTGCAGACGGCAACACCGAGGTATCTTGCTGATAAGGAGTTTCGCAAGAGGCTCTACGGCGAGCACCCCTATGCCAGGACAGTAACAGGTGAGCCTGCCGACGTCGAAGCGCTGCAGACCCAGGACCTGAAACGGTGGTGGGACCAGTTTGCAAGGCCGGACAAGGCAACTCTGATCTTTGCCGGTGACATTGAACATGCAAAAGCAGTTACGCTTGCTGAGGCAACTTTAGGCGAGTGGAAAAAAGACGCTCGGCCGCCGGTTGTCGAAGTGACTGATATTCCGACCACAGCCGATACACACGTCTATATTGTGGATCGGCCCGGAAGTATGCAGAGTGAGATTCGCATCGGCCAATTAGGCATTACCCGGCACCAGCAGCCGGCGTATTTTATCAGCAGGGTGGTGGGACACTACTTCGGCGGGTCGTTCAACAGCAGGCTTAATGATACCATTCGCGTCAAGAAGGGTTTGACATACGGGGCTTTCGGCGGCTACACGGCCCAGGCCTTAAGCGGCGACTTTACGATAAGCACGTTTACCAAGACCGATTCTACGGCTGAAACTGTAAAAGTAGCGCTCGATGAAATAAGGCGGTTGCAGGCCGAGGAGCCAACCGAAAAGGAACTTACAGGCAGCAAGAGCTATTTTGCCGGCAGCTTTGTACGGACCCGCGAAACACCTCAGCAGGTGGCAAGGGATTTATGGCTGATTGAGTCGCAGAACTTAGGTGCCGATTACATCCAAAGGCTGCTCGCCAAAATCGCTCAAACCACAAAAGAAGATTGTAAAAACCTGGTCGATGAGTCACTGAATCCCGATAAAATGATTATTGTCGTTGTCGGCGACGCAGCCAAAATCAAAGACCAACTCGAAAAAATCGCCCCGGTAACGGTGGTGTTTGCACAGCAGGATTAAGTCTGCACATTTCTCATTCTTTCAGGTCGAAGAAGTCGCACCAGTAGTCGGTTTCGCTTTCGGTGAGACCATCGTGTTTTGACCTTGGCTCGACGCGCGGTTTGGAACGACGCCCGAGTTCTCTTGTCAGCATCGGCCAAAAGTCCTCGCTCTTTATGCCGGTAGCCTTTCTCTTAGCCGCGGCAACGCGAAGTCGTCTATCGCTGCTTACAACGACGAGCTTTTTCGGCGCGGTGTTGGCCTTTATTTTCCGCTCGATTACCGTGTCGGCGTCGGTATTTCGTCCGACAAACACTACCTCAATATTATCCAGGTTCTCAAACCCGGTCTTATCAGGCGGGCCGATGCCGTCGAAAATAATCTGGCCCTGGTCCCGGATGCGTTTTAGATAGCGGCTCAATATCTTGCAGAGGTATGTATCCGATAGTGTCTCGAACTGGGGGTCGGTCTTTTGTATTCGCTTTTGCAGGTTGTAGCCGTCGACCAGATATGGCATTTTTAGTCCGCCGAATATCTTATCTCACCCGCGACGATGGTCTTTTCTACCTTGCCTGTAACCTGCCAGCCGCTATAGGGGCAGTTCCTGCTCTTTGATTCGAATTCCTTCGGGTCGATTGTGTATTCGCCGTCCGGGTCTATAATCGTGATATCCGCACGGTCGCCTTTTGCAAGGGTGCCCTTGTCGATACCGATTACACCGGCAGGCCGATGGGTCATCAGACTTATCAGCCCGGGCCAATCAAGAATACCCGGCTCAATCAGCGCCTTGACATAGAGTGCCAGGGCGCATTCGAGGCCGGCGATGCCGAAAGGCGCGGCAAGAAACTCAAGCTCCTTTTCGCTTTGCAGATGCGGCGCGTGGTCGGTTACCAGTGCATCAACCAGACCTTCCTGTATTGCCCGTTTCAGCGCTTCGACATCCTTTACAGTTCGCAGAGGCGGACTGACCTTGTAATTCGTGTCGTAATCCATAACGGCATCGTCGCTGAACAACAGGTGGTGCGGTGTTACTTCACAGGTAACCGGCAGAGACTGGGCCTTGGCCTCTCTTATGAGTTCAACAGAACCCGCAGTCGAG
>SDBT01003932.1_pt1 | contig 25479 bp, 24 predicted proteins | sample 2277101 | NCBI WGS metagenome assembly SDBT01 (sample SAMN10404973, study PRJNA504765) | marine sediment metagenome | isolation source: marine sediment core GS10_PC15, 103 cmbsf | place: Arctic Ocean: Southern Knipovich Ridge | collected 2010 | reverse complement strand
CATTTATGTAACTCAATTGGATGATAATGATTATAGCTAGGTGTATCTGTCTGAAAAATATTTATCTTTTTATCTATATTTCTTCTCGTAATAAAAATTTTAATTATACCCTTCCATTTTCCTTCTCTTATAATTTCGTAGCTAGCCATTTCATCATCCCCTAAACAAGCACCATGAGTTATTGAATTATTATTAATATGGTTTTGGTTTGTAAAATAAAAATAAACGCCTGCACCAACCAGAACTAAAAGAACAATAATAGCGATAATGATAAGAACTTTCTTCATATTTACCATTTAACTTTCAATTTTTCCAAAAGCCGATATAAGGCCTCATAAAGATTAGCGAGTAAAGAAGATAATTGTGGCAAGAAATTTCTATTATCAATTTGAAACTCGATGTTTAAAAAACCAGATATTTGATATTCATTACAAGAATTTAAACGAGGCAAGAACTTGATTGAAAACATTTCCGTGCCGCCCATCTGTACCCACAATCATTTTGTATTCCCCGAACGGCAAAATAATCGCCGTTTCCTGTTGCCCTTCAAATTCATACTGATATTTGATTCCAGAAGTCCCAGCTACAATTACTTCAAAAGTTGTTTTTTCTACATTCTTAAAGCTACGGTCAGGAAATTCGGGTAGAACAATATTAACCGAAACTGGAAATTGAGAATACCACCCAGAAGTCGGTCTTATTATCATATTAAATTTACTATAGTAACTTCCGAAAGTCCTTTCCTTTACAATCCAATCTTCTGGATACTGAAATTCAAAACCCCACTTTTCACTTCGATAGATTTTTAGTCCAGAAAGTGTAGGCGATGTAGTGGTTATTGATTGTTCTGACCGACTTTCAACCAGATATTCTATTGCTGGTATTCCTTTTAATTTGCTAGGGAATAAACGTAAATAAGCTATCCCAATAAACATCAAAATTATTGTCAAAACAACAACTAAAAAATATTTATTTTTGAAATAATTAGCCATATAGAGGTTAAGAAATTTTGGAGAACTGATTTTTTGTTGGTGATAATTTTCACGGAATCCACGCCTTTGATTAAGTTACTCATCTGCTATTTTATATATTTTCTTTTCGCCGGATGGCAATTCGTATTGAAGTTCGATGTCGGAGAGCCATTGGGGTTTAAATGACCAGGAAGGATCATCTGTTGTCGCTAAGAGGGTTTTTTCTTGCGTAAAAAGATTATATAGATAAAAATCAACTTTTTTTCCTTCTTTGCGCCATTCATCATAAATCTGCTCAGCAACTACATCAATTCCAATCCAACCGGGGCCGGTGTCATATGTTACATAGCCGTATTCAGGATTAAATGCTGTGCCTCCTTCTGTGCCGTCGGGGACTTGAAAAATATTAACCAACCAAGTATCTCGTGTAATCTGTACAAAGGCATTAATAATGGCTCCGTCAAAAATATTACCCCAAAAGTAATCGCCGCTTTTAGTCCATTTTAATAATCCAAAAAGACCGCTGAGATTGGGGTATTGATTTAATAAATCGGTGTGTTTGAGGCTAAAAACATTGAGATTTTCAATAAAATTTCGGATGACCAACGCATATGAAGACTCACCTAAATAAGATTTGCGCTGCTCTAACGCAACGTAAATCTCCAATGAATCAATTCTAAAATTATCGTTGAAGTAAGATGTATATTGACCTAAACTATCAGTTTCACTGAATAAAAGTACATTTTTGTCTCTGCTATCATAATCATATTTCCAAAGTTCAATTCTGTAACCAGGAGTTGCGCGGCGCGTTTTTATATCATAATTAAACTCACGGATTACATAAACACTACATTGATGTAACTCATAAGAATAACGATTAGGAACTAAATTATCGATTTTAAACCTAAAAATTTCTTTTCCATTATTCTTATCGTTAATAATCACATTAGCCGAAGTTGCCTCATGTAGATCACCAATAAATTCAAAAAAGACTATTTCGTTGTTTTCCAAGCAGGGTGAATGGGTTGCTTGATTTTCTTGAATGGATTTTTGTTTATTAGACAAATAAAAAGAGATGCCAATACTGGCTAGAATTAAAAAGATAACAATAACAACAATAAAGATTTTCTTCGGAAGAAAATTTTTTAATTTCATAACGATTTCAAAAATTCAGGCAAGGTATTATAAAGATTGGCTGTTAAGAAAGAGAATATTTCAAATAATTTTTTAATAAAACTTTGTTTATTGTTCCCTTGTACTGTTCGGATAGAATCTGAACCAATTATATTGAAACCCTCTAATATCTTTCCAGTTAAGATTGCCTTTGTATCGCCGCACTTAATATTGGTATCTCCGAACCTAAAATGAAATACCAAATCTAAATCTCCATCTTTGTCCACATCTTCTAGGTGGCGTCTGGCTTTACCGTTTTTATCTTTATGGATTTCTTGAGCACCATTGGGTCCAAAGCGGACTGTATCCGCATCCACGGTAACGGCATCAAAAATCTCGGTGGTAAGAATAGCAATTGGAATTATGCCTTTCTGATTTTTGCAGTTTATCGAGTTGGGATCGCTGCCGGGTTTGATGTTAATGTCTACAATTCTTAAAAGTTCTGTTTGCTCAGCAGTAGTTGTTGAATAATTTAGTTCAAATTCTTGAATAGCATTAGTGATGATATTGCCTGTTTGAGTGATGTCTTTTGATTGTCCAGTTTGATCATAAACTGAGATGCCTAAAGTATAATTTCCATCTTCTGTACCGATAATCTTAATATCGTATTCTCCATCAAGGGGTGATGAAATATAAATAACTCTGCTTTCGGGTATTTGACTAGGGTCAAGAGGGATATCACTACTTATTATTGAATATTCTTTGGTATAAATACCTTCGGGAATTTCATCATAGACTATGTCTGCTATTGGATCTTTGCCGAGTTTTCTTCCTAATGAGTCAGTGATTAAAAGTTCAGCTGGAGAAGCAAGATAAATATACATTGAAGCGGCAATTGGTTTTGGTTGTTCTAAATAAGTAAAAAGGTTAGCGGTATCAAAATAGTTACCATAGCCTTGAATGTGTTCGGCAAGATTTTGAAATTGATTAAGTCTTGTAGCACCATACCATTTAGGGTCTTTAAGAGTATAAGTAGAAGTCAGTTTGCCATCAATTATAAAATAGTGGCCGAATGTTTTACTGTAAGCAATAATTGGTTTTACGGAATTAAGAAAATTCTCTATTCGAGGACTGGTAGATGGTGCGTTATAATCAGTTTTGGGATTAAAATCAAATCTCACCATTTTCTTGCCGGTTATCTCATCTATATATCCTAGATATTCAACCGCTTTGCCCCACCATAGGCTTCCATCCGATGTATAACCTCCATTGCTTGTAAGCCAACTATTAATATTTTCGGGATCAACATTAGTATTATCAATGGCATAATTGATTTTGTAATATCTAGCTAACATAACGGCTGATGTAATTGAACATCCGCAGTCACGGATATAAAAACCACATTCATAACGTATCCCTTGTTGAATGTTGGCATGCGCATAGAAAGAATCCTCCCATTCGTCTGTTTCGGCAAAAGACGGATACGGAGACAACCCCTGTGTATACAACGGCACCAATTTTACTTCAAAGTCTACATTTCCCACTTGTCCAAATTCCTGCCATTCCGATTCATTACCCTTGTCATCTACAGCTCTCGCGCGCCATTTGTATTGACCATCAAGCAAGTCGTATCGGGTAATTGTTACTTCGCTTCCAGAAACAATAAAATCACTTTCCAATAAATCTTGTTCGTTAAATGGCTGATTAAATTCTTTGAGTTCTACCTGTAATTTAATTTGGTCGTTATCAGGGTCAGAAAGGGTGGTTTTAAAAATAATCGTATCTTCGGTGGTGATATCCCCTTCGGAGATTGGCATGGCGCTATCGGATTTAAACTGCCCAAGACCAGAAACAATCGGCGGTTGGTTCAATCTCCAACCATCCTGAATTTTCCAGGGGAAGTTATCCTGATTTTGATAGCCTCCACTATAAAAAACATAGGGGGAGTCGCAGAAATTATCATTATTTGCGTCATTACAACCCTCCGCCGAAGTATCAAAATTACTCCAGTAATTACCTCCGGCCGGCAGAGGCAAGTTCAAAACATTACCGCTGCCGCCGTAAATAAAGGCCTGAGTAGTGTTGCTTATAAAATTATTATTGTAGATTTGATTGTTATTAACAAGCCAAGTATGGACACCGTCAGAACTGTTCGCTTTAATGGTATTATTATTAATAACATTTCCGGTGGAATGAGAATCGAGAACAATGCCGTGGTGATTATCGGAAATAAAATTATTATTGAAAGTATTATAAGAAGAATAAACCATGACAAAACCATCATTTTTATTTGAGTTGAGAGTGTTATCGTTAAAAGTGTTGTAAGCTGAAGAATAAACCCAGATTCCTCTTCCTTGATTGAAACTGACAGTATTGCCAGTAAAAGTATTGTTGTTTGACTGCCAAATCCAGAAACCGTTTCCGTTGTCAGAACTGGAAATATTTTCTATCCTTGAATTGCTAGTTCTCCAGAGGAATAAGCCAGCGCCGTTTTTGGCAAAGGTTAAATCCTTAATAACTACATTCTCACAATTAATACAATAAAAAGTACCGGCATTGGTTGAGCTATCGTAGGTTTGATTTATCGCACCCTGAATGAAATAAATCGGTTTTCCATTAACAGTGTTTGTTATATCAATAATATTGTTGCCCGAGGCGGCTTCTTCGCCGCCGATATTGAAGTTATACCGGTTATTTTGGAAAACATTTTCGCTTAAAACATTTGAATTGGAGCCGGCATAGATAAATATACCGCTATTACCATTATTTGAAGCGGTGTTTCTTAAAAAAGTGTTGTTGCTTGAACTGTGAATGGTGATTCCGTCGTAGCCATTTGTCGAGGCCGAATTGTCTTGAAAAGAATTTCTCTGAGAACCTCCCATGTATAAGCCGTAAATATTATTGGAAGCATTAACGTTCCTGATGATATTGTCATTAGAAGAAGAAAGGTAAAAGCCCATGGCGAAATTACTGATGTTCAGATTTTTAATCGAAACGGAATTGCGGTAAGAGAGAAATATTCCGAAGCCGGTATTGCTTCCCCGAATAAAATGGTTATTACCGTCAAGAATAATGCTATTATTGTCAATCTGAATAGTTTCATAAACATCGCTTGTTAAAAAACAGGTTTTAGTAGACCAATCCCAAACTCCGATTGAAATACAATCGCCACCCGTAGCGTTATCCTTTATAAATTTAGTGCTGGTTCTGGGCTGGATAAAAACGAAATGTGGACTTGATAAATCCTGAGTGTAGCTATAAACGCCGTTTCCGTCGGTAGTGAATTGCGTAAGATTGTGATAATCATCTTCATATTTATAATAGGTAGTTAAAGAATCAAAACCCGCAAGAGTAATTTGAGTAGATTGAATGGAAGAAACCGGCTCAATCATCATCATGACCATCTCGGGAATTGATTCCATTTTCAGTTTAACTTGTTCCGAGCTGTCTAAAACGATATTTAAATAGGAACTGTCATTTATTCCAAAATGGGTGCCGATGTTTTCTATTCGGCCTGGAATTTGGAATTTTATTGATGATTCGGAATCTTCTTGAGCATTGACTGTAAAAAAAAGAAGAAAATTGCCGGCGATGATAACAGATAATACAATAAAGAGGAATCTATTTTTAAACATATTTATTTAGAAAATATTTCAATAATTTTTTTTATTTCTTCTTTTTTTAGACTTGCTCCTCCGACAAGGGCGCCTCCTATTTCATCTAATTGTATAAAACTTTTTATATTTTGGCTATTCACAGAACCGCCGTAAAGTACGGGCATAACCAATGATAAATAACTATTAATAAATGACTTAATGAATTTTATCGTTTCTTGGGCATCTTTTGGTTTACAAGGAATACCGGTGCCGATTGCCCAAATCGGCTCATACGCAATCACGAAGCGGTTGCGTAATTTAGAATTATGAATTAAGAATTTAGAATTTTTTAAATCCTCAATTAATTGTTTTTTGATAAAATTCTCAACCGCTTTTTTGCCTTTTTTCCGGATTTTTAAATCTTCACCCACGCATAAAATAACTTTCAAACCCGTAGACAGTGCTGCTTTGATTTTTTTATTTATCACTTCGTCCGTCTCATTTAAATATTGTCTTCTTTCCGAGTGTCCAATTATTACGTACTCAACTCCTAAATCTTTTAACATCTTCGGCGAAATTTCTCCGGTATATGCGCCTCCGCCAGCCGGCGGATTTTTCCAGAAAACGTCTTGCGCTCCAATCTTTAAGTTTTTTAGTTTTTTAGTTTTTAAGTCATTTAAGTATACAAACGGCGGGCAAACCACAAAATCAGCTTTCAACTTATTAATTTCATTAACTTTTGACAGTTTTAAATATTTTCCAAATAATTCTACCGCCTCTTTTTTCGAGGCTGGCATCATCTTCCAATTAAATACAATAAGTTTTTTCATATATTAATCTAATTCTATTTTATTTTTTCCGAAATGTCTCCATGCCCACCAGATTACCCCGGCTATTATCAAAATCAAAATAATATAGTCGAATTCCCTGAAATAAACTTCCAAACTCTCCCAATTTTCGCCTAAAGCCAAACCCAGCCACACTAAAAAAGCAGACCAGATAAAAGACCCGGCAAACGTCAGAAAAGAAAATCTCCATAGCGAACGAACTTTAAGAACACCAAGCGGAAAAGATATAAAAGTTCGGACAATCGGCAAAAGACGGGAAAAAAAAGCAGCCCAATCGCCGAAACGGTCAGTCCACCTTTTCGCCTTCTCGACTTCAGATGAAATTTTTTTATGATTATTCCAAGAAAAAATGTTTTTTCTTACTAAATAACCCAGCCAATAAGAAAAAAGTGAACCGGCCAGGTTCCCAAAAGCCCCAGATAAAACAACCAGCCAAAAAGAAAAAACTCCGGTTGAAACTAGAAAACCGGAAAAGGGCATAATAATTTCCGACGGAATCGGAATATTCGCCGATTCCAAAGCCATCAATAAAAAAATCCCAAAATAGCCGGTTTTTTCTATAACTAACAAAATAAAAGAAGAAGCTATTCCCAATAAAGTCTCTATCATTATTATTTCAATATTTTAGCTGCCTCATCCGGATCAACGACCGTTATCTCAATTCCTGTTCCTAATTCAAAACCGGCTGAAATGCTTATTTTAGGTTGAATCTCTATATGCCAATGATAATGATTGTATTTTTTCTTACTTAAAATCGGAGCCGTATGGATGAAAAAATTATAATCCGGGTCATGAAGTTTTTTTTCTATTCTTTTTAAAGCCACCTGGAGAGCATCAACTATCATTTTCATAGTATTATTAGGCGTATCCTCAAAATAAGAAAGGTGTCTTTTGGGAAAAACCCTAAGTTCAAATGGTTCTCTTGAAACAAAAGGAGTAAAGACTATTGCTTCTTTATTTTCGTAAATTATACGTTTCCTAATTTTTTTTTCATATTCAATCATCACGCAATGAACGCATTTCTTGTTTTTCTTAAAATAGTTTAAAGAACCGTTAAGCGAGTGGTTTACATCAGAAGGAATAACTGGAATGACTATAATTTGATAATGCGGGTGATAAACCGAAGCGCCGGCTTTTGGACCCCAATTATGAAAAATTGAAACATAAGCCGAACAAGGATCTTCGGCTACTATTTTATAGCGCTCAATAAAAGAACGAAAAACTAAATTTGCCTCTTTTTTATTGAGAGCCGGGAAATTTTTATTATGGTCTCTGGTAATTACCAAGTCATGATAACCGACGCCATCCACCACTGAATAAGGACCGTCTTTCAAAATTTTAATTTTATGGGATTTAGGAGTAAAAGCCGGATATTTGTTTTGGACTATCTGAAGCAACCAATCATTGGAATTCCTATATATAATAATTGGTTCTCCATTCCCGCTTTTTTGCGGATTTTCAAAGGGACAATTTTTTAAAGAAACTCTCGTTCTTTTCTCTTTTCTTATTAATTGCGCCGGCTTTTTTGCTCGTTTTGGAGCAATTACTATCCAGTCTCCGGAAACTAAATCTTGTCGTAATTCAGAATTCATAAAATTTATAAATTTTTTATTACTCTATTATAATAATACCATTCCAAAACATCTTTCGCTACGGGAACGGCATTCAAAGAGCCTTCGCGTGCGTTCTCAATTAAAACCAAAATGGCTATTTGTTTATCTAGTGGCGCGCCCGCTTTCGCTAAAGCTTCAGTAGGTAGGTATCCCACAAAAAAAGCGTTAATTTTAGTATTTCCCTCTATCTGAGCCGTACCAGTTTTAGCGGCAACTGAAAACGGTAAATCCGCCAACAGATTCGCTGTTCCGTAAAATTTCCTGACCGTATCCACCATTGCTTCTTGAATAAGCTTTATTTCGGACACATCAATTGAATAATCCATCATTACTTCCGGCGAAATTTCTCTGATAATTTTCCCTTCACTATCGGTAATCTCGCTTATTAAAAAGGGGCGATAAAACTTTCCGCCATTAGCAATAGCGGCTATGTAATTAATAAGCTGAATAGGCGTTACTAATAAATCGCCTTGTCCAATACTGACGTTATAAGTATCTCCTATTCTCCAAATATCCCCTCTTAATTCTTCTTTAGTTTCAGGATTAGGTAAAAAACCCCTTTTTTCACCCGATAAATCAATTCCAGTTTTTCTTCCAAGCCCGAATTTTTCCCAATAATCGTTCAGTTTATTAATACCTAATCCACTGACATCGTCCAGCCCTCCGCCAACGGCATAAAAATAAATATTGCTGGATTTGGCTATGGCCGAAAAAAGGTCAACCCAACCGTTGGGCTTCCAATCAAGGAACCTTGAAGGATTATCCGGGTCATAAGGATTCGGAATATCTATATATCCAGCCGAAAAAATTTCGTGCTCGGGAGAAATTACTTTTTCTTTTAACGCCGCAAAAGCAACTAAGGGCTTAATGGTTGAACCGGGAGCATATTCTCCGGAAACGGCGCGGTTAAAAAATGGCTTTGCCGAATTAGTTAGGTCTTCGCTTTTTATTTTATTGTTGTCAAAAGTCGGCAAATTGATTAAAGACAAAACTTCCCCGTTTTGAGGATTAATGGCAATACCGACAGCTGCCTGGCTCCCAAGATGTTTAATCGCACTTTTTAATGAATTTGAAAAATAAGATTGGAGACTTGAATCAATAGTTGAATAAATCTGGTGACCATTGGAAGCGCTTGTTAAAAGTTTACTGTCTATAATTTCTCCTTTAGCATTACGGTAATTTATTGTCTTTCCGTCTTCTCCTTTTAATTCACTATCGTAATAAAACTCCAAACCGCTCTTGCCAATAATATCGTTTAAGGAAATCTCTGGATTGGCTTTTATGTCATTTTTATCAACCGGGCCGGTATAGCCGACAACATGCGAAAATATTCCTTCACCAAAATATTCCCGCGCAAAATCATCTTCAATTCTTATCGATTCTATATTTAAGTTTTTTATCTCAATGATATCGTTAATCTTTAGTCCCCTGGCAAGCACTATTGAATTTTGTTTTTCTAAATCGGCATCTTCTAAAACTCTTTCTATAAAACCAGCGGGTAAATTAAGAACGTTTTCAAGATTGTTTATAATCTCAAACTTGTTTTCCGAATTCTTAAAAAAATCCACAAGCAACAAGGAAACCCTGAATGAAGAAATGTTTTTAACCAAAGAGGTGCCAAATCTATCAAAAACAATTCCCCGCTGGGCCCGGTTCTCGCTTATTTCCCCCATGTTAATCAGTGCCTGCTGGCTATAAAAATTCCCCCGCCAAATTCCCAGAAATGCCACCCGTCCGCCTACTAAAAGAGCTAAAACTAAAGCTACTATGCCTATAAGACGAAACGCTTTTTGTGAAAGAGGCGTTTCCAAAGAGGAAAAATCTCCAGCTAAATCGTCAAGAACCGCCTCCTCAAGAAATAAATCCTGTTTTGCCATTTTGTGCCGACGGCAGGGATTGAACCTGCGACCTAGGGTTTATGAGTCCCTCGCTCTACCACTGAGCTACGCCGGCAAAAAAACTTTTTGATAATGCGCAGCGGACCGGATTTGAACCGGCGACCTCCCGCGTGACAGGCGGGCGTTCTAACCAGCTGAACTACCGCTGCATATTAATTCATCTAAAATATTTTACCTTCCTAAGGAATAGTTGTCAAAAGTTTCTTATTGACTATAATGGTATCGCGGGGTAGAGAAGTAGTATCTCGCCAGGCTCATAACCTGGAGATCGTCGGTGCAAATCCGACTCCCGCAACAAAAATGAAAATCAATACTGATTCCAAAAAAATAGACGAAATTCTAAATCGAGGAACAATTGTAGAAATTTTACCGGCAAAAAACGAATTTAGAAAAAAACTTTTAATCGGGAAAAAGTTAAGATTTTATATTGGATTTGACGCTACTGCCCCGAATCTTCATCTCAGCCACGCTAAAAACATCATACTAATAGAAAAATTTAGAAAACTTGGACATGAAGTAATTATTCTTTTTGGTGACTTTACAGCAAGAATCGGCGATCCCACCGGAATGGCAATGTCCACACGTAAACAATTATCAAAAAAAGAAGTTTCTATTAATGTAAAAAGATGGAAAGAACAAATCCATCCATTAATGGATTTTAGCGACAAAAATAATCCGCCGAAAATAATGTATAACGATAGCTGGTTATCTAAATTAAAACTTGAAAATATAATAGACTTGGCAAGTAACTTCACCGTTCAACAAATGATTGAGCGCAATATGTTTCAAAAACGCCTAAAAGATAAAAAACCGATTTATCTTCATGAATTTTTTTATCCTTTAATGCAGGGCTATGATTCAGTTGCTATGGATGTTGATGTAGAAGTATGCGGAACAGATCAAATTTTTAACGCCTTAACCGGCCGTTCATTATTAAAAAAATTAAAAAATAAAAATAAATACGTAGTTGCCCTAACTTTAATGGAAAATCCTAAAACAGGCGAGCTAATGTCAAAAACTAAAGGTACTGGCGTCTTTTTGGGCACAACCCCAAATGAATTATATGGCCAGATTATGGCCCAGCCCGACGAAATGATGAAAATATTATTTATTAATAATACCCATCTTTCCCTGCAAGAAATAAATAGATTAATAAATTTTAAAAATCCGCGGGATACTAAAGAAAAATTAGCTATTGAAATAACAAAAATATTTCACGGTAAACAAAAAGCGCAAAAAGCTAATATTGAATTCAATAAAATATTTAAAAAAAAACAGACTCCTACGGATATAAAGAAAATATCAATTACAGAGAAAAAAACAGGAATATTGGACTTATTAGTAAGGACGGGACTTTCCTCTTCAAAATCAGCAGCCAAAAGGTTGGTTGAAGAAAACGCGGTAAAAATAGACGATGAAATTCATAATAATTGGAAAGAAACTATTACCACTAAAAAAGGAATGGTAATTCAAGCGGGTAAAAGAAAGTTCGCGCGAATTTCTTAACAAAAAATACCTACTCTATCAATTTCAATTCTTGAAACGCCTTTTTATATATTGCCATTGCAACCTGCGCTTCGCCCAAACTAATAAGAAAATCCTGCTCGGAAACGATTTTATTATGTAGTTTATGAACCTGTCGGATTTCCTCTATATTTAAAAGCTGGGCCGGGGTCATCTGCGTCAATCTTTCATCCAAATTAATTCCCGAATAACCGGCCATTTTCAAAATGTCATTAAGAATTCTGTCAGCTTCTAAGATTGCTTTTTTGAATTCACTTTCGTCTCCCGACGCCAACATTTTTTGTATTCTTTTCCAGGCCTTGATGCCCCGGCGGTGAGTGATTCCTTTACTGCTAAAAACATCAACGTAGTGCTCTATAGTGTTACCCATAAAGTTAAGCTTAATGATGAAATAAATCACAAAACCGATTAAAACAGTGGAAATCACCAAGGAAATGAATTGGAGTAGTAATAGATTTTCCGCTATAAAATTTAAAAATCCCTCTATCATATTTTTATTCTAATTTTTCATAATATTTGCCTATTCCTAAAATATCATTTTCTCTGAATCTTTTTCCAATCAACTGAAAACCTACGGGTAAATCGTCTTTTTGAAAACCATTTACTTTAAAGTTTCTTGTTGGTATGGAAACCGCCGGAAGTCCTGAAAGGTTGGCAGTAATCGTAAAAATATCAGATAAATACATTTGCATGGGGTCATCCTTTTTTTCTCCTATTTTAAAAGCCGTACTCGGAGAAACAGGAGTTAAAATCACGTCAACTCCGTCACCCGATATATCAAAGGATTTTTTAAAATCTTCTTTTATGAGCCTTCTTGCCTTCTGTGCCTTAGCGTAATAAGCATCATAATATCCGGAAGAAAGTACAAATGTCCCCAAGATTATCCTCCTTTTAACTTCTTCTCCAAAACCTTCTCCCTTTTGGTTAAAATAAATGTCTTTTAAATTTTTAGCGCCGATGCCGTTTATCCGCGAATAGCGTATTCCGTCAAATCGCGCCAAATTGGCGCTAACCTCAGCCGGCATAATAATATAGTAACAAGATAAAGCGTATTTTGTATGCGGTAAACTAATTTCCTTGAATTTTATTTTCAAGCTTTTAAGTTTTTTAATAACCTCGTCAATTTCTTTTTTAATTTTTTCCTCTAAACCTTCCCCAAAATATTCTTTCGGCAAACCGACGGTCATATCTTTTAAATTTTCAAACTCAAATTTTTTTTCTTTTAAATCTACCGAGGTTGAATCAAGCGCATCCTTGCCTTTAATGGCGTTGAAAATAATTTCTGCGTCTTCCACTGTTTTGGCAATAGAACCAATCTGGTCCAAACTGGAAGCCATTGCAATAAGTCCATAACGTGAAACTGCACCATAAGTCGGTTTTAAGCCGACAATTCCGCAAAAACCGGCTGGTTGACGAATGGAACCGCCAGCATCAGAACCCAAAGCGACAACACACATATCGGAAGCTACGGCCGCAACCGAACCCCCGGAAGAACCGCCCGGCACTCTTTCTTTATCATATGGATTTCTAGTTGTCTTAAACGCCGAGTTCTCCGTTGATGAACCCATGGCAAATTCATCTAAATTGGTTTTTCCTAAAAAAATCGCACTTTTTTCTTTTAATCGGCGAATAACCGTTGCATCATAGGAAGCGCGATAGTTCTTTAATATCTTGGACGCTGCGGTTGCCGGCTCATCTTCTATTAAAATATTATCCTTTACGGCTGTCGGAATACCGGCTATGGCGTCAATTTCTTCACCCTTAGCAACTTTTACGTCAACTTCATTGGCTTGAGAAAACGCTAAATCTTTCGTTATTCTTAAATAAGCTCCTATTTCTTCATCTTTTACTTCTATATGGTCAAAAAACTTTTTGGACATCTCAAAAGCCGAGAATTCTTTTTTAACAAGGCCCTCGTGAAACTTTTTAATTGTTAAATTTTCTAAATCCATTTTTCTTAATTGTTTAATTACTATTAAAAAACCGGAGGTATTTTTAAAAAACCTCCTTCTTTTTCCGGAAAATCATCTAATAATCTCTTTTTATTAAAATTGGATTGCCGCGCGGCGGCATCGTCTTGATTTAAAACATTTTCATTTTCGGTTCCCCCGTCAAACGGCTTGATATTTTCGGTATTTAAATCATTAAGCTTTTTGAAATAAGAAAGAATCTCCTGTATGTCCTTTAATAACTTTTTTTCTTCTTTCTCGTTTATTTCAATCCTCGTTAATTCCGCCAGATGTTCCAATGTTTTTTTATTTATTATTTTAGGCATACCCAGTAATTTTAGTATTAATAAAGCAAAATATCAAAAAAGCGAAATAAATTCATTTTCAGATAATATTCTCACTCCTAATTTTTTTGCTTTTTCATATTTAGAGCCGGGCTCGGAACCGGCCACTACGTAGTCGGTTTTTTTACTAACTGATTCGGAAACGTCTCCGCTAAATTTCCTGATTTTTTCTTTAGCTTCCTCCCGTGCCATGGACTCAAGCGTGCCGGTCAAGACAAATGTTTTGCCTTTTAACTTATTACTTGCCATCTGTTTTTTTCCGCTTACTATTTGTATTCCCTCTTCCTCAAATCTTTTAATAAGATTGACATTTCTACTGTCGCGGAACCAATCAAAAACGCTTTGCGCCACTTTCGGGCCAATGTCCGGAATTTTTTGTAAATCATCTAAAGAAAAATTCTTTAGCGACTCCAGAATATCTGTTGGTTTAGAAATTAGAAATTTGCCTGCCTGCCGAAGCCTCGGCGCAGGCAGGGATTTAGAAATTTCCTGCGACAGTAGAAGTGCAGTTTCTTCTCCTATATGTAAAATTCCTAAGGCATAAATGAAACGCGGAAGAGTAATTGTTTTTTTCTCTTTAATTTCATTGATAATATTTTCCGCGGATTTTTCTCCAAACCCTTCAAGAACCGCAATGTCCCCTTTTTTTAAATGGAAAATACCGGAAGCGTCGGAAATCAATCCTTCATCTAAGAATCTGTCTATTATTTTCGGCCCCAAGCCTTCAATATTGAAGGCGGCCCTGGAAATAAAATGCCTTAACGATTCCCGATGGCGCGCCCCGCAGCGCGGGTTGGAGCATCGATAAATCGCCCCTTTATGAATTATTTTTGAGTCATCTATTGGACATAAAACCGGTATTTTAAATGGCTTTTCTTTGCCGTTTCGCATTTCTTTGAGTACTTTAGTTATCTGCGGGATAACGTCCCCGGCGCGCGAAACAACAACCGTATCCCCTATTTTCGCATCCAATCTTTTAATTTGGTCGAAGTTGTGAAGTGTGGCGTGCGTTATTTTTATTCCACCGACTTCAATAGGCCTAAGAACCGCTACTGGAGTCAATGTGCCAGTTCTTCCAACTTGAACTTTTATATTTTCAATAATGGTTGTTGCCTCCTTTGGAGAAAACTTGTAGGCAATCGCCGCTCTTGGCGCTTTGCCAATCACGCCGCATTTTTCAAAAAGATTATTGTCGTTAATCATTACAACTATTCCATCTATTTCATAGGGAAGCTTATCGCGGTGTTTTTCCCAATAGTTTCTGAATTTAAAAACTTCTTCCAGTGACTTGGCAACCTTATTATTAAAATTGGTTTTAAGCCCGATTTTTTTTAAGAAATCATGTTTATTTTCATGGAAATAAACGCTTAATTTCATTAAATCTTTATTGGGTAAAACAATATCATAAGCAAAAGAGTCAAGTTTGCGCGAAGCGGTAATTTCGGGGTTAAGCTGACGTACGGAACCAGCCGCCATATTACGCGGATTGGCAAAAATTTTCCCGTCTTTTTTTTCTTGTCCTCTATTTATTTTTTCAAACTCTTTTTTAGTAATAAAAACTTCACCCCGAACCACCAATCTTCTATTTTCTATTTTCTGATTTCTATTTTCTAATTTAAGCGGAATTGCCTCAACAGTTTTTAGATTTTGGGTGATATTCTCTCCCGTTTTGCCATCTCCACGCGTGGAGCCCTCCATTAAAATTCCGTTTTCATAAATCAGCTCAATAGCCAAGCCGTCTATTTTTAATTCGCAATAAAATAAACCATTCGCCGAATTACTTTGTCGAAGCGAATGTCCAAGATAATTTTCCAGCCTCTTTATCCAATCACGCATATCTTGTTCAGAAAAAGCATCGTTAAAAGAAAGCATAGGCGTTTCGTGCGGCACTTTCTTAAACTTTTTAAGCGGCTTTCCTCCGATACGCTGAGTTGGCGAATCCGGAGTTATTAATTCCGGATATTGGCCTTCCAAGTCAAAAAGCTCTTTTTTTAAAGAATCCAGAGCAGCGTCAGAAATTTTCTGGATGTCTAAAACATGATAAAGATAACGATGATGATTGATTGTTTTTTTTAAATATCCAATTCTTTCTTTGGCCGATTTTTTATCCATCTGTTCATTATACAATCTTTTGCCTAATCCTACTCCTCTTCTACTGGCGGTATTATATCGCTATAAGCCGTATTGATTTCAAGTGCCCGATAGCTGTTGCCGGACCTCCCAACCGATATTATTATATTTCCATTTATCTTCACGTTTACCTCTGCATTATTTTCAAAAATAATATCTGGAACTTCCGTGTTTTTACGAGTCATATATAAAGCCCAATCAATTCCGCTGGAAGCAGCGGTTATTGCTTTTACAGAGTTGGCGATATTCGTAGACTGTCGAATCTGTAAAAGCATGAGATAGCCGGCGACCGAAGTTGCCGCTAAAATACTTCCGCCTATTAAAAGCGCCGACAAAAGCATAACCTGTCCCTTATTTTTTGAATCTTTTTTTATCATACCCAGTTAATTTTAAGTATCTAAAGATCTTGAGCTTACCGTGGTCTGAACATTGGTATAAATATTTTCTAAATAAGAAATGTTGCTTCGAGGACTAACCGAAATACTTATTGTTATCCTTGGCGGGTAATTATCCCCCTTTTCATTCCCCATAAGTTTAATGTTAAAATCCCTTACTTGAATGTTTTCTCCAGTTATTTGATCATAGTCGCTATCAGTTAAAAGAACATTGCCTATTCCCCGATAAATAGCCCCATTTTCCCATTTATAAAAAACAACTTGATTATTAACATTAACAAACATCAATTCATTGTTAGCTAAGTCCCGACAATCCGGAAATTCTGAACTGCTTATGCTTATTATGGCCTGGGTGTTGGTACAAAAGTTATATCCAGTTCTCATTTCCCTAGATATTTGTTCGAGAACTAAGCTGCTATTATCATTAACTGACATTAAAGCGACTATCGCCCTTTGCGTTCGAAGAGCGCGAATGAAACCACCGGAAGCAATAGCGGTAAAAATAACAAATAAAGACATAGCAACTAAAAGTTCTATTAATGTAAATCCAGAATTCTGATTTAATTTTTTTATCTTAAGCTTTTTATTTTCCATTTATTTTTATTTTACCTCCAGTTATAAAAATGATGTTCGTTATCAATGGTAAAATCTCCGCCGCCCCTGGATATCCATTCAATAATCGAATTGACTTGGATTTCATTGTTATCATTAGGATAACTCACTATGATCGTTCTTTTAAATGATGTCTCTAATCCTCCATCTCCATAAAATTCTCCGTTAAAATTCAATGGTTGATTCTTTCCAGGTGTTAATTTGTCACTATCGTAATAGACCCAATATTCACCCGCTGCAAAACCAGCGTTCCATTCATTATCCTGAATAACATTAGCATCAAGCAAGTTTCTAGCTATCTCAATTCCTTCTAAGGATAGATAACTGGCCGTATATTGATTACTGATAACCCTGTTCAAGCTCAACGAACGAGAAACTAAACCGACTATGCCTAAAAGTCCAACCACAACAATGCTGATGCCAACAAGAGATTCTATTAAAAGCTGTCCTTTAAATTTTTTACTGTTTTTTTTCATTGAGTCGTAATTTGCCCGCCGCGATTTACATTAATAGTCGCCGATTTACTCTCGTCATCTAATTCTAACCTTATACTAACATCTCTTGCTGGAAAAACAGTCGGTTCCGGCGGAATGAAAAGAATATATCCACCTAATGGATTTGTAATCCGCACCCTTGAATCTAAAATGAGTTTTTCTATATTCTCATTTGCTCCGCTATATTTTTTATCAGTATTGTTACAATTTGAGGCATTTCCCAATAAATCACTGAAAATAATAACTTCTTGTCCAGAATCAGAAAAGTAAACTCCGTATCCGCATGAAGTTGCACTTTCTTCCCGCCCATAAGTACTAATCGCCAAATTCTTCGCGCGAAAAATGGCGCTTGTTACCAAACCTTGTTCTTTGAAAAAAATTATCTGCTTTTCCCCTGTTCTGCTATAAGTTATTAAAGATGTGGAAAGTAGCGTTAGAATTCCAATAACCACTATTAGTTCAATAAGCGTAAACCCGTTTTTCTTCATACCATTCCAAAAAGCTTAAAATACCCGTAAATTATTTCATAGCCAAAAAAGAACGTGACGGCGGAACTAATTATTAAAAACGGACCAAATGGAATCATATCCTTAATATTCTTCGTTCCTATAATCATTAAAATAATACCAACAAACGCTCCGATTATGAAAGCGAGCGTTAAAACCATAATGGCGTCCGGCCAGCCAAAAATTAAACCAAGCGCGCCAACAAGTTTCACATCTCCCCAACCCATCGCCTTTCCTTTACTTAAAACAACTATAAGTAAGAAAATGGCCAGCCCGACAAAAACGGCAAAAATGTGATTAAGCCAAATATCATTGCGCCAGCCAAAAATAGCGGCAAAGTGACGTAAATAAGAACCGCTGAACATTCCAAAACTACCGTAATAATTTTTAAATCCTATTAAAATTAGGCCCAAAATTGCAAGAGATAGATTTATTTGGTCCGGGATAATCGATAAACGAAAATCTATTATTGAAAGTAAAAGGAACAGGGAAAAAATCAGAAGCCAAATAACAATGATGGGCCATAACTGACTGGTAAGATAAAAAGGAATAAAAACAAAAATCAATCCGCTTAAAATTTCAACAAGCGGATATTGAAAAGAAAAATTTTTCTTGCAATGACGGCATTTTCCTCCTTGAAAAATAAAACTGAGTAATGGCACCAGTTCGTACCATAATAATTTCTTTTTACAATCAAGACAGTGAGACCGGCCACTTATTATATTCTCGCTCAACAGTTTTTTGCCGAACCTATAACGGATTGAAATGACATTTATAAAACTGCCTACTGCCAAACCGAAAATAAAAAGAAAAAAATAGAAAAAATAAGCCATATATTTCTCGCATTATCAATCAACGAAATTGCCGCCGTTAACACTCTCTCTAAAATTTGATACAGTAAATTGGATCGTCACAATCAACCCCGAAGCGCTCAACGGTATCATTATCAATATCATCATTCAAAAGCGACGCAGCGGTTTCTTCATGTGTTGCCGATAAAACATAACTTTTTCCATCAGAGCCGTATTGATAAGTCCCACTTCCCGGATCTTTCGGTATTTTAGTCACGCCAATTCCCTCATTCTGTAAGTTCAATGTGGCTACATCTACATTATTGCCGACTGGGTAAGCACCTGTTTTGGCATAGTAAAGCTCTAAGGCATTTTGAACTTCCCTTAAATCAGCAACCCTTCTGGCATCTCGACCGCGAGACCTAAAAGAACCTAAACCAACTAAAACTATTGAGGATAATATTCCTATAATGGCGACTACTATGAGTATTTCTATCAGAGTAAATCCTTTTTCCCTTTTTGATTTAATCATTTTTTATTTTTTAAACTCGGCTCCTTATTAAAAAGCTTGAGCTAAATTATATATCGGAATTAATATTGAAGCAAACAATAATCCGATTAAAACTCCGATAACTGCTATCAAAATTGGTTGAATAAGTTCGACTAAATTATTCAAGAGGTCATTTACTTCCCTGGTATAAAAAATTGATATCCGAGAAAAAATTTCTTCCAGCCGTCCCGTATTTTCTCCGATAGCCACCATCTGGCCCACCAGAACGGGAAAATAATATTCGTTTTTGGCAAGCTGACTGGATAAGGATTGCCCGCCTCTAACGCCTTCGGCAACCTCATGCAAAATATCGCGGTAAATTATATTCCCTATGATATGGCTGGAAATCTCTAATGATTGGGTTAACGGGATTCCTCCTTTTATCAAAACGCTGATTGACTCGGCAAAGCGGGCTACGTAAATTTTTTTGAACATATTGCCGAAAATCGGCAGCTTAATTGTTATTTCATTAAGCACGGCCTTGCCCTCATCCTTCTGGAAATAATCTACCGCCAAAAAAATCAGCATTACGGCTATGATCAATATAATCCACCACCAGTTTAGAATGAAATACCCGCTTGCTAAGAAAAATTGCGTCAATATGGGAAGACTAACGTTGCTTTCTTCAAAAATCGGCGCGATTTGCGGAAAAACCACAACCAACATTATCACTCCCACGACCATAAACAAAACCACTACGGTTATTGGATAAATAAGCGCGTTTCTGATTCGTGAACGCCATCCCACTTCTTTTTCAAGATAATCGGCCAAGAAATTCATTACTTCTTCCAATCGGCCGGTTATTTCCGCTGAACGTATCATATTGACATAAAACTCGGAAAAAATTCCCGTCTGCCTTTCGAGGGTCTGAGATAAAGAAAGACCGGCGTCAATATCAGAAGAAATGTCGGAAATTGCCTCTTTTAAAATTGTATTTCTAGTCTGTTGATAAAGGGAACGCAAACTGTTGTCTAGGGGCACCTTCGCTTCCATTAAGGTTGCAAACTGACGAGTAAAAATCATTAAATCGGTAATTTTAACCCGGTTTAAAAACCTGAAAGTTTTTTGAAACCAGCTAACTTTCTCGGCGCCCTCAAGTTTTAAAATAAACAAACCATGGCCGGTTAGAATATTTAAAGCCGCTTGACGGTTTGCCGCATCAACGAATCCTGTCTGCAGTTCCCCTTCTTGAGTTCTAGCGTTGTATTTAAATTTTGCCATATTTATCTAAATTTTTATTAAAATTTAGTTATAAATATGAGCATCCCGCTTTCAGCGGGACCTCATTTATTTTCATGATCTTTCTAATAGTATTCTCAATTCGCTCGAGTTTAATGAATGTAGTTCCGCATTTTCCAAAGAAATTTCTTTTCTTTTAACCAAATTTACCAAAGAACGGTTTAAACTTAACATTCCCTCCTGAACGCTTGTCTCAATAACCAAATCAATCTGATAAGTTTTCTTTTCGCGTATTAAGTTTCTGACAGCCGGATTAGTAAGCATGATTTCGCAAGATGGCGTTCTCCCGCCGTCAATCCGCGGAATCAATCTTTCAGAAACTATTCCTACAAGAGTTGCCGCTAATTGAGAAGAAATTTGCCCCTGCTGTTCAGCGGGAAAACTGTCTATAATGCGGTCAATCGTCTGTGAAGCGGAATTAGTGTGAAGAGTAGAAAAAACTAAGTGTCCGGTTTCAGCCGCGGTCATGGCAGTGGCAATTGATTCAGCATCGCGCATTTCTCCAATCATAATAACATCAGGGTCTTGACGTAGAAGAGAACGAAGCGCTCTGTGAAAAGTTGGAGTATCGGACTTTACCTCTCTCTGTGAAATAATAGATTTATCTTGAGTAAAAATATATTCAATTGGATCCTCAATGGTAATGATATGGTCGGTTCGCTTATGATTAACCTCGTCAAGGAGAGCAGCTAGGGTAGTTGATTTTCCGTGACCAGCGGGCCCCACTATCAAAACAAAACCCTGTGAAAGCTTGGTGAAATCATGAAGAATCGGCGGCATTTTAAGTTCTTCAAGCGTTCTTATTTGTGCCGGAATAAGACGAAGGGCGGCGGCGGCATATCCCCTTTGATAATATGTATTGACCCTGAACCGGGCCTTATCTTCAAAGCTGTAAGAAAGGTCTATTTCTCTATCTTTTAAAAATTGTTCCTTTTGTTCCGGCCTAAGAAGAGCCAAAACCAAGCCCTCAACTATTTCCGGAGTCAAAATCGGCTCTTTTTGAAGAGGTATTAGAATTCCGTCTATTCTAAGAGTGGGATGCCGGCCGACCGCCAAATGTAAATCTGAAGCGTTCTGACGAGCGGTGGCAAGAAGTAAATTATTTAATTGTTGCTGGTAATCCGTCATTTTTTTTATTATATCACAATTCAATCGTCTCTCTCAAAACCTCTTCTATCGAAAGAAATCCCTTTAATGCCTTAATTATTCCATCCTGGCGTAAAGTTATCATTCCCTGCCGCTTAGCTTCTTCTAAAATTTTATTTTCAACCGGGTTTGTATTGATTATTTCTTCAAGCTGACGGGTCATTTGTAAAACCTCAAATATCGCAATTCTTCCCTTTATCCCCTTTCCCTTGCATGCTTCGCATCCCGGAGAATGATAAATCTGGTAAGGCCCCTCTGAATTTTTTGTTTCTTTCTTTAACTCCTCTAAACATTCTTTTGGTAATTTTTCAATTTCTTTTTTAATTTCTTCACTAACATTTCCCGGCGCCTGCTCCGCTTTTTTGCATTCCTGGCAAAGTTTTGGCAAAAGCCGCTGGGCTACCATCAAATTCATTGAAGGAGGAAGTAAAAATCCCTGAATACCCATATCTACAAGCCGAGGTATTACGCCAATGGCATTATTAGTATGAAGAGTGGATAAAACAATATGTCCCGTAAGCGCAGCGTGGATTGTAAGCTCGGCGGTTTCCCCGTCTCTTATTTCACCGACCATTATGACATCGGGGTCCTGCCGCAAAATCTGCCTTAATCCAGAACTGAAAGTGTATCCGATTTCCGGCTTTACCTGAGACTGATTTAAGCCCTCAATAAAATATTCCACAGGGTCTTCTAAGCTTACGATATTTACGTCTTCCTTATTAAGCATCTGCATTATGGCATAAAGAGTTGTTGTTTTACCTGAACCAGTCGGACCCGTTATAAGAACCATTCCATATGGCTTTTCTATTCCATTTTTTATTATGTTATAGCTTTTTCCAACTAATCCTAATTCTTCCAAACCTTTCAGCCCAATACTGGGGTCTAAAACCCTAATAGCAATTTTTTCTCCTACTGGAGTCGGAAAAGTTGCGACACGATAATCTATATCTCTTCCAAAAAGAACCGTACGAAAACGGCCATCTTGTGGAATCCTGGTTTCATCTATTTTTAACCTAGAAAGAACTTTAATTCTTGAAACTATCGGCATATGAAGCTCTATTGGAAGTGAAGAAACTTCTTGTAATTTTCCGTCAATACGGAATCTTATCCTCATATGATTTCTTTGAGGTTCAATATGAATATCAGAAGCTTTTTGCCAAACTGCTTCTTTAAGGCTAGAAGCAACGATTTTAATTATCGGCGCTTCTTCGGAAACAGAGGCTCCTTCTTCAAGTTGGATTATTTTTTGTTCATTGGAAAGACCCTTGCCCGACTGAATATTAATGGACTTAACAGCTGCTTCAACTTCGCTTCTATACGGAGAATAACGCCTTAGTATTGCTTCCCAGTCGGAATAAGTAATTAAATAAACGCCGAGATTCAAGCGAAGTTGTTTTACAATAAACTTCAGAGCTTCTTGCGCTTTGGTGTCATCTGGATAAATCATCCCGACAACCAAAATGTCGTTTGACCGGCTAATGGGAATAACTTTATAGTTTCTTGCTGTTTCTTCCGGAATTAATTTTAAAACTTCGTCGCTTATTTCGCTTACTTCTATTTTTTTGTAAGGAACGTTAAGAATTGCACTTTTGACTTTCACAATGTTTTCTTCACTGACGCTTCTCTTTTCATAAATAAGCTCATCAACGTTTTTTCGTGAAAGCGAAGCTTCTTGAAAAATTTTTTTTCCAGTTTCCTCGTCCAAAAATCCGCCTTCTGCCAATTTTTTTAGTAAGGCTTTGTTGTCCATAGTCGGTTTAAAATTATCTGGCGAACGGATTAAGTTTTCCGACGGCGCCTATTTCAATCGGATTGACATATTGCCTCAAAATCTGAAAATCGGGGCTGTTTAAAATCGTTTCCGGATGAAGTTGGGCTAAAGAAAGATCCTTTAAAGAACGCAATGGGAGCGGAACCACCTTGTCGATAAACGGAGGGGTAACGAAAAAGAAATAATAAATGACCCCGCCTATGACGGCAATGAGAAAAATAATCAAAAGAAGGGCAAACCAATTTATTTTTTTTCTTTCTTGTTCAACTATTATTGCCATGCTAATTATTGTGTTTGATAATAACTATCTACTATTATTGTGTAATTTAAAACCCCGACGCTCGTGCTTCGACCAAGTGGCTCTACTTTAATACCAACAACGTCAAATATACCCATATTGGTTTCTAATTTCTGTAAAAAGCTTTTGAAGCTGGAATAATTACCTGAAGTTTCAACTTCAAATCTCAATGTCCCTATGCTTTTAACTATTGACGAACCCAGAGACGGCCTGACAGCCAACTGATCAACAGATATTTTATCGGGCGACAATCCGCTTATACCAGTAAGTCCGCTTATCTGATTAAGTGCCTGGGCTAAATTTTGTTCATCCGGTAAAAGCATTGATATCGCTGCCTGAAGCTGGGAAGCATCTTGGTATTCATTTAAAAGATTTTGAACTTGACTTACATAAACCTGGTTTTCGTTAATGATATCCAGCCGGCTGGCTGCTTCAGACCGCAAAGATTTTATTTCCGAATAGGCAGGCCCTATCATTGAAGAATAAATAAACACCGCTCCCACCAAAAGTACGATGGATACCAGTATGCTTAAAGTTCTTTTAGTTGAAGCTCTCATTTTATTTAAAAATTTTAGTAAAAATTTTTGATTTCAAAATTACTGCGTAATATTTTCATTTAAATATTTCTCCCTTTAAAATTAGATTAACGGCAAAATTAACGCCGGAATCTCCGACCGACGAACTGCCCAATGAAATTTTTTCCACTTCCGGCGCGCGATGAAATAATTCAATTTGTTCGGCAAGCCCGGCATAATTCGGCGCCACGCCTTCAAGCTTCACCTTTTTTTCTTTAAGCGACAAATCGACGGCGTTATAATAAACCCTCAACGACGTATTTTTTTCCAAAAAATCAAAAAAAACGGAGCTTTTAGAGTGCGACTGGATTAAATTATCTATATTAACCAATTGGGAATAAAAGCTTATCAAGTTTTTTTGTTGTTCTTCGTCTATGCTTTGACTCAATTGGCTAACTTTTTGGTCAAGGGTGTTTATTTGAGAATTAAGATAGGGTTTATAACCTAAAATCATTCCCAAATAAACGGCTGCTGTAGTTCCGAAAACTATTACCATAAAAAGCAAAAGCCGCCAAGGCCAACCGACCGGCAAACTTTTCGGTCTTTTTAATTCCTCTTCTAAAGCGGATTTTGTATATTGAGCCATGCGCCTAATTTATTATAAAAATTCTTTTATTCCCAAACCGACAGCTACGGCAAAAGACGGCCCCAAAATTTTTACCATTGGTTCTATTCTGGAAGGATAATCTATTTTTGCAAAGGCGTTTCCGATAACGGTCGGCAAGCCTATATTTTTTTCAAAGTATTTATTAATACCTAAAAGATTGGCTCCGCCTCCCGCCAAAATAACTCTTTCGATTTTAGAACCTTGATTTTTTTCGTAATTGTCTTTTGCTCTCCTTGCTTCACCAATTATAGCATCAAGAAACGGAATCGTTAATGTGGATAACTCGTATTCCCCGCCTCCCCCTAAAAGGCCTTTTTGCTTTTTTAACTCTTCAGCGCGCCTCACGTTAATATTTAAACCTCCGGCAATCGCTTGGGTTAAGGAAGTTCCGGCAAAATCCGTCTGTGAATTCTGTTTGACAAAGCCCTTTTCAACTACGATTATATTCGTGGCATGAGACCCAATATCTACAATCAGAGTCAGGGTCGGATCGTTTGACACTAATGACC
>SDBT01003931.1_pt1 | contig 25482 bp, 23 predicted proteins | sample 2277101 | NCBI WGS metagenome assembly SDBT01 (sample SAMN10404973, study PRJNA504765) | marine sediment metagenome | isolation source: marine sediment core GS10_PC15, 103 cmbsf | place: Arctic Ocean: Southern Knipovich Ridge | collected 2010 | reverse complement strand
GCCCAGGGGATAACGCAGCTTTCCGGGGTCGTTCGCATCGGTCAGCATCAACTGGTTGCCATAGACCATCCCAACTTCGGGGGCCTGATCCAGAATCGCCACCTGCTTCATGAGTTTTTCGGGCAGCCAGGCGTCATCGGAGTCCAGAAATGCGATATATTGGCCTCGTGCATTCCAGATCCCGAGGTTTCGAGCTGCGGCTTGTTTCTTGTTTTCCTGCCAGAAGTAGCGAATTGCGAGATTCCGGGTGACATACCCCTCGACCACCTCGCGAGTGTTGTCCGTCGATCCATCATCGACCACGATGATTTCGCAGTCGCTGAAACTCTGAGCCACAACGCTGTCAATGGCCCTGGGGAGCACCAAGGCCCGGTTGTAGGTCGGGATGATGACACTGACTTGAGGCATGAGTTTCTTTCCCCGCTTAAGCGGGCAGCGGACTTGCAAGGCCATTGATCTCAGACCCGCTCAAGGCGCGAGCATACACGCGGAAGTCGGCCATGGCGCCGGGACCGTAGCTGTTCGAATTGGAGCTGTTGATAGTGAAACTCGTCGCGCTCATGTCGCTGGCATTACTGCCATGATCGTATCCTCCTGAGAATATTGTGGTTGCAAGCGTCGAAAGACGCGTTAATCGCCTGGTTGTCTGGCTTTGAAAGGACTTACGGGATGGGCAAGGTTCCCCGGAAATCCTGCCAATCCTGTCAATCCTGTCACAAAAACAAGCCTTTTCAGCCGGAAACGCCCCGCCGCAGTTGGAATCGCCTCGCTTCCGCCGGAATTGCGGCAATTCTGCCTGAATCGTCATGCCGCAACGTGCAACGTCACGATTCCGGGTGAATCCCGCCAAATCTATCTGAATCGCGACGAAACAGCGTGACAGGCAATGATGCTGCTCGCTCTACGCCAAATCTCCCGACATCGTTGCACCAACGGTTGGCTCTCGCTCTCCGGCTATCTTTGATATGACGTAGCGATACTTTCCTGTCGGCCCGGCCTCAATCTCGGGGGTATACCGCCATTTGATAACGCATTCAGGCCCCATGGATTTCCTGAGTTGCGTCTCGATATTGCGCACCAGGCTGTCGCCAATCGGGGCGGGGGCCTGAATGATCAGTTCCAGAAGGTCGTAGTCGTGCTGGACGATCTGAAAGCGCTCGATGGAGTCTACCGAATTGAAAAGCGTTGTCAAGTAGGTGCCGTCAACCATGTCGCCGTTGCGCAAACGGAACATGTCGCTGGTCCGTCCCACCAATCGGCCTATTTTGCCGTAATGGCAGCCACATGAGCAAGCGTCCGAGTTCCGAGGGGCAAAGGCCGCGTCGCCGACCTTGTACCTGATGAGCGGCATCGAGAAGTTGTTCAGGTTGGTGAGGACGATATCTCCGACTTGGCCCGGTTGCGCATCGCGGCCCGAATCGTCGAGGAGTTCGACGATGTTGTTGTCCTCAAGAACATGCAGCCCATCGTGAGCCCGGCACTCGGTGGCGATCGGCCCAACCTCACGCGACCCATAGTAGTCGAACACCCGGCAGCCAAACACGGATTCCACCACTTCCCTCATATCGGCCGACAATGTGGTGGCCGTGGATATGACGGCTTTTTGAGGCGCAATCCGGATACCTTGGCTCCTGGCGAACTTGGCCAATTCGTAGAGGCTCTGCGCGTAGCCCCTGATGAACTGGGGGCGTTTGTAGTCTATGATCTCCAGGATGCAGCGCATATCGTCCGGCCGCATCTTGCACGAATTGAGCACAATGGAGCCCCTGAGGAGCGCGGCCGTCTTGCTGGCGGGGATGGTGGGAAGGCCGATGTCGCGCACGGCGGCCCAGAGAAGAACCGGGCTGGATGCCCATGCCGGAATTCCCATCAGAATGCGGGCGAACAGGAAATTCGCGCTGGTTGTTTGGCCAAAGACGCAGTCCTGGCAGAACACCGCCTTCTCGCCCGTAGATCCGCCGGAAGTGTTGGAGTATGCTCCACGCTGGCTGGCCTGATTGGAATGGAGCGCCGCGGCCACCCGATGGATAGTCATTTTGTGGAGAATCGGAAAGCGCTTGAGTTCGCCCAAGTTCTCGAGAATAACGTCTTCTTCGCGAGTTTTCACCAATCCCAAGGATCGGAACAGGTCGTGATAATAGGGAACATGCCTGTTCGCGTGGCACAGAAGAACGGTCAACTTTGCCAGCTGCGCCGCCTCCAGAGAAGCACGGTCCTGCCGTGAAGCGGCGCCGAGCCTTCGTGCATAGGCGTACTTGCACCGGTTCGAAGGCTTGAGTGCCAGACCGGCGCAGAAAGATGCACGTTCAATCGTACGCCGGATGCTTCTAAGAAGGCTCCAATACATTTTGTCGTTCTTCCTCAGTCAGGATTTCTTCTGGGCAAGCCACTTGCCCAGCGCGTGAAGCATCAGATCCCGGTGATTTTCACAGCGTAACCGGTTGAAGAGACCAAGAGCATAGCGCCGAGGCAGGAAAAGACGCGATGCCCCGAGTTTCCCCAAGACCTGTTTGACGCGTTTCGTGACAGGTGAAAGCGAGTATACGTACGCTCGTTCCCTTTTCTTGGCAAAATCTTCCCAAATGCCCTGCAGTGCGTTGGGGGCGGCAAGGGGCGCGGATAGTTCCTTCAACCGTTCCTCGAATCGCTCGCCTTCTATGCCTTCCAGCGGCCGAACCGCGACGTCGCCCCTGCATTGGGAGTACGGAATGATGGAAAATTCGCACCCGCCCGGGGCGCCGATATGCAACTGGACCATATATCCCAGATACCAGCCCTCGAAATTTGTGTCGCGCGAGAAAAGAAAGTTGCCGAGACTGTAGAAAATGGGAACCCCGTCATGAACTTCATAGCCGCAAACACAGTGCGGGTGGTGGGCAATTATGGCTGTGGCGCCCTGTTCGGCAAAGAAGCGGTATGTCTTGACCATTCGGGGACTTGGATAATGGAAGTGTTCATGTCCGCCGTGAATGATGACGATGACGGCATCGGCCTGTTCGCGGGCGGCGTGGATCTGCCTTGTGTTGTCGATGATATCCAGCGGGTTGGCCCCGCCGCGACCGGCGTCGGCATTGCAGAACTCGTTCTCCGCAAAATTCACGAAGGCGACCCGCTTCCCCTTAATTAGCGCAACGAAGATGCTCTGTGCTTCGGCCAGTGTTTCACCGGCTCCGACCGTGCCGATTCCATACTCGCGGCATGTATTCAGCGTGTCTTTGAGCCCCGTCTCGCCATAGTCATAGACATGATTGTTAGCCAACGCGACCAAATCGACGCCCAGGTTTTTCAAAAGGACTATCGTCTTGGGATTGGCTTTGAGGTTCGGCCCTGTCTTTTCGATGGCGGATTGGCTACGCGTCAATGGGCATTCCAAATTGACGACGACATAGTCGCTTTGGGTCGTGTATGGAACTATCTCCTCGAAGACGCTATTTATTTGAGTGGGGTCTCCTTCCAAGGCGATCTTCTCGACGCTTCCAGCGGGGCAGAAATCACCGGTAAAAAGAATTTTACTCATGTGGCGAGCCCTATCTTAGTTCGCACGATTTGCACTACTTCCTTGAAAATGTCTATTCTGAAGATCAAAGCCAACGCGACATAGATGATGACTCCGCAAATGGGCATAAGGACGAGTTTCAGAAGATCGTTGGGCAAGACATTGCCGATGGCATAACTTGCCACTCCCACGAGTATTGAAATACAAATCATCGGCGCAATATCAAAGAATTGACGCCATGGACTGTAATCAATGAGCCTGCCGGACAGGTAGGCCAAGACGCCCCACATGATCCATGAATGTGCAACATGGCCAACCAGCATGGCGATAATCCCATATCGCACGGTTATGAACAGCGAAAGGATCAGGAGAATCTTTGAAATCACTTCGTTATATACGAACAGATCTGACCGGCCGGTTGAGCGAAGAACGTTCTGGTTGATGACCTTCATAGGATACGCAATGCCAGCCAGACACAACAAGTAAATGTAAGGCACGCATGGCAACCATTTATCCGTGAGAGCAACTTTTACAAAGGGCAGTGCGATGGCCGCAAGCCCGGCCAGGGCGGGGAACACAACCAAAGCTTCCAACATGATCGCTTTCCGAACATACTGCTTCAATTGTTTCTTATCGTCCTGAATCTCAGAGAAGAGCGGAAATGTCACTGAACTGACACTGACAGTAAGCATGCGCGTGGGGATGTTTTGTAGTCTGCCGGCTCTGGCGAAATAGCCGAGTATTTCTGCCGAATACATTTTCCCGATTACGAGGGAATAGACGTTATCGAAGATCCTCTGGATGAAAGCGGCGACGAATATTTTCGAGCCATAGGAAAATAGAGGACGAAGGCGGCCGCTGGAAAACGCAAGACCGGGAGTCCAAGGGCAAAGCCACAAGAACAGAGGGATGGTCAATAATGAGCCGCACAACTGTTGCAGGACAAGGCTCCAAACTCCAAGTCCATGCAGTGCGGCAAATATCGCAGCGCCGCCAGATACCAAAAGCGCAGCACCATTTACGATGGCAAGTTGACGAAATGCGATCGTTTTGTAGAGAATTGTGCGCGGCACGATCGTCATTGCGTCAGTTATTAGCTTCAGCGCCAGAACGCGCAATAACGCGGTAAGCGGGGGCTGGTTGTAGAACGCGGATATCCATGGGGCCGCAAAGAAGAGGAGGCCATAACACCCCGCGCTGACCAAAAGATTGAAATAGAAAACCGTGTTGTAATCAAGCTGATCTGTGTTCTGTTTCTGGACGAGCGCTGCGCCAAATCCGCTTCCCACGAAGGCTTCTGATACTGCGATGAAGATGGCAAGCATTCCGATTAGGCCGAAATCCTTCGGCATCAGCATTCGCGCCAGCAGAAGGCCAATAGCAAACGTAATAACGGTTTGACCAGAATTCTGCAGACAGGACCAAATGACGCCGCTTATAGCGCGTTGCCTAAGAGAAGGTTGATTCTTGGAGCACATGCAGATTTGCTTGCCATATCTTCATTGGTCTGTACTTGTAGTCGCCGCCGTGAGTGCGCTTATCGGATAACTTCACAGGTGGCCGTCTTGCCAGGTGCGTTGGAGGGCGTCGCGGATTGCGCTTTCCTGGGCTTCGATGCTTTCGCACAGGTGAAACTGTACCCGGGCCCGACGCAGGTTCTGTTCGGGATAATGGACTTTGAAGTAGACGTCGCCGGCCAGGTAATCCTGGAAGAAGCGCAACCCGAGTTCGAAGGCCAGCAGCCGAATCGCGTCATAAAGGTAGTACCGGTCCTGGTCGGTCAGAAACTCCCGGGCATATTGCATGTAGCCCGCCGCGAAAGCCTGGCAAAGCTCAACATCAAACGCCACCTCGCTCAGATTAGCGGTTTCCTCGCCGGCGCGATTGGCCAGCGAGCGCAACGCGTCCCCAAAATCGTAATGAATCAACCCCGGCTTCACCGTGTCAAGATCAACAATGCAGGTCCCCTTGCCGGTCAGGTTGTCGATCATGATATTGCTGACTTTTGGGTCTCCGTGAATCAGCCGCAACGTAAGTTCGCCATTAGCCCGCGCCTGCTCGAGCACCGGGCCGAATCCCCGCCGCTCTTCGATAAACCTGGCCAACCGCGGGCCTGCCGTCCCGGCTTGCCGGGACAGCCGGACCTGGGCCGCAGGGGTGGGCAAAATATCGTCATACTTTTCAAGGTAAAGCGGGGTGACGTGAAAACCGGGAAGCGGGTCCTCCAGTTGCGTGGGGTTAAGATCGGCGACCAGCCGGTGAAACTGGCCCAGCACGCTACCCGCTTCCCGGGCATGTGCAGTTCCCTGCACGGTGGCATACGAGGTGGCTGAATCAATCAACGAGATCGCCCGCCAGTATTCCCCGTCGCCGTTGCGGTAATAGTCCTTGCCATCTTTACCGGGGATGACCCGCGGCAACTGCCAGACGCGGTCTGCTTGAGCGCCCTCGGCGGCCAGCCGGTGGTGCACGTGCTCGGTCACTACGCGCATATTCGCCATGATGGCCGCGGGCCGGGGAAAGACGTGGCGGTTGATTTTCTGGACGATAATGCGTTCCTGGGAAAAGGACGTGCGGAAAGTGGCCAGATAAGTGTCGTTGACGTTGCCATTGCCGGTCGGGCTGAGCGCCACCAACTCGCCATCAACCTGGAATGATCCCGCGGCGATGGCGGCAGCCGCCGTGGCCCGGTCGCTTCGCGATGGCGTCAGTTGAATGGCCGGTTCAATCCCCAGAATGGCATTTGCGTTCATAAGCTTTTTGCTAACCTCATTGTTGCATTTCGGAAGCTTTGAGGCAGGCGGGGCTTCATGCCTTCACCACGTTTGCATGGGGCGCACAGACCCCGCGGGTATCGATCACTAATGGCGTCAGGGCCGCGAGCGCGTCATGATCAACATTATCGTGCGCGGTACTGATGATGGCCACATCATAGTTTTCTGCACCCAGGCGATCCCATTCCCGGCTTTGGATGCCGGCAAGTTCCGGGTGGGCGCGTGACGGCCGGATTTCCGGACAGTAGGGGTCGTAGTAAGCCACCGCCGCGCCGTGACGGCGCAATTCCTGCCAGAGCGCATAGGTGGGGCTTTCTCGGTCGTCATCGACATTCTTTTTATAGGCCAGCCCGACCAGCAGCACCCGGCTGTTTTTCAGCGGTTTGCCCTGCTGATTCAACGCCAGCAAGGTCTGCTGCACCACGTAATTGGGCATCTTGGTATTGATCTCGCCGGCCAGCTCAATAAACCTGGTCGAAAGGCCGTATTCCCGCGCCTTCCAGCTAAGATAGAATGGATCGATCGGGATGCAGTGCCCGCCCAGGCCCGGCCCCGGGTAGAACGGCATGAATCCGAACGGCTTCGTGCTGGCCGCGCGGATCACTTCCCAGATATCGATGCCCATTTCGCTGAATACCAGTTTCAGTTCGTTGACCAGCGCGATATTGACGCAGCGGAAGATATTCTCCATGAGTTTCGTCGCCTCGGCCGTGCGGCAGTCGGCGACCGGTACGGTTTCACAGATGATGGTGTCATACAAGGCCCGGGCGATTTCCAGGGACGCGGCATTCAACCCGCCGACCACCTTCGGGATCGTGCTGGTCGAGAACTCGGCGTTATTCGGGTCCTCGCGCTCCGGGGAATAGGCCACAAAAAAGTCAACGCCGGCCTTGAGCTTACTGGCAGTCTCGATGGCCGGGACCAGGACTTCCTCGGTGGTGCCCGGATAGGTGGTGGATTCAAGCACCAGGAGTTGGCCGCAACGCACGTGGCCGTCGATTTCCTCGATGGTATTGGTGATATAGCTTAAATCCGGTTCCCGGTGCTTGGTTAACGGGGTCGGTACGCATAACACCACGGCGTCACAGTCAGCGACGCGGGCAAGATCAGTCGTGGCGCTGGCTTTAACATTGCTGGTGAAAGCCGAGTTGATGGCCGCGGCGCTTAGGTGGCTGATATACGAATGGCCCGTTTGCAGCGCGCGCACCTTTTCTTTATCGATATCAAAGCCCACGACCGGAAAGCCGGCCCGGGCAAACTCAAGCGCCAGCGGCAAGCCGACATAGACCATACCGATCACCCCGATGGTTGCTTCACGGGCTTTGATCAACTCAAGCAGCCGGTTCTTCAGTTGGTCTTGGGTAGCGGGCGGCGGCGTGGGCGCCAGCGTGATGCTTGACTGGCGATTATTCACGAGGGTTCTCCTTCTTCTTGCGGGGGTGAATTGGCGCCGTCTCCCGGTTGGTCCGTGACTCCGACTTCGCGGTAAAGATGCCAAAGTCCCAAGAGCAGCCCGGCGGCCAGGACCCCGCCGGTATTGGCGGCAATATCGCCCCAGGAAAAGGCGCGGCCGGAAGGCGGGATCGCCCCCTGGAGAATCTCCAGCAAGACCCCGAACCCGATGCAGAACCCAATCGCCCCCAAGACCCGGCCCCAGCGGGCCCGGGCCCGCCACTGCAAGGCCTGCAGCAGCAGCCCGGCAAGAATCGCGTACATGAAAAAATGAATCAGCTTGTCCGCCGGCAGCCAGGTGAGAGAAAGAGCTCTGAACGCTCCGAACGAACGCGCCGGCGCCAGCGACAGACCGGCGACGACCATTATATACAGCAAAACCGGCAGCCACCTCCCAAACTGGGAAGCCGTCTGCACCGCCTCGGATCGGGGCAGGCTACCGCCATGCCCCGACTTGTCGGGGTTTGCTTGGGCGTCAAGCCCGGCCTGGACATGAGTCTTTCTGGCCATGAACGATCTTTAGCTGACCGCCCTGGGCATGCCGGCCGGCAAAAGCAACCCACATGCCGGGCGTCCGGGGCCTAAAGTATGGTGTAACATGTACATGTCACGTGGATGAGGTGTCAGACTATGACTGATTGTTTTGTCAGACTTTTGCCATTAGTTTTGTCAGTATTTGTCCGACAAGACCGCCGCGAGCCAACGCCCCAAGCTGCCAGCGGCGGTCTTTACCCAAGGTGACTAACCCGTGCGTTCGCGCTGGGCAACGCACTCCGGACACAGCCATTGCCCGCTCGCTTCATCTTGCTGGAACCAGTTATACCCCGGAACAGCCTCCACGTCAATGGCCGTGCCGACCGTTCCGCCGAGTGCCTCGATGACCATTTCAGCCAGGCAGTGGTCGCACAGGTCCCGGCCGCAGGCTTCGCAATGGGCAAACTCGCGGCGTTCCCGTCCGGGTAATGGCCCAGAGAATCCCGGTCGCCGTCTGCTTATAGCGGATCTTGATATTTCGCCAAGTAAAAAGATAGATCAATTCCCGGTAGTAAATCAGCTCTCGAAGGTCGAGAAAGCGCAGGCCCCTGGTCGGTTTAATCAGCAATGTCGGAACTACTTCCTGCCGACAGGCGTGGGCGATGTTTTCAGCCATTCTAAGAAACTCTATTGAGACGGTGTTGGATTCCCAGTGGGTGATTGAACCGCGGCGGTTGTCTTGGCAGAACCCAATCGGCGCAAGTTGGAACCCAGTGCCACCCTCAGCCGATCAATGAGCATGCAAGCGTCGCGAATCGGCATTTCTTCGCTGTCTTTCCATACGTCGAGCCTGCCAAAGACGTCGTCCGCGTAATAGACCTTCAGAAACAGCGACCATTGATCGCTGATCTCTGGCTGGGGTAAGTGGTTCACTTGGGCGTACTTTTTACTGCGCCAAACGAACGTGCGCGGTGTCCCAGCCAATTCCAATTTAAGACAGGCGTTATCAAGTTCAAGTCTTTCAAATGAACCATAAAGCACTTCCCACAGTTCCTCCATTGTTTCCCCGGTGTCCATACGATAGATGGCTTTTTCAATTTCAATCGATGCTTGGCTGCCCCGTTTCCGGTCGTCCAGATCGGCGCGAACCCGATCCCGCAGTTTACCGAAGTCCAGGATGCCGAAGACGCGCACACAGACAAAAGCCATGATGCCAAGGATGCCGAGAAAGATCATGGCCACTTTGTTTCGACCAGCAGTAATTAGCAGGGCTATGCCGCCAAGGCTAACACATACCAGGTACAGAACCAGGACGACTTTTCGTTGGCTCAAGCCCAGAGCCAGGAGCACGTGATGGATATGTTGGCGGTCGGCGGCGGCGATTGGCAGCCTGCGTGCCCACCGGCGGATAATAGCCAAACCGGTATCGAAAATCGGCAGTCCAAGAGCAATAAACGGGATGAGCAGAGCTACAGCAGTTTCAGCTTTATGCGAGCCGATAAGCGAAAGAGCTGCGATCATAAAGCCGATCAGCATACTCCCGGCATCACCGAGAAAAATGCTGGCGGGATGAAAGTTATAGACCAGGAAGGCCAGGATGGCGCCGCTCAGGCTGGCAGCCAGGAACAGGCAAGAGGGTCTTCCCCCCAGAAAGCTGACCATGCTCAGCGTCAAACAGACAAACAGGCCAACCCCGGCGGCCAGACCGTCAAGTCCATCCAGGAGGTTTATGGCGTTCATACAGCCTAGAAACCAGAGCAAGGTGACCGGAAAGCTGAATACGCCAAGAATGATGGTATCGCCGAAGGGATTAGAGATGACCGTAATGGCGAACCCGCCAAAATAAGCAAAGGTAGCGGCCAAGATTTGCAGCAGGAACTTCCAGCGCGGGCGGAGGCTCAACACGTCGTCCGCGGCCCCCAGGCCCAGGGCGATACCGGCACCCAGCAGCAGCGTGATAAGTTGGGGTTTGTGGGCCGACAACAAGTCGGATGCCAGATCCGTATCCCACAGGTAAACGGCAATGACCGGAATTAGAAAGGCGGCAAGAATGGCATAACCGCCGCCCAGAGGGATCGGGGTTTTTGTGGGGATTTTGCGATAGCCGTCAGGCTTGTCAACAATTCCCAGGCGCCGCGTGAGCCAGCGGGCCAGCGGGGTGAAGATCAGCCCGGCCACAAAGGCGAAAAGCAAAGAAACCAAGGCGAGCAAATTTGTTTTCATATTCCCTTGGGCAACAGTTCTTGGATTCCCCGAAGCCGGTTGCGGGCGGACGCCGGCAGAAGTGCGACATAGCGGTTATACGCGAGTTGCGCTTCCCTGCTTTTACCAAGATGCCAGCGCAGTATCGCCAACTGTTTCCAGATATGAAGGTTTCTAGGATTCAGCAATGCCGCCCGGCTGATGCAGCTTTCACCGAAATGGCGCCCGCCCCAGGTTCCCGAGTTGCAGGCCGCGCGGCCCAGGTAGTACCAATTAGCCCACCAGGCCGGAGCCCAACTCAGGTTTTCAGCAAGCTGCTCTGGAGTGGCCTGCTGCACATAGGCGTACTTGTCCCGGACATGGATGTCGCGGCCATAAGTAAACCAGACGCTAAGAATAAGGAGAAGAGCAAGAAGTGGAATCAACGGGATTGCCTGTTTCAGCCGAGCTGAAGAAAGATTACGATTACGGTCATGATCAAGCGATTGGGAGGATGGGCGGCCGAGGAAGAGGCCGAAAAAGCTGCCCGCCACAATGCCGTAGAGCGGGACGTGCAGGCCGAAATCGTACACCGCATGGGCCAGGATCACCGCGATGGCCCCCGCCGCGCTGATGAACACGGTCCGGGAGCGGCCCCGTAGCCGGAAATGGCGTAGCGCCTCGCGGCCATAGCACAGCGCCAGCCCGCCAATCAGGATGAGGCCGATGATGCCGCCGTCGACCAAGAATTGCACATAGGTGCTTTCAGCATGGTGAAAGTAACCCGAAGAGGGCGTTTGACGGGCGTAGCGGGGGCTGATGGTCCGGAAGCCCTCGGCTCCCAGGCCGCAAAGCGCGAAATCCCGGCTTATGCCGAGGCTGTCCCGGCAGAGCGCAATTCGGGGAAAGTTCTGGCCTTTACGGTGGAACAGGGCCCGCAGTTCACGGTCCATACTCGGGGTGCCGAGACAAGCGATAGCCAGGAAGCCGAGGCAGACGAACGCCGCCAGACCAATGCTTGCCCGAGCATTTTTGCGGGAAAGAAAGAGCAGGCCGGTAGCCAGTAACGACAGGCAGAAAATGAGATAGGCCCCCCGTGATTCTGAGGCGATGATGCCGGCAGTAAAAATAGCCAGGGCGGCAACCCACAGCCCCAGACGTTCCCACTCGCGTTTCTCCACGTCCCGAACCGCAAACGCCAGCACGGCCGGACAAAGCATGGCCAGAAAGGCGCCGTAATGGTTGGGGTTGACAAAACACGCCAGCGAGTGTTTTGCCTGGATGTCCAAAAGCCACCAGACGGAGTTCCCAGGCGCCAGAACATAGCGGCCAAGCAGGCCGGCACAGGCGATGATGACCCCCGCAATCACCAGGAACCGCAGGTAATGTTGCTTGTAACTTGTAGGCATTGATGCCGCCAGCCAGGCAGCGGCAAAGGCGCCGAGCAAAAGGATGATGATCCGCCAGGTGCCAGCCCGATTAAGCGAGAGGGAAAACGCGGGCTTAGAAACTCTGGCAACCTTTAACTCATTGGCGGTTATCAGGGCGGTACCCGCCTGGGCGTAAATATTGGCCCGTTCGTTGCTCGCAACACGCCAAACGGAATTGCTTAAAGGAAGGAGAGTTATCAGCAGCCAGATGATAATGATCGCGCCGGAAACGATCAGGGAATAGCGTGGCGCCTCATCGCGCCGCCGAGCACACCAGGCCACGTACAGCGTCCCGAGAGCGAGAATCACCGAGGCGCTGTAGAGCGCGAACGGCACGACGCCGGCGGCAAAAACCACCAGTATGATGATCGACAGGATTAAGCAGGCAAGCTGGACCACCCCGCCATGCAGGATGTTGTGTCGCAGCGGCGCAGTGGCGGAATGAAGAACTCCAGATTCTGAGTGTCTCTGTTCTTTCGTTGTTCTGTTCTTTCGTTGTTCTGTTCAATATTCGCATTTTTTCGGCGTTCAATAATATTCCTTACCTGGATAGTAATAACTTGGGTAATTAGAACTTCTATGGCTGTAATAGCTGCTTCCGGCATACGCGGAATATTTTTGGGACGATGGGGTGATGCTATTGAGCGTAAAGCCAATAATATTAGCGGCCGCCAGCCGGCTTGCAGCATAACGCATACTCGCCGGCGGGGTCTTTCCTGATCTCGCCACCAGCACGGTGGCGTCGGCCTCGCTGCCCAGGAGAACGGTATCCACGACATGATTCGCCGGGGCACTGTCGATGATGACCACCTTGTAACGCGCTTTAAGCTCCTGCATGATTTCGTGAAGCTTCTCGCCTTGCAGAAGTTCCGGGGCAAGTTCCCCCGCGTGGCCGGCGGGTAGATAATCCAGGTTCGGCGCCACATTGCTGACAATGCAGTCAGCCCAAGTCACATCTTCTGTTTTCAAGCAGTCGATCAGTCCCCTTACCGGGGCCTCAGGAAACATGTCGCGTAGCCCCGTGCGGCGGAAATCGCCGTCCATGATCAGGACTTTTTCTTTACTCCAGGCGAATACATTCGCCAAGTTCAAGGAGGTAAATGTCTTACCCTCTTTCGGGCCGGGACTGGTAATCAGCACCGTCCGTCCTTCGCCCCTTCGACTTCGTTCAGGGCCTTCGGCGAGCCCCTCGACCATGCTCGGCGGCCCGACAAGTCGAGATTCGATGGCCGTGCGCAAGCTGCGATAGGCCTCACAAGTCAGGCTTGATTTCGACTGTTCATTGAGAAACAACGGGCCTTTCTCAATCTGTCGGGCCGATAGCCGGGGAATCCCCGCCAGGCATGGGACGTTCAGGGACAGTTCGAGGCTGTCAAAATCATAGAGCCGGACTCGACGGAAGAAGAGGAGCAAAAGCAGCCCCGCCCCCAGGCTCGTCGCCCCGAAGATGCCAAGCGCCACAGACTTCCACTTGACCGGCCAGACCGGCGCCGCAAGCTTGTTCGGACCCTCGACCAGCCGGGAAAAATACTTGTCCTTATTCACGGTTGAACTGTCAATAATACGCGCAAACACCTTGTCATGCAGAGTGGTGAGATGCTCTGCCTCAACTTTGAGCCCTTCATAAAACGCTCTGTCCGCGACATCAAGGTCCAGGTTGGTTTCAATCTTCTGGGCTGCTTTCATTAGGGCCCCTTTCTGCATCCGCAGGGCCTCGCGGCGGGCCAGCAGACGTTTCCTGGTCAGCTCCGCGTAAATCTTCAGCTCACGCTTCGCCGTATCGATCTTTTGCTTCACTGCGAGCATCTTAGGGTGTCCCGGTTTATAGGTCTTCCGCATGTGGGTGTATTCGGCTTCCAGCCTGATGATCGCCGCTTCATTGTCACGCCATTCCCGAATCTCCGACCAGCCGCCCCCTTTGGTGGGATGGCGGTTGGCGTTGTTTTTTGAGTCGCCGGTAGAAAAAATCGTCAAGTCAAGAACGTCACGCAGAGTGGCGGCGTTGGCTTCCTTTAGAAACGGAAACTGGGCCTCGATAATCGTGTACTGCGTACTAAGTTCCCGGTGTTTTTGGAGAATGTCGGCCAGATGCTCGAAGTCGGATTCCTTTTTCCGTTTCCCGAAATCAAGATTGTGTTTGGCTTCAAAGGCAATAATCTCAGACCGGGCCTTGGCCAAATCTGCGGCCAGCTTGTCTTTTTCCTTTCTCAGGTTTTGGCTGGTAGCCTCATAGATTTGCGTGGATTCGGCCAGGCGCAGCCGGCGATAGCTGACCAACAAGTCCTTCAGATACTCAAGCGAATATTGCGCATCGAAAGAGTCCACCTGGATGTCCAGCATAGCATCGGGGGCGCCCTTGACCGGCTCTACCGTGAGATTGACCTTTTTCAGGCCAAGGGAAGCATCCATGTGCCATTTCCGCTTAAGCCTTGTGGCGATTTCATCATTCAGGTTTTTGCTTTTCAACAACAGGATGTGAAGGGCAAGCGGACTGCGCCTGCGGCCCCCGGCGTGGAGTCTTGCTTCAGGTGAGTCGCCGATTTTCAACATCACGTTCTGGAATATCTCGAAGCGGCATTCCGCCCGGTATAACGGCGGCGCCAAATGACAAAACGCCAAACCGGCGGCACCTCCGAGGATTGCCAGCGGCGCTAATATCCACCAGTAAGACCGCAGAATCCGCAGATACGCAAACAGGTTCGTTTCGTGCTCCAGTTCTCGGGGAAGGGTCTCGCCGGGAGTCGAGTGCTGGATTCGGCCTTCCGCCTTCCCTTGCTGTTCACCTTTCATGCCCTGTGCCTTTCACCGTTCACTCTTCGCCTGCTTAAAAGTTAAATCGTTTTTGATCCACGATAATCATGTCGCCAGGCTGCAAGGCAAAATCATCCTCGAGGTGACCTTTGTCGATGATGCGCCCGGCATTGACTATCCTCACCTCCCGTTTCTGGCCTTTTTTATAACGGATGAAGCGCACCTTGCTCTTTTTGGCAAAGCGGGTGAAATTGCCGGCCTTGAAAATCGCCCGCACGAAACTGCATTGTTCCCCGGGGGCAAAGAGCACTAAACCCGGGGTCTTTACCTCGCCGGTCACGATTACTTCGGTGGCCTCAATCGAAAGCACTGACGCCGAGCCCGTCGCCGACGGGATAAGAATGATGTCATCAGCCTCAAGTTTCAGATCAGCAGGACCGCCAATATCTCGAAAAGCTTTCGCAATGTCCACCATGATTTTCCCGCGTTTGTCTGATTCCGCATTCTTACGCAGGACATAAGCATCCCTCGGCGACGCCCAGGTCGAGACGCCTTTGACTTCCGCGAGCGCCTGCAGGATCGTCATCTCCCGGTTCGGCGGCAAATCAACCTTGCCGGGTTGTTTAACGGCGCCGTAAATGTAGACGTGCCCCGGCGCCCGCTTAATAACCGTGACCGCCAGCGTGGCTTTGACGTATAGGTCCTTTTCCAAGGCCGCCGCGAGGGCCTGTTCGGCCTGCGCCTCGGATTTGCCGGCAATGGCGAATTTGCCCAGATATGGGATCTGCACCAGTCCGGCCGGACCTACTTCGCCCTCAAACTTCACGTCCTCATCTTCTTTCAGCCTGATACTGATGACGTCTCCCGGACGAATCGGCGCCGAGTCATGGACGGCCACACTCCGATGTTCTTTCCCGTTTCGCGGTCGCGTTTTTCGATGCGGCCCTGCAACCGCGCTTGGTTCCGCCGCCCGGACTGGGCCGAGATTACTGAACCAGACAATGCTCAAGACGGCGGCCGCGAGATAAAAAAAGCGATTACAATTAAGATTAAGAGTATGAAAGGGAATCGCGGGATGGCGCCCGCTCCCACATTGGGGAAAGAGGCGATTATGATTACGATTACGATTAGGATTCATGGGGTTATTCTCCTAAAGATTGGGAAACTGAATATCCAATATCCAACAAGGAATGTCCAATGACGAAGGACAAGTTCAAAAGTTGTAAACCAGGCTCAGCGAACAGATATTCCGGCTGTAATCGTGGAAGTCCATGTCCGAATGCTTTTCGTTATATTCGTAAGCGATGGTGAGCGAGGATCCCGGGGCGAATTCATAACCGATCTGGATCCCGGGCGTCAGTAAATCGTAGTCTTCGCCGGACGCCTCGCTTTGCTGCTCGGAATGCAACCAGGTGCAATTCAATTTGACCTGCCAATTCCGATTGGTCCGCCAGTTCAGCGAGTACATGGAAAGCCAGTCTTCGCTGAAATTGATCAGACCGGAAGTGCCCAGCCTCCGGTGGTACTTCGCCGAAACAGAATGATTGACTTGGCCCGTGAGCTGCGACCGAATTGCCACCTCGCCCGTAATCCCGTCGCCATCTTCGGTTGCCGCCGGTGTGTGCGCCGGGTCAAAATCGAGGTTCTGATAGCCGGCCGAAAGCTGCAGCGTGGTGAATTTTGTCAGTTGATACGTGCTTTGGATGCCGACTTCATACTCATCGGCATCATTGTTGATGGGGCGGTCGTATCTATGCTCGCGATAGCTGCCGTAGAGACCAGTAGTCAAATCCCTGTTTATCCGCCACCCGAGCAAAACGGCGGCGTATTCGGTTCTCTTGTCTCGATGCTCAAAATCATCGTTGAGCGAACGTGAATCGGCCTGCCCGAGCCGGCAGACGGCAAAATAAAGCGTGGAAAGATCAACCTCATACTGGACCGCCAAATCATTTTCCAGCATTTTGAGGTCTTTGGTGTCTCCCACGGCGCTTATTTCATAGCTTTCCACGTTTGCCGAAATCCGGTCAACCACCGACAGCAACCCGTTCTCGCCGAGCTTCATGTCAACGGCAAAACTCTCGTCGCTTGTGGCCTCGAAAACCCAGCCGTCGGTGCCTTCCCCGCTGAAAAACGAAATATACCCGGCATAAATGTCGGCCCTCAGGGTAAAGTCCGGCGTCAGCGGCCAGTAGAGTCTCACATCCAGGCCGTTCTCGGTATAGATCCCGCTTTCCTGGGTGGCAGTGTCGGTTGCCCGGTTGGTATTATCATCCGCCACGACTTTCAAGCGGTAGCCCAGATCAAGGTAGATTTCCCGGAACCTGATGTTGTAGTCCTCCTCGGACTCCGGCCGCAGCCGGTCCTTCCGGCGCCTTATTTCACTTCCACCATACAGCAGACATGGCAGCAGGAGCAGAAGCAAACCCAAGTGTGAACCCCAACTTTTCATCTTTGATTTTTCACCTTTCCTTTATGCCGTCAATCCTGTTAATCCTGTTACCTCCCTCTCCCTTTCTGCCTTTCGCTTTTCACTTCTTGATCAAATTCCGTCGCCGCTGAATTCTTCCGGCTGCGGAATCGCCGGGACTTCCCAGACCGGCCAGGCACGAACCAGGGCGTGGGGAGGTGGTTCAGGTCCGACAAATTCGGGGATCATTTCGGGACCATATGTGTCCGTGTACCGGACCTTCCCGAAGCCATCCATCACGGTAATTTTCACCACGGTCTTGCCGTCGGCTGACTTCTGAATTATGCCGGTTGCATGTAAGATCACCAACAAAGAACCGGGGGCTTCGAATGGCGCGGCCAGTATAGCCCTAACAAGCGCCTTGATTGCCGGGCCGCTGATCTTCCCGCCATTAAGCGGACTCAGCTGGATGCGGTCATAGCGAACCAACTCGCCGCTCCGATACCGAAAGACCAAGGTAGTCACCCCAATAAGGCTTCCGTTCTCCGTCAGGGTAACCTTAACTTGGGTTGTCCCTTTGGTGAATACCTGGTAGTTTTTGTCGCTCTTGACCGGGCGCTGCGCGAACGTGATCGGAACCGCGAACACCGCGAAAAAAAGCATGGCAGGCAGAATTCGTTTCATCTTCGTACACTCCTTTTAGCTTGGATTCAGTTTCCCTTCCAAAGACTTTGCTTGGTCAATGGCCTTTGACCGCGGATGGAAAAAGCGGAAGTCGCGGATGCCTCGCCGCAGGCGTGGGGCCGGTTTTGCCGCGCTCCATACCGCCTTAAGCCAGGTCACGCCCGCACGAACCTCCGCCGGGGTCAATTCAGGGTTAGGTTCAAACACCCGTTTGACATGGCCGCCGGCGATTCGCCCCGCCCGAAAAAAATCAACCGTGCCGCCCCGCGGCGGCATCAGATGGTCCCGGTCCGGGAAGCCCACGTCATGGATATGCACCCCGCCAAGATACGGCGCTGCCAGGTTCAGAACTTCCCCGTGGTTGATCAAGCCCAAGTTTTCCAGAATCTGGGCGTGGCCGAGATCATGCCAGCAACAGATGTACTTGACGCCAAACTCAGTGACGATTTGCCGGGCCTCGGAAAAAGACGGAATCGCCTCCATGGCCGGCAGATTTTCAAGCGCAATCCGCACGCCCGTTGCCTGAATGGCTGGAATCAGGGCCTCAAGCGCGTCATATAAACAACTTAATTGGTCGCCAACGCGCGTCCCCCGCAACTTGAGCAACTTTAATTTCTGTTTTTCATAGCTGCTGCCGATCCGGTGGTCCTGACGGCAGCGCGCCGCCAGCTTGCGGGACAACCTTGGCATCGCGACATGGCCGCAATGCACAATCAACAACGAGGCGCCTGCTTCACGGGCAAAATGCAACGACCGGGTCGTATGGTAAATTGCCGCATCCCGTTCCCGCTTACTTATGGAAGCCAGCGCGTACAGTTCTGGATGGCCCCACAGCCTGGCAGGCGGCACCGGGCAATAATTGTGCACGCTGCTGACGGTGACCGCCCCACCATCAACCAGTCTGATCATCTCAGGCGCCAGCACCGGCTTCAAATTGTAGCCTAACTCGACCTCGTCCGCCCCGCAGGCCCGGATTTCGGCCACCATCGCCTCGGCCGAGCTGTGCCGATGGGCATTCCAACTGGTTGAGATGCTGAATTTCATCGTGCTTGACGCCTGAGTTATAGTTTGCCGGTTTCGGCGCTTGCTTTTCGCGTTGGCGGCAAAGCGCCGCTGGAATCGTCAACCCGGGACAGGCTACCGCCATGCCGAATTCCGACAGTTATCGGAATTCGGTTCAACCGGAGAAGAAAATTTGCCTGAAACACCAACTGGTATCACAATACCATTATGAGACTCCTGCGAAACCCACTGGAGCAACACTTACTCAAAGCTTACCGTTAGGTAAAATGGCCCGTCAGCACGCCGCCGTCAAGTCGGTTCGGCGGTTTTTTCTGAGAAAGAGCGTATCCGCTTGGCTGCAAACTTGTTATGCTGACATTAACGGGTATATTGACGTTGGCCACGACAGGCAAGCACTGGGGGTCGGATGACCCCCGCAGCGAAGGAGGCGGGCAAGATGAGTCGCGAACCGACCGGCAAACCGGCGGTTTTGGGCGAACCATGGCACAGTATTCAAACTCGGCTGTTTCCGATCTTGGAGGACGAACTCGGCGAACTTGACGCGAAGCACAAGGAGTTCATCGCGGTCTGCGAAACGTGCGCGGCGCACGAGCACATGGCCGCCTACCGCTGGGTAGGCCATGATCAAGGAACGCTCCGGCGATAAGATCGCCGGCCACCTCAGCCGCGACGCCACCGCCATCCACGCCCGCGAGAATTTTCATTCCTTCACCTTATTACTCGTCAAGTATATCCGGTGCCGGCGCCGAGTTAAGTCTATCCTTCGGCAACCCGTTTGTTTATCCTTAGATGCACACGGACGCGGTTACTAATATCCCCACGAACCAGTATTACCCATCCATCGGAAGTGGCGTCAATGGCCTCGTCATGATACAGACCCGGTGGCATACTGTCCAACAACCAAATCCTGAAGAATACACCAATGCACAGGACAAGGATACACCCGACCAACACCTTCAGGCGTCCCGTGTCCATGGACCCAGTAGATATTCGACCACCGTGAGGCATTAACTGGCCCCCATCGTACCGTGACGCCAGCCCAAGACATGCGCGAGGAACCCAGCGCCGTGCTTTAGCAGGCCCGCTTCTTCGCCAATCCCAGCGTCAGTACTTTCAGTGCCCGGTTCATTCCTGCTCTGCCTTATTCTGCTTTGCTTCTGCGTCCAACTTTGCGCCGGTCTTCGCACCGTGGGCCCGGAGGATCTGCTTGATCTCGTCTCCTTGCCGTGATGCCCAATCCAGCGCGGTCCTGCCACCATGCTTGTCTTTCGCATTGACGTCCGCCCCGGCTTTAATCAGCATTTTGACGATTTCGGCATGGCCGCGCCATGCCGCCCAGTGCAGCGGCGTTACGCCATTCTTGCTTTTGGCGTTGACCTTGGCCCCGGCCTTAACCAGCATCTTGACCACCTCGGTATTCCCTTCATCTGCCGCCAGGTGCAGCGGCGTCCTGCCACTCTTGCTCTCGGCATTGACCTCGGCTCCGGCCTTAAGCAGAATCGTGACCACCTCGGTACGGCCCTCGAGTGCCGCGTTGTGCAGCGCCGTTCCACCATACTCGTCCCCGGCGCCAGTTTGCCAAGCACGATACCGCCTACAATACAAAGCCCCACCCACGCCGTCAGGTAGCGCTCGAAGACGCTTGTCATTTTCCGGTTGTCAGCAGTACTCACTTCGCTATTCTCCTTCTTTTCATTGGCCTCTCAAGGCTGATGGCCAGGAACAGCACGGTCAACTCAGCCAGGATCAGGGCAAAGAACTGAAGCGATATCCACAAAGAATTCATCCGGACTTCTCCGAAGAAACTGCGGGGATGCACATAGTCAATTGCCGGAGTCCTTCAACCCCGTGCGGTTCCGTAGTCAGCCAGGGCGCGACGGCGAGACGATCCGCTTCCCGCCGGACCTCTTCTATGAACCGATGTTCGTTGCTCTGGCGCGCGCGAAGCAGCGGATGACGGATGGCGATGGGCGCAAGGCTCTGGTTTACCACCCAGGCGAAAGGCTGGATGCCAGCCCGGCCCAAGTCGGCCCGCAACTGCATGGCTTCGTGAACGGGTGTCGCTTCCGGCAGCGTCACCAGAAGCACTTTGCTGAACTCCGGATCGCGCAACCGGGGCAAAAGCTGTTGTACCGCCTCGGGCAGGTCGCTTTGGGTTCGTAACACCTCACGGTGGTAGGCCTCCGTCGCGTCCAGAAGTAGCAGCGTGTGTCCGGTCGGAGCCGTATCCAGGACGACGAATCCGTCTTGTCCGCCGTCCACCTTGGCCGCGAATGCCCTGAAGACGGCGATTTCCTCGGTGCAGGGCGAACGCAGGTCTTCCTCCAGCAACTTGCGGCCTTCCTCATCCAAGTCCGCGCCCGCCGTGGCCATGACCTCCCGCGTATAAGCGGCGACCTCCGCGGCAGGATCGATGCGGCTGGTCGTCAGGTTCGCCACCGCGTCTCCCAAAGTTTGCTCAATATGCGCCGCCGGGTCGGTCGTGGTCAGATGCGTTCGATGACCGCGCGAGGCCAACTCAACGGCGATGGCCGAGGCCACGGTCGTCTTACCGACTCCGCCCTTGCCCATGACAAGGACCACTCCGTTACCGCGTTGCTCGATCTCCTCAACGAGTGCGGACAACCGAGGCCACTCCTGGACGGTACACGGAGTCGCAAACGTCGACTCCGTGTGAACGGAATCCGATGTGGGGTTCGATATCGCACGGACCGCGTCCACACCCGTTACGTTAAAGGATCGCAGGGGAACCTCGGAACGGGGCAGATTGCGCAAGCCTGCGGGCATGGCGGCCAAGGCTTGGTGCTGGCGCGCGGACATGGCCCGTGCGACAGGATCCTCGTCTCCGGCCTCGAACAAGCCGTTCAGCAGGAGATGGATACTCCTCAATCCAAGAAGTCCCAGTTCGGAACGGGTCCGCTCCGCTTCGGCCAGCGCCGTGCGCTCGGGCCGACTGACCAGCGCCACCATCGTTCTTGAGGCATCAGCGAGACATTCGAGTGTTCTTGCGTACAAAGCATGCTGTTCACGCAACCCCGCGAGCGGTCCCAGGCATGATGTGCCGCTGGTATTCGTATCCAGGAAGCCGTTCCAAGCCGCCGGAAGTTGCAGCAGGCGCAGTGTGTGCCCGGTCGGGGCCGTGTCGAACACCACATGATCGTATTCTGCTGTCGCCTCGGGCTGGCCCAGGTAGCGAGAAAACTCGTTGAACGCCGCGATTTCGGTGGTGCAGGCGCCGGATAATTGCTCTTCGATGCTCGCGACAACCGCCTCCGGCATCACTCCGCGATAGGGGGCAACCATGCGCTCGCGGTACTCACGGGCCGCGTCCTCGGGGTCGATATTCAGCGCTCTCAGCCCCGGTACGGAAGGCACTTCCACCATCTTCGACGCCAGATCGAGTCCCAACACCTCGCTCAGGTTCGAGGCCGGGTCCGTGCTGATCAGGAGCACCCGTCGACCGCTGTCGGCCATGGCAACTGCCGTGGAACAGGACAGTGTCGTCTTGCCGACGCCTCCCTTGCCGGTAAAGAACAGGAAGTGTGGTGCGGCCTGGACAAAAGCCGCGAAATCCTGTGGAGCAGTCGTCATCAGTCGCATTCTCCTCCATCGATGCCGACCATGGCCGCCAACTCCGCGCGATTCGGATAGCCGCCCATGCTGACGACTTCACCGTCTACCAGGATCAGCGGCAGGCTTTGGGTGCCGTGCTCGTTGACGGTCTTGACGACGTTCGGATTGCTCACAAAGGCGTCGTACTGCTGGGTCGGGTTGTACCGCAGGACGTCGACGCCGCGGGATCGCAACCACTCCAGCGCCGCGCTGAACTCTACCAGTCTCTTGTCCACCATCGGTCCGCATACGCCCGATGAACAGCACATCCGCGGGTCGAACACTTCCAATTTCACTTCTTGCATGTTGGTATCCCTTCGTTACAGCGATCTTCTTTCGGATCAAAATGTCGCCAGCAGGTACAGGCCTGCTCCAATCAGGACCACGCCCGCCACTGTCCGAATTACGGTGTCAGCTTTTCCGGCCTTTATGGAAGCCTTGCCGAAAGACACCCCGAACAGAATGGCGCTCAGCAGCAAGCTGAATCCCACGGCAAACGCCGCCATCAGGGCCATCCCCCAGAGTGCATGGCCCTGCAGAACCGCTGCGCCGAGTACGATGAAGATTCCGGGATTGCACGGCAGAGAACAGGCCGCCACGCCGCCGCCCAGGAAAAGTCCCCCCAGCGCGGCACTGATCCCGCCGCGAGCCGTCGTGGAGGCTCCCTTCTCCGTTCCCTTGGACAATGCCGGCAGAGGAAGCAGTTTCAGCGTTCCGAGTCCCACGAGCACCGCCACTACTCCGGCAAAAACCCCCCAGTATCGCCCGAGAAATTGCTGTGCCGCCTGGCCGACCAGCCCGGCGACAAAACCCAGGATGACCAGGGCCAGCGTGGTGCCGAGAAGGAACCAGAGGGCTGACAGGGCCGTCGAACGACGGTCACGGGTCTCACGCGTTCCCGAATACGCCACCAGCACACCCATGGCTGGAAGCGTGCAACAGGCGCTGGCCACCGCGCTGACCAGCCCCAGCGCGAAGGCCAGCGGAAGCGCGATGGCACTGGAACTCCCCTCCTGCAACGCTCGTGTGATCGTCTCCAGCATACGGCGGCCCCCTTATTTGCAGCCTGCTGACGAAGGGCCGCATTCCGAAGGACCGCAACCCCCTCTGGCGCTGGACGCCGCCACGAACGCCTGCATCAGCTTGGACTCGGTAATCTCGTTGCTCACGGCGGACGCTCCGCGACCCTTGACCATGGCGATGACGCCGGGCGGCGGAACCTGCTGTACGATGTTCGTGTATTCGCTCGATCCATCCTTCAGGGTGAAGACCCCCATGTTGATGTTACGGCCGCGAAGGGTGGCCGCGCCCTTTTCGATGACCGTGGCGATCTCGCGATTCTTGGCGGCATTCTGCCCCGGCAGGAAGACGAAAACCCCGTCTCTGTCCATTGCCTTGCGGTTCAGGTCGCCCAGCGACTGGATCAACTCGCCGCAGACTACCGGCTTATCTTCCGGGTTGTCGGTGATGGCTTCCGGCGGTGCGGCGATTTTCGCCGTCTGTGACTTGTCATCCGGTGCCTGTGCCGCTGAATCACCCGTGGCTTGTTGTCCCGGCGAGCTTTGCGGTAATGCGAATTCGGCATCAGACTTCTGCGTTGGAACGCCGTCGCTTTTCAACATGGCTCGGGCAACAAGCACCCCCGCGATCACAACGATGATCGCGCCCACCACCCATCGTGCGCGCCTGGACGGCTCCGCATTGCAGTTGCAACCGGGTCCACAGGCCGCCGCCTCTTCCTTCAATCGCTCCATATTGGTCTCCGGTTCGTTCGTCTCGTTCGTCTGGCTCATTGTCTCGTTCTCCTTTTAGTGGTTTTGTGTTGGTCTCATCCACAACAATTCTTGTTGCCTTGCGACAGTTCGCACGCGCCGGTAATGCGCAAGCGCCTCTTCTTCGGTCTTTGCATCTGCCGCCAGCCTCGGGGGGTCGTCGAATCCGAGATGAATGACCTTCGCCTTGCCGGGGAAGTACGGGCAGGTTTCATGGGCATGGCCGCACACCGTGACCACGTAGTCGAAGTCCATCGTCGGCAGGTCAGCCACGATCTTCGACTCGGGCTGGCTGATGTCCACCCCAACCTCGGCCATGGCCTTGACCGCCAACGGATTGAGGCCGTGCTTCTCGATGCCCGCCGAGAAAGGTTCAAGGACATCGGCTTTCAGGTGTCGTGCCCAGCCTTCGGCCATCTGGCTCCGGCAGGAGTTGCCGGTGCATAAGAAGAGAATCCTGATCTTGCGGTTCATGTGTCTTGCTCCCTCATTTCGCGCAGGTCGCCTGCTCGAGGCGCTTCCCATCCGCCTTGACGGTCTTGTGGTCCGCCAGGCAATCGCGGAAGCATTCCTGCAGGCATTTCTCCAGACGGTGTCTCGGCTGCGCGAGCCGGTAGTACATCCATTGCCCTTCCCGCCGTGCCTCGACCATCCCGGCTGAGCGCATGATTCCAAGATGACGTGAAATCTTAAAATTGGGCTCGCCGAGCGCCTCGGCCAACATGCAGACGCAAATCTCCCCTTTGATGGCAAGCAGCACCGCCAGCCTGAGCCGGGTCGGATCGGCCAATACTTTGAAGAGCGAAGTTTCCTCTTGCATGTCAATCTCCTCATCTAATCTATGCGTCTGTGCATGTGCGCATATTCACATATAATACGAAAACGCCCCTGATTGTCAACAGGGCTTTTCAAGATTTGTTTCACTCACCTGCACGCCTTATGTCTACCGGTGTAACAATCTTCCCCTCCAGCCTCCATCGGCGGCAAATCTGACGCCCGAGCGGGTAACAACCCTGTGAAGGACCGAAATACGGTTTTCACGGGAGACCGCAATGGCGAAGATTATGCCGGCGGCTAAATGCGGCGGCGCGGTGGCCGGTCTGCTGACCAGAAAGACCAAGCCCGATACTTGTCCACTACCCCCGCCATAATTCCAGAACCCGCCGCTGCCCTGTCATTCCCGCCCCTTCGTTAACCCATAGCTAACGAAAGGGAACCCAGATTCACCGGCGCAATGGATTCCCTTGTGAAATTCTTCACCGCCTTTGCTCCTGCTCCCGGCGCCAGGCGGGCCTTTCGCCAGCATCCTGCAGCACGCTCTCGCCCCAATACTCTGGAATCAGATCGCTGATGTCGGCGCCCGCGAAAAGCTCGGGAAAGCGCCTTGACGCCGGTCAGATCCCGACCATCTTACGGGACAATTTAG